>Ga0073932_1000475_pt1 | contig 99349 bp, 63 predicted proteins | sample DewCreD2012metaG_FD_76967 | JGI IMG/M metagenome (GOLD analysis project Ga0073932, IMG submission 76967) | Hot spring sediment bacterial and archeal communities from British Columbia, Canada, to study Microbial Dark Matter (Phase II) - Dewar... ...
CAGCGTCAGGCGGTGCTCCGCAGCAAAAGCCGAAACAATAGGGCGTAAATCGCGGTCTGCCGATGCCACCAGCTGCCAGCGGTTGCTCCCCAGCGCTTTCACCTCACGCACGTGCGGCAGCGCGCTGAGTTGTTGGCTCTTGACAGCCTGGCCAAATTCGACCGTAACTACGCTCTGCCCTGCCATGCGACTCTTGAGCGTCTCGATGGTGTCATCCGCCACTACGCGCCCCCGGTGAATGATGATGGCGCGGTTGCACACGGCCTCCACCTCAGCCAAAATATGCGTGGACAGAATGACCGTCTTTTCTCGTCCTAATTCTTTGATAATCTGGCGTATTTCGACAATCTGATTGGGGTCGAGACCCGATGTCGGCTCGTCGAGGATGAGCACTTGTGGGTCGTGGAGCATCGCCTGAGCCAGCCCTACGCGCTGCCGATAGCCTTTGGACAGCTCGCCAATTTGCTTGTGGCGGTGCGACGTCAGACCTGTGCGCTCTATCATCTCTTCCACGCGAGCGCGCACATTGGGCAAGCGGTGAATGCCGCCTACAAACTCCAGGTACTCGCGCACGTACATATCGCGATACAGAGGATTGTGCTCCGGCAAATAGCCCACACAGGCGCGCGCTTCCATTGGCTGGGCTACGACGTCGTAGCCACATACTTTTACCGTGCCTGAGGTGGCGGGTAAGAAGCCGGTAATGATTTTCATCGTGGTCGTCTTGCCGGCTCCGTTAGGGCCTAAAAAGCCAAGTACTTCTCCCGGCTGTACTTCAAAGGTTACTTCGTCAACAGCGCGTTGGGCGCCGTATATCTTTACTAAGTGACTAACCTGTACTGACATCGGAGTGCTTGAAATGTCGTGAGTGCCTCGCTTTCACCTCTGGTGGGCGGCTTAAGGCCGGGCAAAAATCCGAATTTTTGCGTCATCGCAGGTGTGGCGGACAAAGCACTCGCTCCTCAGCCCGGCTACCCCTACAGCCGGCAGCTATCGGGCAAGGTCGCGCTCTCGGTAAAGAGATGCCACCGATAGCGCCAGGGTCGCCAGTTTTTCCGCTGGGGTAACGAGGTAAGAACGGTGCGCGAAAAAAAAGAGACCTCGCCGGGCGGGCTCACCAGGCGAGGTCTTCGAAGATAAAAAAGAGACTACCGCGCAATTATCCACTTGCGCAAGCCGACGCCGTCGCTGGAGCGCAGGCGTACCCAATAGAGACCTTCAGGCAGATGGGAAGCCTCTATGCGCCAAGCGTTTTGCTGGCGCGTCGGCTGTATCTGAAGCACGCGCCCTGTGGCGTCGAGCAGGCTCACCTCGATGTCGGAGGGGGCCGGAGCGGTCAGGAGCAGCTCAACCACGCCGGTGCTGGGGTTGGGCCACAGCAGGAGGCCCTGTACCCAGTCGGGTTCGCGGGTGTTCACGATGTTGTCCACGGAAATGTTGCGCACCACCACTATGCAACCGTTAGCATCTCGGATAGTTACGGTGTAGCGCCCTGCCCGAATGTCTTTCAGGTCTTCGTCGGTACCCACCGTGTTGCCCTGTTCGTCCGTCCAGGTGAAGGCATACGGGGGCGTGCCGCCACTAACCGAAAGGTCAATGGCGCCGACACTCTTGTTGTCCACATCGTTTTTGACCACAGGGTCGGGTACCTCAATGGGTGGCGTTACGGTAACAGCAAAGGAGCAACGTCCGACATTGCCAGCGCCATCGGTGAAAGTGTAGGTTTGGATAGTGGTGCCTACCGGAAATTCGGAGCCACTGGGGAGGCCTTCTTCCAATGTCCACTGGCCGCCTAAGACCAAGCAGTTGTCTTGAGCGACGGGCGCTGCATAGGACACTTTATTTTCGTACCAGCAAGCGACGATGCTCTCCGAACAAGTGAGGGTAGGCGGTAGGTCGTCTATCACTTCCACTTCCACAGCAAGCACGGCAACGTTGCCGGCACGGTCAGTAGCGGTAATGGCGACGGTTTGCAGACCTTGCTGCGAGCAGTCAAAGGCTGTAGGTTCGATGCGCACCTCCTGCAGAGTACAGTTATCCCCTACGGCTGCGTCCAGCGTTTGCAGGGTAACGGGCGCGGTACCGTTGGCGCTCAGGGCCAAAGTGGTCTTTTGCACCGAGATGGCTGGCGGTTCGTTGTCAGACGTCTCCAGGGTGTAAGTGGCCTCTGTGGTGCAGCCGTTGGCGTCAGTGATTAAGAGCGTATACGTGCCGGCCGGCACGTCCTCCAGCGAGCTTTCTGTGTGGCCGTTACTCCATGCGTAGGCATAGTTCCCCGTGCCGCCCGAAGCGGTCGTCTGGATGCTGCCCGAAGGTTCGTCTGGGCACAGGGGGTAGGTCACATCAGCCGACAGCTCCAGCGCAGCGGGCTCGGTAACGCTTCCCTCTGCTATTACACCACAACCGTTAGCGTCAACAACAGAGACCGTGTAAGTGCCAGGAGCAAGGTGTTGAAGCGAAGGCGTGGTCGCGCCGTTGCTCCACAGGTAAGTGTAGGGTTCATGGCCTCCAACGAGGCTGACCGACATGGCGCCGTTATTTTCTCCAAAACAGCGCACGGGTGATGGCACCGCCTGAGCTGCCAGAGCGCAGTTGAAAGCGTTGACCACTACCGACTGGGTAGCCGTGCAGCCATTCTCGTCCGTGACGGTTACCGTGTAAGCGCCGGGGGCTAAGCCAGAGAGGTTTTGAGAAGTTTCGCCGTTGCTCCAAGCGTAGGTGTAAGCGCCCGTACCGCCACTGGGCGCCGCCGTGGCCGAGCCGTCGTTGGCCCCTACGGCCGTCTCGCCGGTGGCAGTAGCGTTGGCTTGCAGGCGTTGAGGCTGGGTAATGGTAATTTTTGCTACGTCGGCGCATTGAGTGTTGTCGAATACCTGTACAGTATAGGTGCCAGGCGCCAAGTGGGTAATTTCAGCAGTGTTAGCGCCGTTGCTCCATACATATTGCACGGGTTCATTAGCGCCTGTAACGATAACACGGGCTGTGCCGTCGTTGTCGCCAAAACAGCGGATGTCGGTGTGTACGATGTCAGCAGCGATGGTGCAGTCGAAAGCATTGACTACTACGGCTTGCTCCGCGGTACAGCCGTTCTCGTCCGTCACCGTCACGGTGTAAGTGCCAGGTGCCAGACCCGTGATGTCCTGCGAGGTTTTGCCGTTGCTCCAGGCGTAGGTGTATGCGCCCGTGCCGCCCGTAGGAGAGGCCGTAGCTGTGCCGTCGGCGGTGTTCGCGGCGGTTTGCGCCGTGGCTGAGGCATTCGGCTGGAGTGCAGCAGGCTGTTCGATATTTACCGTAGCTACGGCTGTGCAGTTTTCGCTATCTGTGACGGTAACCGTATACGTGCCTGCAGAGAGGTTGCCTGCAGTAGCCGTTTCAGCTCCCGAGCTCCAGGCGTATGCAAACGCCTCACTGCCGCCCGTGGCCAAGGCTGTAGCCGTTCCGTCGGTGCCGCCAAAGCAGGAGACAGGGGCGCTTACCTCTGCCTCTGCGCTCAGCGGGCTGCGTTGAATGACCTGAGCGGTTGCGGTGGCGGTGCAGCCCGAGGTGCCATCGCTGACGAGGAGCACGTATTCTCCTGGAGCGTCCACGAGAGGGTGCAGCGTGGTTTCTCCCGACACGATGTTTCCCTCTTCGGTCGTCCACAAGTAGCTGATATGCACCCCTTGAGCGGAGGCTGTGCCGTCGAGCTCGAGGGCGCTCGTGTTACAGTTCAATGTTCCGGGTGCTACGGCAATAGCGAGCGGTGGAAGGGTATCGTAGTTCACCAGCGCAGTAGCGGTTGAGGTACAGCCATTCAGGGTATCCGTAACCAGCAGGTCGTATGCTCCACCCTGCCATACTACTGGGTTTTGTTCGGTGCTTTCAAAGCCCTCCGGCCCTGTCCAAGCAAACACCGCGTGGGCTGATTGTGCCTGGGCGCTAAGCGTTGCGTTGTCCACTACGCACGTGAGCGTTCCGCCACTCGCCTCAGCGCCTGGGGGTAGGGTATCTATCGTTACGATGGTGGAATCTATTTTCAAGCAGCCTGTGGCGGAGTCGAGCACGGTGAGGAAATACTTGCCGACGACAGCCACTTCGGGGCTTTGTTCGGTGGACTCGAAGTTCTCCGGCCCCTTCCACGCAAAGCCGGGCTGACTGGCTCCTGTGGTGGTCGTCAGGGTTACCGAGGAAGCCACACACGTCAGCGGCCCATGCTTGATACTTACTTTGGGAGGTAGGTTTTTGGGCGCGACGAAGGCAGTGTCGCGGCGAACGCAGCCATTCGCGGTGTTCGTTACTCGCAGGATGTAATAGCCACCTGAATCCACCACTGGCGTCAACGTGCTATCGCCCGACACGATGCGGCCGCCTTGAATGGCCGTCCAGACGTACACAAAATTAGGCCCTGTAGAGGCGGTGCCTTTTAGCTGCACCTGAGGAATCAAGCAGGTAACGCTTGTATCCGCCCCAGCATTGGCGTCGGGCGGAGTAGTATTGGCCGTTACGACAGTAGTGGCAAAGCCTCGGCAGTTGGTTACCTCTTCGGTCACCTGTAGAATATAGGTACCGGCGGCGTTAACGGCAGGGTTAGGCGTATTGGCGCCCGAGACGATATTACCACCGTTGCTGGCCGTCCACTGGTAGGTATAAGAGTTGCTATAACCACCTGAAGCCAAGCCATTTAAGCGGATGATAGGTGTGGCGCAAGTAATTATTTCGGGTGGTGAGATGGAAGCTATGGGGTTGGTAGGTGGGGGCAAAACCTGGGTAACGGTTTTGGTGCATCCATTCTGGTCTGTTACTGTGCAGGTGTAGGTCCCTGCGGTTAGCCCTTCTATTTTTGTCTCTTTCTTTCCGTTACTCCAGGTATAAGTGTGATTGTCCCAGCCTCCTGAAGAGGCTACCTCGATACTGCAGAATACGCCGTTGCAGCCCACGGGTGAGACGTTGACAACCTCTAACGTCAGCGGGGCGGGTGGACCCTCTACAACAATAGGGCCGGTAGTGCCCGTCCAGCCTTGTGCATTGGTAACGGTGCACTCGTATACGCCGGCTGGAATGTTGTTCAGGTTCTGCGTGTTGGCTCCGTTAGACCATTGGTAAGTGAAAGGCGGGCTGCCGCCGGAGGCTGTGATGGAAATGGAGCCTGTGTTGGTGCCGTGACAGCGGACGTTTTGAACATTCGTTACAGCCACATTGACCACCAACGGCGGGCAAAGGGCACTGCGCGCGGCCCAAAGCCCCGCGGCGCTTTGCTGGCCCACTTCGTAAACCTTCTTGTTGGCTGGGCATACCATATAGATGGTTGGATAGTAAGCCACTTGATATTGCGCCCGTACGCCGCAATTGTCGGCGATAGGGTAGGGCGTGCCAGCGGCCCAGTTGCCCATTGTGGTGCCATTGCACGCCGGCGGGTTGTTGATGCACGCTACGTTAGTATTGCAGTCTCCCTCAATCATCAGCACGAAAGCTTCGTCGGTACCCGGCGGACCGTACTGGTTCCAGAGATCTTTGAGTGCGTTGGAGTTGTGGTAGTTCCAGCAGGGGCCACACCACGTGGCGAAGAAGTCCAAGTAGACCGTCTTCCCTTGGTCGAGGAGGTTGTATAGGTTATGAGAGTTCCCGTTGATGTCTACTACGGTGAAGTTGGGTGCTGTGCTGCCGTTAGGCAGCTGCCCCAATAGCGACGACGTACTCAATATCCCTCCTGTCAATAGGCATAGTAAATGTCTTTTCATGGGTGAAAGTGTTTAATTGATAAAAATGGATGTTAAACCGGGATAAAACCCGGGCGAAAATAAATATTCTACCCTATCCCGCAACAGGTTATTTGGGAAAATTGAGGGTTGCGCTATCAAGCTTTTTGTAAAAAATGTTGCGCCCTTGCCTCTTTTTATCAATGCTTAACTCGTCTCCCTTGTGCTCTTAGTCGGCGCTCAGGCGTCACTTCTTCCATTCCGCTTCCGCTCCGTTCATTGTTGCTTAATTTCGCAAAACGTCCTCTGGTAAGGGTCTTTTTAAAGTTTTTTCTGCTGATATATATTTTCTATTTGCTCTTGGAGCCATTGCAACATACCCTCCCAATCGTCGGGGTGGAAAGTCGTCCATTCGCCGTGTTTTCGGAACCAAGTCTCTTGGCGTTTGGCATAGTTACGGGTGTGTTGCTTAATCTTCTCTATAGTCTGCTGTCGGTTAATTTTTCCCTCAAAAAAAGCAAACCATTCTTCATAGCCGACCGTGTGCAGGGCGGGCAAATGTCGGTAGGGCATCAACGCGCGTGCTTCTTCTTCCAAGCCGGCCGCGATCATAACCTCTACTCGCTGGTGGATGCGCTCGTAGAGTTCCGCTCGCGGCAGCTGCAGCCGCAGGAGCAGGGCATGAAACGGGCGCTTTTCGGTTTTTTGCTGGCGGAACGCCGAAAAAGGTAGGCCGCTCTCCAGGCATACCTCCAAAGCTCGGCGCAGGCGGGCCGGATTTTGCCGATCTACTCGTTCAAAATATGCCGGGTCGAGTTCGGCAACCTGCTGCTGGAGCCAGGCTAAACCACCGGCCTCCTCCCCTGCACGCACGCAAGCTCGAGTGGCTGCCGATATGGGGGGAAAGGCATCTAAGCCGGCATACACAGCCTGTAAGTAAAGCCCCGAGCCGCCCACCAGCACGGCCACCTCGCAGCGCTGAAAAAGGTCAGTAAGCACCCGAAGCGCGTCGCGCTCAAAGTCGCCAACACTGTAGGTCTCCGTTATGCTAAGGCTGTCTATGAAATAGTGCGGCACACCCTGGCGCTCTTCAACAGTAGGTTTGGCGGTGCCAATGTTCATTTCCCGATAAAATTGCCGGCTGTCGGCTGAGAGCACTGCCGTACGAAAGTGCTGTGCCAGGCGAATGGCGACCCCCGTTTTGCCTACAGCCGTAGGGCCGCCAACGACAATCAGGAACCTGTTTCGGGCGACGTCTTCCATAACAGGCAAACATAATGAGCTTACCTTCGCCAGAGGATGTTGGACCGAGAAGTTTTACTGCTCAATGAGGACTTTCGCCGCACCTTGGATGTCTTGGAGCGCCAGCGGGTGAGCGCCTTTATTACCGGCCGGGCAGGCACCGGCAAAAGCACCCTGTTGCAGCTATTTCGCAACACTACGCGCCGCAAGGTGGCCGTAGTAGCGCCCACCGGCACGGCAGCCATCAACGTGCGCGGACAGACGATTCACTCCTTCTTCGGCTTCCCGCCGCGAATAGTGACGCTCAAAGAAGCCTCGAAAAAAGCCTTTCCCCTCGAGCGCCGGCGGCTCTATCAAAAGATAGAAGTCCTCGTGATTGATGAAATTTCCATGGTGCGCGCCGATTTGCTGGACGCGATAAACCATTTCCTGCAAGCCAACCGAGAAAACCCGGCTCCCTTTGGTGGTCTGCAGGTCGTGCTCTTTGGCGACCCTTTTCAACTGCCCCCCGTTGTTTCACGCCAAAACATCGAACGGGAGTATCTCAACACCTACTATTACTCTCCCTATTTTTTTTCCTCGCATGTCTTCGAGCAGATGGGCGATAGTTTTCAGATGATTGAACTCAGGCGAGTCTATCGGCAAGAGTCGCAGGATTTTTTGCGCCTACTGGAGGCTGTCCGTACCAACAGCGCTACGCAAGACGAATTGGGCGCGCTCAATGCGCGCCATCACCCGTATTTCTCCAATACAGAAGGCTACGTCACCTTGTGCGCGCGCAACGATACTGCCAACCGCATTAATCAGCAGGAACTCAGCCGTTTGCCTGGACACTCACGCACCTACGAGGCGGAAATTACCGGCCAATTCGACGTCTCGGTGTACCCTACTGAGTCGATGTTGGCCCTCAAAGAAGGAGCACAGGTGATGTTCATCAAAAACGACCCTAACCGCGAGTTTGTCAACGGCACCATCGGCATCGTCAAGCGCCTGCACAACCATGGAGTAGAAGTGGTCGTAGAAGAGCCAAATCAGCCCAAGCGAATCATCGAGGTTGAGCCTGCCAGCTGGGAAATCATCCGCTACCGCATAGACGAACCCTCTGGCGAGCTGAGCACAGAAGTGCTCGGCGCTTTTCACCAACTCCCTTTGCGGCTGGCTTGGGCTGTCACCATCCACAAGAGTCAGGGCAAGACCTTCGACCGTGTCATCCTCGATTTGGAAGGGGGCGCCTTTGAGCATGGGCAGCTGTACGTGGCTCTCAGCCGCTGCCGCACCCTGGAAGGGCTGGTGCTGCGCCGGCCCATTCGCCCGCGCGACGTCATCACCGACGAGCGCGTGGTGGACTTCTTTGAGCGGCATTTTCGTCGCCATAGCAACCGGTAAACCGGGGGCTTATACCAGCGGCTTTTTCGGTGCCGGTGCGCTGGCGTGATAGTCGCGCTGAATGCGGTGGGCGTAGTCGTCGAGCAGCCCTATCACGCGCTCGCGCTGTGGGGAGCGCACAATGAGGCCGACGTGGTAGCTCATATCGGTGAGGCGCCAGCACAGCTCTGGGTCGTTGAACTGGCTAGTGTCTGGCCATTCCTGGCGCGTGAGCGACACGATGAGACCGGCGTAGTCGTTGCGCACGGGCGGCAGCTCGTACTTTTGGCCAGTCGCTTCGGCGTATTCAATGCGTGCCCACTCGCGCCAGAGGTTGATGCCGGTGGCTTGTTCTACCATGTCGGCAATGTGGGCGCCACCAACGCGTGAGGCCGTCTCCAAGAAGTAGAATTGTCCGTCTTCATGGCATCGGATGAACTCTGTGTGGCAGGCGCTGTACCTCATGCCAAACGACTCCAGCACTTGCTCGTTGAGTTTGATCAGGGCTTTGGCGTCTTTGCTGCGCGGGTCCATGATGGCGGTGCGGAAGATGCCGCCGCCGTGAGCGACCTCAAAAGGCGGAGCCAAGTACTCTGAGGCGCGCACGAAAATGATTTTGCCGCCCGACGTCAGCGCGTCCACGTGGTACACGCTGCCCGGCTTGAATTGCTCCACCAAGAAGAGGTGGCGCTCCTCGCCCAGGGAGTCCAGGTGTGCCCACAGCTCGTCGGCATGGTGCACCTTTTTCATGCCTGTGGCCGAGGCCTGGCCCCGTGGCTTGACTATCCAGGGCGACGGATAGTGTGCAGCGAAATGCCGGATGTCGTCGTCATTGAAGAGCGAAGAGAAGCCCGGCACCGGAATGCCCGATTCTTGAGCCTTCATTCGCATGGCCAGTTTGTCGCGGAAATGGCGATAAGTGGTTTGGCCCATGCCCGGGATGCGAAACTCTTCGCGCAGGTAGGCGCCCTTTTCCACGTCGAAGTCGTCGAGGGCTACGATACGGTCTATCTTTTTGGTGCGCATTAGCCAGGCCAGGCCCTTGACCACGATGTCCATGTCCCACTGATTTTCAGGGCCCTGTTCGATATAAAAGATGTCGTCCAATGCCTCGCGCGCCCAGGCTTTGTGTTCCAGTTTTTTGGAAGTAAGCAGGTAGACCGTGGCGCCGGTGGACTTCATCCCGCGCAAAAAATCATTGCCTTTGAAATAGCTGGCTATGCACAGAAAAGTAACGGGTCTGCTCATGCTTGTTTTCTTTTTAAGTACAAAGGCAAAAGACGAAAAAAAAAAATTGATTGACAACCAGCTATTTTATTTTTCCCAAGCACATGCTGCGCGCTGGAGAAGGCGATGGCACACGCAACCCTGCGGCTGCTTCCTTAGTTTTATCTGAAGATTTGTTCGCAATTTTGACCCTCCGAAAAAGACAACTCCTCCGCACGGCGTTTGTCTTTTGTAGGTAAGAAGTCTTTTTAGCACAATCAAACCCACCTGCCATGCAACGCGACAACTACCGTTTGCTCATCGAAAAGCTGGATGGCTTCATTCGCAAGTACTACCTCAACCAATTGCTGCGCGGTTCCTTGTACACCGTAGGCGTCGTGTTGGGGTTGTTTATCTTGCTCAATGTTTTAGAGTACTATTTCTATTTCAGCACGGGCGTGCGCACTGCCATGTTGTGGGGGTTTTTGCTGGTGGCGGGTGCGGCGTGCTACCGATGGGTGGCCTTGCCGTTGTTGCACTATTTTCGACTGGGTCAAGTCATTACTCACGAGCAGGCTGCTCAAATCATTGGAGCGCATTTTGGCAACGTTAAAGACAAGCTGCTCAACATTTTACAGCTGAAACAGCAAGCCAACAATGCCATTTACACCGAACTCATCAACGCCTCCATTGAGCAGAAGAGCGAAGAGATTAAGCTGGTGCCGTTCAGAGCAGCCATTGACCTGAAGAAAAACCGCAAGTACCTGCGCTACGCCTTGCCGCCGGTGTTCTTGCTGTTGTTCCTGCTCCTGGGCGCCCCCAACATCCTACACGAAGGCACCATGCGCCTGTGGAACAGCACGAAAAAGTTCGAAAAACCCGCGCCGTTCCGCTTTGTACTCAACACTCAGGCGCTGCGCGCCCTGCAGTTTACTGACTTTGTCTTGGAGGTAGGAGTGGAAGGTTCGGCCCTGCCCAATGACCTGTTCATCGAGGTTGGGAGCGTGCAATATCGCTTGACCAAAGAGGCGCCCAATCGGTTTACTTATACGTTCTCTAACGTTCAGCGCGACATTACCTTCCGCCTTTTTGGCGGCGGGGTAGAAAGCGATGATTACACCCTGCGCGTGGTGCGCCGGCCGAGCATCATGGCCTTCCGCGTTAAAGTGCAATTCCCGGCGTACATCGGCCGAACCGAGGAGGAATTGGCCAATGTGGGCGACCTGGTGGTGCCCCAAGGGACCCAACTCAACTGGTTCTTTAGCGCCCAGCACACCGACCAGCTCGATATGCGCTTTGGCGAAGAGACCACCGTGCCTGCGCGCCGCCAAGGCAGCGAGGTCTTCGTAGCCAATCGCCGTGCCCTGCGCGACGAGCGCTACTTCATCTATCTGGGCAACCAAGAACTGCCTCGTGCCGACTCCGTGGCCTACACCATCACGGTCATCCCTGACTTGCACCCGCAAATTGACGTGATGGAGTTTCGCGATAGCGCCAACACGCGCCTGCTCTTCTTTGCCGGCGATGCCTCCGATGACTACGGACTGATCAAATTGACCTTCAACTACCAGATTAAGAAGGCCAAAGGTGGCCAAATGCCCCTTGCTTCTATTCCTCTGACCAAACCCGCCAGCAAGCAAATCCAGTACGATTATACCTGGAATCTGCGCGACCTCGACTTGGAACCCGGCGACGAGGTATCCTATTACTTCGAAATCTTCGACAACGACGGCGTCAACGGCAGCAAGAGCGCGCGCACCAACGTCATGCAGTGGCGCATGCCTACCCTCGACGAGTTCCGCCGCGAGCAAGCCCAGAATAACGATGAAATCCGCAAAGAGCTAGAAAAGGCTCTTCGCGAGAGCGCTAAAATCCAAGAGGAGATGAAAAAACTCCGCAACAAGGTGCTCCAAATGCGCGAACTCGACTGGAAGACGCGCAAAGACATGGAAAAACTGCTCGACCGTCAAAAGCAACTCAACCACCAAATTGAGCAAGCGCGCGAGGCGTTCCAAGAAAATCGCAAAATGCAGCAGGACTTTAACCAGCAGAACAACGAGGAACTCCAGCGCAAAGAAGAGCAGCTCCAGAAAATGTTTGACGAAGCCCTCTCGGAGGAAATGCAAAAACTCATGGAGGACATCGAGCGCCTCCTACAAGAAATGGGACGCGAAGAAATGCTCCAGCAAGCCGAGGAAATGCAAATCAAAAGTGAAGACCTGGAAAAGCAGCTGAAACGCCTGGAGGAAATGTTTAAACAACTGGAGGTAGAAAACCTCCTCCAGCAGCAAATAGAGCAATTGGAACAGCTGGCCAAAGAGCAAGAAAAACTGGCAGAAGAAACGGAAAAAAATGCTAAGCCTGAAGAGGAACTTCGCCAGGAGCAGAATAAACTCAACGAGCAGATGGAGCAAATCAGCAAACAACACGAGGAACTTCTGCGTAAAAACGAGCAACTGAAGCGCCCGGAAAAAATCGAAGACAGCCGCCGCGAAATGCAAGATATCCAGCGAGATATGCAGGATGCTCAGCAGCAAATGGAGCAGCAGCAAAGCAAAACCGCCAGCAAACAGCAAAAGAAAGCGGCCAACAAGATGAAAAATCTGGCCAACCGCATGCGCCAAAACCGCCAGCAAGGCGAAATGGAACAACTCGAGGAAGACATCGCCGCTTTGCGCCAATTGCTCGAAAACTTGCTCACCTTGTCGTTCGACCAGGAAGCCACCATGCAGCGCTTTGCTGGAGCACCCATCAACACGCCGCCCTTTGTTGAACTGGTACAACGCCAGGCCAAAATTCGCAACGACTTCCGCATCGTGGAGGACAGCCTGCGCGCTATTGCCAGCCGCAACTTCCAGATAGAAGGCATTATCTTAGAGAAAGTAGGTGAAATCAACACAGGCTTTCGCAGTAGCCTGGACGAACTCGAAGAGCGCCGCGTTACCCAAGCCAACGAATATCAACAGCGCACCATGAAAGCGCTCAACGACCTGGCCCTCATGCTCTCTGAAGTGCTCAACAACATGCAAGCCGACCAAAACAGCGGCATGCCCGGCACGGGCGCCTGTCGCAAACCCGGCAAAGAAGGCAGCGGAAAGGAGGGCAAAAAACCCATGGACAAGATTACCAAAGGACAAGGCGAGCTGAACGAGCAAATGAAAGGCCTCAAAGGGCGCCTGGAAAAGGGCCAAGGACAAAGTGGTATGAGCAAAGAGTTTGCCCAAATGGCCGCTCAGCAAGCAGCTCTGCGCAAAGCCCTACGCGAACTCCAAAAGGAAAAGCAACAGCAAGGCAAAGGCAGCAAAGCCTTGGACGAGATTATGGAGGAGATGGATAAAATTGAAATTGACCTCGTCAACAAACGCCTGACCAACGAAACCTTGCGGCGCCAACAGCAAATCCTCACTCGCCTGCTCGAAGAAGAGCGCGCCGAGCGCGAGCAAGAACAAGACGACAAACGGCAGGCCGAAACCGCTCGACAGCAACAACCTAAACTCCCACCGGCGCTCGAAGAGTACCTCAAAAAGCGCCGCGCTGAAGTAGACTTGTTCCGCACCGTGTCGCCCGCGCTCAAACCCTACTACAAGCAGCTGGTAGAGGAATACATCAAGAGCGCCGGTAAATAAGGCCACCTCCTTCGTGAGGAAGACCGGCAAAGGTCTTTTCCCTGCCAGACTCTCAAAAATTTGACCTATACTATGAGCATCAAAAAAATACTGACACTACTTCTATGGGCCGTTTTGGCGGTAGCAGTGAGCGCCCAAACCCCGGAGCCGTACGAGTTTAAGCCTATGAAAATGCTGCCCACAACGGCAGTCAAAAATCAACAGCAGACCGGCACCTGTTGGAGCTTTGCTACCTCCTCGCTCTTGGAAAGCGAGCTCATGCGCACCGGCAAAGGCACACACGACCTGTCAGAGCTGTATACCGCGCGCTGCATCTACCGCCAAAAATGCGAAAACTACGTCCGTCGCTTGGGTGCGGCTCAGTTTGGCCAAGGAGGACTGGTGCACGACAAGTTCAACGTCATTCGCCAGTATGGCCTCCTGCCCGAGAGCGTCTACCCGGGCCGCAAAAACCTCAACAAGCCCTTAGATCACACTACTCTCGAGACTACGCTGAAAACCCTCTGCGATACTTTTATCGCTCAAGCAAAGCGCAACGAATTGGCCGAAACGTGGTTAGCCCAAATAGAACGCATCTTAGATGAGGAGTTTGGCCCTGTACCCACCACCTTCGTCTATCAAGGCGTTCAATACACGCCCACCTCTTTCCGCGATTACTTGGGCATTAAGCCCGAGAACTACGTCCACCTCACTTCCTTTACCCACCACCCCTTCTGGACGTATTTCATCCTGGAACTGCCAGATAACTTTTCCAACGGTCAGTATTACAACCTGCCGCTCAACGACTTAATCCGCTGCCTCAACCATGCGCTGCAGAGCGGCTATTCCGTGGCTTGGGATGCTGACGTAAGCAATCCCGGTTTTTCCGCCAAAGAAGGGTTGGCTATTGTGCCCGACATAGACTGGAAGAGCCGCACGCCAGAGCAGGTCGCCGCTGTCTTCAAATATTGGGAGCCAGAAAAAGTCATCACCCAAGAAATGCGCCAGCGCGCCTTCGACCGCCTGGAAACCCAAGATGACCACCTCATGCACATCGTAGGCATGCTCAATGAAACGCAGGGCGGTTTGTTCTACGCCGTCAAAAACTCTTGGGGCGAAGCTTCAGGGCGTAAAGGCTACCTCTATGCCTCCAATGCCTACATGCGCCTGAACACGATCTCAATCAGTATGCATGTCAACGCCTTGCCGCGCGACATTCAGCAGCGCATGGGGCTGGAACCCGTCAATGAAAACCAGACCGAGGCGCCCATTCCCGGCCCAGCAACGCCGCCCGCACAAACTCGCCCGCGCACCACGCCCGACACTGTGCCCGCGCCCACGCGGTCGCGCCTGCAAAATCCCAACCTTCAAACCGCCCCTGCCGAGCGCCTTCCACTGCGAAAAAGCGAAGAGGCACCTAAAGAACGCTGAGCCTTACCGCGCACACATGGCGCCCGCCGGCGCCATGAGGCCTATATGCCTGTTGGCACCGGCGGTTCTTATTTCCGAGCCAGGTAAACACCGGTTAGGATTAAAGCCGTGCTAACCACGTCGAAAGTGCCGACCATTTCGCCGTCGAAAGCACCGACTATCAATGCCGCTACCGGCAGCAAGTACGTTACCGACGTAGCAAATAGGGCGCTAGTGCGCTGCAACAGCCAAAAATACAGGATGGAACCGCCCACTGTGCCCAGCACGGCCAGGTAGCTGATATAGCTCAGCCCCCTCCAGCCGTCGGGATGCGTCAGCGTGGCGGACCACCCGCCCGACGCCCATAATCCCAACAAAAACAGCGCCCCCGTCAGCACAAAGGCTCCGGAGGCTATGGCTGCAGGGTGCTGGTCGCGCAAATGACGGCCTACCGTGTTGGCATTGATGGCATAGCATAGCGTGGCTGCCGCACACAGCAAGGCGTACGATGCTTGCCCATCCACCGTGCGCCCGCGTTGAAAAAACACCAGCGCCGCCGCCCCCACAAAACCCAGCGCCACACCTACAATTTTGTTTTTAGAAGGCCGAAATTGAAAGAAAAAGACGCCCAACAACAGGGTAAACAAAGGGGTCAGCGAGTTGAGCACACCCGCCAGACTGCTGCTGACGCGCGTCTGTGCTACGGCAAAAAGAAAATTGGGAATGGCCGAGCCGCAAAACGCCACTACCAACAGCGCGCGCCAGCGCGTCCAGTCAATGCGCGGCCAGAATAGCCAGGCCACAGGTGCGTAGGCTATCAAGGCCAGCACCATGCGCCACATGGCCACTTGCAGCGGCGTGTACACCGCTACTGCCCGTTTAATGAATAGGAACGAAAAGCCCCAGATGGCTGCGAGCGTCAACAACAGGAGCCAATCCAGCAAGGAAGGAGAGCGATGCGTCATGCGTCTAGTATGAGGCCCATGTAAAAAAACAGGCGCACCATTGGTTCACCTATAGCACGCCAATGGCATCGCTCGCAATAAGTCAGCGCCGCACCAGGAGAGCCACACTTTCAATATGGTGGGTGTGAGGAAACATGTCTACTGGCTGTACTCGTTGCACGTCGTACTTTTCAGCAAGCAGCTGCATATCGCGCGCTTGCGTGGCGGGGTTGCAGCTGATGTAAACGAGGCGAGGGGCTTCCAACTGCAACAGGAAACGCACGGCGCGCTCGTGCATGCCGGCGCGCGGTGGGTCGGTAATGACCACCTCTGGCTGGCCGTGCTGCGCTACGAAAGCCGGCGTGAGCAGCTCCTTCACGTCCCCGACGTAGAATCGGGCATTGGCAATGCCGTTGAGGCGGCGGTTTTCTTCAGCATCGGCAATAGCTTCGGGTACCTCCTCGATACCTACCACTTGCTGGCAGTGTCTGGCGACGTATAGCGCAATAGAACCTGCGCCGGTGTACAGGTCAAAAACACGCTCGCGGCCTGTTAGGCCAGCAAAAGACAGCGCTGTGTCATACAAGGCTTTTGCCTGGGTAGAATTGGTCTGAAAGAAGGACTTCGGACCGATTTTAAACTGCAAATCGTCGAGCCGTTCCACCACAAACCCTTTGCCTGCATACACCACTGTGTCCAGGTCGAGCATGCTGTCGTTGAGCTTTGGGTTGATGCAATACACGACGGTGGTCAGGTGTTGGCCCACGCGTTCGATCAAGGCATCGAGGTAGCGCTCAATGGCGGGAAGGTCGGAATAGCCAAAGCTGAAGAGCGCCAACACTTCGCCCGTTGTGGTTATCCGCAGCATGAGGTGGCGCAGGAAGCCCTGCTGTCGGCGCATGTCGTAGAAGTCCAGGCCTTGTTCCAAAGCAATAGCACGGGCGGTATTTCGAATGAGGTTGGAAGGCTCGGCCTGTAACCAGCAGGTTTGAATATCTACCACCTTGTCAAAGGCGCCCGCTCGATGAAAACCCAGGGCCGGCTGTGGCGCCTCTGCGGCGGCTTCTGCCATCTCATGGGTCAATCGCCAGCGTCTGTTGGAGAAAGCAAATTCCAATTTGTTGCGGTAGTGCGTGGTCTGCGGAGCAGCCAGCATGGGTAGGAATTCCCCCACGGGCACCTTAGCGATCCGCTCGAAGGCATCCACCACCGTTTGCTGCTTGTGGGCCAGTTGGGCGGTGTAGTCCAGGTGTTGCCACTTACACCCGCCGCACACCGAAAAATGGGAGCAGAACGGTGCTACTCGCTGCGGCGAAGGCTGGCGGAGGTGCTCCAGACGCCCTTCGGCAAAGCCGCCGCGCTGTTTGAACACCCACACATCGGCGACATCGCCGGGCACCGTGCCTTCTACAAAAACTACCAGCCCCTCCGTCGTACGCCCCACGCCTCTGCCCTTGTCAGCCATTCCGTGGATAGGTACTCCCTCTGCCAGAAAAGATTTGGACTTCCGACCCATGCTCGCGCGTTTAAGGCGGCAAAAATAGAAGGAGCGCCTGGTTTCGGTGCGCACCAACGAAAAGCCCCCACTCGGCAAGACCGGAGTGGGGGCTGTTTTCATGGTTCGGAGGCCTTACTTGGTTAAAGCTGTGCCTCTAAAGCAGTCTTTGTGCTATATTGCAAGATGCGGTGAATAACATCAGAGGCTGGAAGAAACTTAACCTGCGGGAGCACCTGTTTCGCCTGCTGCAAAGCGGCCAGTTCCGCCCGCAACACTGGGTCTGTCTCCAGTTGCTGTTTCATACGGACCACTTCCTCCGCCGTCATTTCGCGATACAGATAACGCACCAGGTCATCTTTTGAGTAGCGACTCAACATAAACACAAAAAATTCAATAGTGATAGATGAATTGCCTGAAAACCGCCCTAAAAACAGGCGTACCGCCCAAAATAGTGTATGCACCTGCGCCAAAGTTTATTTTTTAACACTTCGCGCATCTTTAGCGCGCTGTGCCGCTCCCTCAAACGATCAAGCCACAGCCTTGTTCAGGGGGCGAGGTTACCTTTGCTTAGGTCCAGAATAAGGCGAGGCGTGTGCATTGGATATCCTCGCCGCTTTTACCTTAGACGTCTTTTGCGTTTTGCCTATGTCTTCCCCCACTTTTGATGCCACAGAGCGCTGGCGTTTGATCCTAGGGCGCGCGGCCGACGCCGAGGGCGCGGTGGCGCTCCGCGGCCGAGCTGCGGGCATGGACGCGGTGCTGGAGCTGCTCTACGACGCAGAACGACGCGGTGGCCTAGGGCGCTCTTCGCCGCGCCTTCATCGCTGGCTGGGCGACATTCGGCGCTACTTTCCTACACCAGTGGTGCAGTTGCTACAGCGCGATGCCCTGGAGCGGCTAGGCCTGATGCAGCTGCTCATGGAGCCGGAGCTGCTCGAAGCCGTAGAGCCGGATGTTCATCTGGCAGCGACGCTGCTGTCGCTGCAGCAAGCCATGCCGGAGCAGACGCGCCATACGGCTCGCCTGGTGGTGCAACGCGTAGCGGCTGAGCTGGAGCGCCGTTTGGGCCAGTCCTTGCGGGAGGCCGTAGAGCGGGTAATGCGTCGCAGTGGGCGCTCGCGGCGTCCGCGCCCGCGCGATATTGACTGGCACCGAACCATCTACCGCAACCTGCGCTACTATCGGCCGGAGCAGCAAACCGTCATAGCGCAGCGCCGTTACGGCTTCGCCCGCCGAGGCAAGGCGCTGAGGCATGTCATTTTAGCCATAGACCAGAGCGGCTCTATGGCCGACTCGCTTGTGTACGCTGCCGTGTTTGGCGCGGTGTTGGCTTCGGTGCGCAGTTTGCGAACAAGTCTGTTTGTGTTCGATACGAAAGTGGCCGACCTCTCCGACCGGCTGCACGACCCGGTGGAAGTGCTCTTCGGGGCACAACTGGGCGGCGGTACCGACATTGCTCAAGCCTTGGCCTACGCGGAAACACTGGTACAGGCGCCGCAGGAAACTATTGCAGTACTCATCAGTGACTTGTGCGAAGGCGGACCGGCGGTGGAAATGCTCAAGAAGGCGCACGCCTTACAGCGGTGGGGCGTCCGTCTCATCGTGCTGCTGGCGCTCAGCGACGAAGGCGCGCCGGCCTACGACCGCCAGAATGCCGCAGCACTGGCAGCGCTCGATGTGCCGGTGTTTGCCTGTACGCCACATCACTTCCCCGAACTGATGGCTGCTGCTATAGCGCGCCAAGACCTTCGGCACTGGCGCGGTGGCTATTGAACGCAGGGCTTGCCGGTGGGATGTACCAGCGTTGTGCAATCCGGCAGGGTACAAAAATGCAGAGCTGCCTTTTACTGGTTGTGATATTCTGCGGATTTTTGCCCGCCCTCTTAGGGCCCGAACGCATGTCGGCTGTAAAAGCGACCGGAGCGAGGAATTGTTTTCCTGTAAAAAATTCATTTTCAACAAAAAGCAATACTGCTAAAACCGGCTATGAATGTATATTCTGTAGTTATGGCAACACTGCTGGCGTGCTTTGCCTGGGCTTGCCAATCTGAAAAGAAACCTAAGGGCCAAGAAGCAGCGTCGGCCGTGGAGGTAACCTATCCTTACGAAAAGGCCGATTCCCTATTTGGTTTTCAAGGTTGCGACAAGGGGCTGTATCGGGCCGACTCGGCAGGTAGTTTTGAGATAGATTATAGCATCTATCGCGTACAAGTAACGGAACAAAAGGACGCACCCGGGCAGCGCATTGTGCTCGTGATAGACTCTACAGAGCGGCGCGTTTTCTTTCCTTCCTTGGACGAAGGCGGCTACTTTCAAGGTAAATCGGGCAATCATTTCTTCGTGGATTTGGGTACAGGTCCAGACGTGCGCAAGCTGAACGTGTACAAAGAGGAAAACGGCGAGCTGTACCAGGTTTTCCAGACGGAATACCTACCACAAGAGGCGCCGTTGGTGTCGCCGACGGGTTCGCTGTGGTTTTACGGGCCAATAGAAGAGGCCGATATGCAAGAGAAGCCTGCGTGCCCTGAGGCGGAGCAGTGGCGCAAAGAAGGGTTGCGCGTGGGCTATGGGCAACGGCGCATTTTCGACATGAAACAACGGATGTACGTACGAAAGTCGGAGTACATCTGTGTGCCGCGTCAGTGAGGGCGTTAGGAAATACGGCTCCAGAGCCGGGCTTCTTTCCCAGTAGAGGCTAAGTGTTCGCGCAGGCAGCGGTGTTCGGGCGCGCTAAGTTGCGGGTCTGCGTTGAGGATGCCGCTGGCGATGTCGCGCGCAGCCGTCAGGATAGGTCCGTCGTTGGCCAAGTCGGCGATAAGGAAGCGAATCATGCCGCTCTGCTGGGTGCCTTCAATGTTACCTGGCCCCCGAAGGCGCAGGTCTGCCTCTGCAATGGCGAAACCGTCGTTGGTTTCCACCAGGGTTCGGATGCGCTCGCGCGCGTCGGCGCTGAGTTTGGAAGTGGTCATGAGGATACAATACGACTGCTCGGCGCCGCGCCCTACGCGCCCGCGCAGCTGGTGCAACTGGCTAAGGCCAAAGCGCTCGGCATTTTCGACGACCATGACAGTGGCGTTGGGCACATTGACGCCCACCTCGATGACGGTAGTGGCCACCATGATGTGGGTCTGGCCTTTGACAAAGCGCTGCATCTCAAAGTCTTTGTCAGCGGGCTTCATTTTGCCGTGTACGATGCTGATTTGGTACTGCGGCAAGGGGAAATCGCGGCTAAGCGCCTCGAAACCCGTCATGAGATTAAGCATGTCGGCTTTTTCCGTTTCCTCGATCATAGGATAGACGACGTATACCTGCCGGCCCTGGGCGATTTGCTCGCGCATGAAGCTTTGCACACGCAAGCGGTGCTGCTCGGTGAAGTGAACGGTCTTAATGGGCTTCCGACCCGGCGGGAGCTCGTCAATGATGGACGTATCCAGGTCGCCGTACAAAGTCATGGCCAAGGTCCGCGGGATAGGCGTGGCCGTCATGACTAAAATGTGAGGCGGTAGGCTGGCGCCTTTTTTCCACAGGGCGGCGCGCTGCTCGACGCCAAAGCGGTGCTGCTCGTCAATGATAGCCAGACCTAAACGGTGAAACTGCACCGATTCCTCGATGAGGGCGTGCGTGCCGATGACGATGTGCATGTCACCGTTGGCCAACGCGTCGAGCACGGCCTGGCGAGCTTTGCCTTTGACCATACTGCTCAGAAAGCCCACCTGGACGCCCAAGTCTCCAACCAGTTGGCAGATGCTCGCGTAGTGTTGCTGGGCCAGTATCTCCGTCGGCGCCATGAGGCAGGACTGATAGCCGTTGTCTGCCGCTATGAGCATGGTCAGCAGGGCAACGACGGTTTTACCGGAGCCAACATCGCCCTGTACTAAGCGGTTCATCTGATGACCGGTTGCCAAGTCGGCGCGGATTTCGCGCACCACGCGTTTTTGGGCATTAGTGAGTTCAAAGGGCAGTTTATCTCGGTAAAAGCGATGGAAGTAGTCGCCGATTTTTTCAAAAACAAAGCCTTGTGAGCTGTCTTTTCGGCGACGCCGTATCTGTAAAAGGCGTAGTTGTAAAAAAAACAGCTCTTCAAACTTCAGGCGGCGTCGGGCTGCATCGAGTTCTTGCTGGTTTTCAGGGAAATGGATTTTATTCATCGCCTCCCAGCGCGCCATGAGCCGGTAGGTGTTCCGCAGAGTGCCGGGCAGCGTTTCAGGCAAGTCTTTGGGCGATAGCTGGTCCAGCAGCGCGCGCACCAGCTTGCGCAGGCCGCGCGCATCGAGGCCTTTTTGGGTGAGTTTATCTGTGGAAGGATAGACGGGGTCAAATGTCTGGGCGGCTTGGGCATTTTCTGGCGCTGCTTCTTCCATTTCTGGGTGTGGAAAGTTGAAGCGGCCGTTGAAAAGCGATGCGCGGCCAAAGACGACGTACTCTCGGCCCACTTTAAGCGAACGCTCGAGCCACGCTATGCCCTGAAACCACACCAGCTCTACGGCGCCCGTTTCATCGCGCAGGGTGCCCACTAAGCGCTTGGCGCGTCCCTCGCCGACGGTCTCTATTCGGCGCAAAACGCCTTTTATTTGGTATTGCTCGCCCTCTTGCCGGATGTCGCGAATGAGGTGGAAGCGCGTACGGTCTATGTAGCGAAAAGGAAAGTGCAGCAAAAGGTCGCCGTAGGTGTAAATACCCAGCTCGCGCCGAAGCAATTCCCCGCGTTGAGGGCCGACGCCTTTGAGATATTCAATGGGCGTATCGAGCATGACGCGGGCAAAAGTAAAAAAATTGTTTTAAAAAGCCGATGCATCGGCGGGTCAAGACAGGTATTTGCCCACAATAGGCATGCGGCGGCCCATGCCGAAGCTTTTCGGGCTGACGCGCAATACCGGCGCTGCTTGTTCACGCTTGAACTCATTGACGTTGACCATGCGCAACACGCGCGCCACCAGCGCCTCGTCGAAGCCCATTTCCACCAGTTCGCGCGGGCCACGTCGGCCTTCGATGTAATGAAAAAGCACCTGGTCGAGGATTTCGTACTCAGGCAGGCTATCGGAGTCTTTTTGGTTAGGGCGCAGCTCAGCGCTGGGTGGTTTGGCGATGCTGCTCTGCGGGATAACCCCACGTTTACCATAGCGGCCAATGGGCAGGGTGTTGAGGTACTGAGCCAAGGCGTACACTTCTGTTTTGTACACATCGCCTAATACCGAAAGCCCTCCGCACATGTCGCCGTAGAGTGTCCCATAGCCTACGGCCATTTCGCTCTTATTGCTGGTGTTTAGCAAAATATGGCCAAATTTATTGCTGATGGCCATGAGCAACGTGCCGCGGATGCGCGCTTGGATGTTCTCCTCGGTAATATCGAACGGGCGGTCGGCGAACAAGCCTTGCAGGGCATCTAAAAATGCTCCATACACTCCCGTGATGGCCACTACCTCATAGCGTATGCCGGCGGCTTCTGCCAACTGGCGCGCATCAGTTATGGAGTGCTCGCTGCTAAAGGGACCAGGCATCAGAAGCACTCGCACATGGTCAGCTCCCAGCGCCTCTACGGCCAAGGCACAGGTAACTGCCGAGTCAATGCCGCCCGATAAGCCTAAAATGGCCTGCCGAAAACCCAACTTGCCGAAGTAGTCGCGAATGCCAAGCACCAGCGCATCGTGGATGAGAGCAATCTTTTCCTTGGGCTGTTCGCGTACCTGGCCGCCGCGCAACACCTCGCTCACCTCGTACATGCGCAAACATTCTTCGAAGTAGGGCATCTCGTCAAACACTTGCCCATCGGGCGACATCACCACGCTGCCGCCATCGAAAATGAGGTCGGTCTGCGCCCCTACGTGGTTGACGTAAAAAAGCGGAATGCCATAGCGCTCTACGTTTGCCCGCACTACATGCAGCCGTTCGCGCGCTTGGCCGTAGTGAAAGGGCGAAGCCGACAAGTTTAAAATTAAGTCAGGGCGATAGGGGCGCATCTCATCCAGTGGGCAAATGGTGTACAGCGGATTGTCGTTGCCTACGTTCCAGATGTCCTCGCAGATAGTTAGGGCTATTTTATAGCCCTTGAACTCGACCGGCCGGAACTCCCGCGCCGGCTCAAAATAGCGATACTCGTCGAAGATGTCGTAAGTGGGCAATAGGGCCTTGTGCTGAACGCCAATCACCGCACCGTCATAGAGAAAATAGGCTGAGTTATACAAGTCTTTGCCCTCGATAACCGGATTACGCGTGGGCGCACCCACCACAATGGCTATGCCGCGGCTGGCTTCGCATAGCGTACGCACCGACTCCTGACTGCGCCGGATAAAGTCGTCGAACTCTAAAAAATCGCGCGGCGGGTAACCGCACACGGCCAGCTCGCCGAAGCACACCATGTCGGCCTGCTGGCGCCGTGCTTCCTCCACCGCTCGCAGCATTTTTTGTAGGTTGCCCTCAAAATTACCAATGTGGTAGTTCAACTGTGCCAGTGCTATCTTCATAAGGGCGAAGGTAGTGCCGCTCTGAGCAACGCATAGCGCATGCCGAAGGCCACTGCTGCCCTGAGAGCTACGGCATGCAAAGCGAAAAAACACCGCCACCGCCTCCAAGGTTCTCAAGGGTGGGCGCTGAGCACTGCCGTTGCAAGCAGTTTTTAGGTAGAAAGGCCGTTTTAGCGCCTACTTCGCTCTAAGACTTTTGCCTGTCGGCATTGTGCGCAACAACTATTGAGCGTTGCTGCTTGTGCTGTCATCTATGGACTCGCCCTACTCTCAGAAACAAAGGGAACCGGACCTGCCTGGTTTGTTCTTTGCCCCAATATTTCTCTATTTCCAATGCCAGTTCATCCACCGGATTAAAACCGTTTTTCTTAATAAAGTGCTTGACAGCCGACCAAGTGTTCAAATAGCCAATTAAGTGTTCCAGTGTCCAGAGCCATGTCATTGAAAAGTTAGGTTTTGGGATTTCTTCAAAAGGGAATGGGATGGTTTCGTAGTTGTCGTCAACGTAACGTCGTTCTTCATCCCAGTAGGCGCCGACGGCATTGTTGTAAAAATCGCTAATAACCCTGTTTATGTTTTCAGAGATTTCCAGCCTGCCATAGCCTATGACACACAGCAAAGCGCCCTCCTTGGCCGTTCTTCTCACTTCTGCATAGAACCTATCAAAGTCAAACCAATGAATCGCCTGCGCGACAACAATCAAATTAAAAAGTTCGCTTTCAAAACTTGTCTCTTCTGCGGGCTGAACGGAGTAGAAAATGTTCTCTGCTTGCAGAGCGTTGGCAATCTGCTGTTGGCTGATGTCGGAGGCAAAAACCCGGTCAAAAGTCTTTGCCAACTCGTAGGCAACCTGTCCGGTACCCGTTCCGCAGTCCCAAGCCGCCTCTTTTTTCTTAACCACTAAATTTAGGAATTCGAACAGTGCGGACGGATATACAGGTCTGAATTTGGCATATCTATCTGACTGTGTTGAAAAATTGTCTTTCATGTCCTTAGTTGCCTGTGCCTATTTTTCACAAGGTCGTAAATAACAATAACATGAAAAAGTACTTCCCATTTGCCCTTTTTTTCTTGCTCTTGCTGGGTTGCGTCAAGGACAAGCCTGAGGAGGCACCGGCACTCGACTTTGTCGTGCGTTTCGAGGCCAGCCAGCCGCGGCTGAACAATATTGGCCAGCCAGCCAACATACCGGCCGGTAATGCCGCCCAGACGCCGCAGTTTCGCGACATGAGCATCCACTACATCGAGCTGGCCCCTAATGGCTTTACGCCATTGGGCCGGGGCGCGGTGGTGTACCATGCTCCTGAGGTAACACAGGGCGGCGCCGCAGCCGTAGACTTCGACCGGGCCGCCCGGGCTGGCCATGGGCAGTCCATGGTCAAAGTGAACCTTAAGAATGTGCCGCCAGGCACTTACGAGTGGGTGCGCGCGAGTGTTACGTATCAGAACTACGATGTAGTGTTCAACATTCGGAACATGCCTGTTGTCGGTGACCTTCCGAACCAGACCGCGAGCGTGGCATCGTTTGTAGGGTTCAACACCTACATCCGCGAGGTGAAACCCAAAGACCGAGTGTTGGTGGTAAATGGGAGCAGAAAGCAGGGCTTTTGGGTCTTAGAGCACCCTTTTGGCCTGCTTCAGGGCCAAGCGCCTGAGGGAGCCACCACCGTGGTCAATCCGCTTTTTGCCTCCAGCCCCATACCGCCCGGTTCGTGCGTGGTTACGGGCAAGTTTGCGCAGCCGTTGACCATTACAGGTGCGGAAAAGAACGATGTCGTCGTAACGCTCTCTTTTTCCATCAACAAAAGCTTCGAGTGGGTAGACCAAAACGGCAATGGCCAGCTGGATGTGTATGCCGACGGTGTCACACCGCCCGAGGCCATCGTAGACATGGGGCTTCGCGGGTTGATACCTTCTTGGAAATAGCCGTGCTTCAGGCGTGAAGGTGCCACTGCATCAGCCTTGCCGGAGCGACGGGTAGTGGTGATGCTTAGAGAAACCATCGATGCGCGGCTTACCTTCGCCGCATGAAAAATCAGCACCTAAAAAAGATTGCTAACACGCTCCGCGGCTTGGCCATTGATGCCGTGGAAGCTGCTAACTCAGGTCATCCCGGCATGCCGTTGGGTATGGCGGATGTCGCCGCCGTGCTATGGTCTGAATTTTTAAAGCATCACCCTCAGCAACCCCAGTGGGCCAACCGCGACCGCTTTGTCCTGTCGGCAGGTCACGGCAGTATGTTGCTTTACGGACTGCTGCACCTGTATGGCTATGACCTGCCTTTGGAAGAGCTGAGGCGCTTTCGGCAATGGGGCAGCGCCACGGCAGGCCACCCAGAGTATGGCCATGCTCCCGGCGTAGAAACGACTACCGGGCCGCTGGGGCAAGGTATCGCCAACGCAGTAGGCATGGCCTGGGCTGAAAAACACCTGGCTGCGCGCTTCAATAAAGGCCCGTATCGAGTAGTGGACCATTACACGTACGTCATCGCCAGCGATGGCGATTTGCAGGAGGGCATATCGCACGAAGCGTGCTCCTTTGCTGGCCACAATCGCCTGTCTAAACTCATCGTCCTTTACGACGATAATGGCATCAGCATTGACGGTCACACAGGGCTGTCGTTCAGCGAAAACGTGTTGAAGCGTTTTACCGCTTATGGCTGGAGCGCCTACCGCGTGGATGGACACGACTACGACGCTATTCGCGCAGCCCTTACCTTGGCGCGCGCCTCCGATAAACCCACCATCATCGCCTGCCGGACGCTCATCGGTTATGGCAGCCCCAACAAGGCGGGCACCGAAGAAGTGCACGGCGCACCGTTGGGCAAGGAAGAGGCGCTGCTGACCAAAAAGAAACTGGGACTGCCTGCGGACAAGACATTCCACGTGGACGAAGAGGTGTTGGCCCTGACGCGCAGAGCCGTACAAGAGGGCCAACGCGCCATGCGCGCTTGGGAGGTCGTGTGGGAGAAATATCGCGCTAAATACCCTGCCTTATCGGCAGAGTATGAGGCCTGTTGGCGTCTCGAAATACCTGAGGAAGCCCTCGCCCTGCCGCTCTTTCCCTCCGGAAAGATGGCCACGCGCATCGCCTCGGGCAAAGTATTGGATGCTATTGCCGGGCGCATTCCAGCGTTGGTAGGTGGTTCGGCGGACCTGACGCCTTCCAACAAGACCTTTGCCAAAAGCCAAACGGCATTTAGCGTTAAGAACCCCGCTGGGCGCTACGTCCACTACGGGGTGCGCGAACATGCCATGGCGGCCATTATGAACGGCATGGCCCTGCACGGCGGTGTGTTGCCCTACGGAGGGACATTCTTCGTGTTCACCGATTACATGCGTCCTGCTATGCGCCTGGCCGCACTCATGGGGCTGCGCGTTATCTACGTGCTAACGCACGACTCTATCGGCCTGGGAGAAGATGGCCCCACCCACCAGCCCATCGAACACTTGGCCTCACTCCGAGCCATGCCCAACTTGTCTCTCCTGCGGCCTATGGATGCTAACGAAACCCTCGTGGCTTGGCAAATGGCCCTGCAGCGCAAGGGCGGTCCTTCAGCCCTCGTGCTGACGCGTCAAAACGTGCCTGTTTATGACCGCGTAGCCGAAGGATTAGCCGACGCTCGAGAGGCAACCAAAGGCGCCTATGTGCTGACAGAGGACGCCAACTTCCGGCTCATCCTCATTGCTTCCGGCTCAGAGGTAGAAATTGCTCTGGAGGCGCGGCGGCGGCTAAGTGCCAAAGGCATTCCGGTGCGCGTGGTTTCCCTGCTTAGCATGGACGTTTTCGAGCAACAACCCTTGGCCTATCGCCAAAAGGTGTTGCCCGACCACTGCCCCCTGCGCGTAGCAATAGAAGCAGGTGCTACTTTCGGCTGGCACAGATACGTTGGCCCTGAGGGTCTCGTCATTGGGCTGGACCACTTTGGCGCTTCAGCTCCCTATGAGGCTCTTTATCAACACTTTGGTCTTACTGCTGAGCGCGTAGCTGCCGAAGCAGAGGCGTTGTTGTCTAAAGGTTGATTCCGTTTCTCTTAAACCTTTTCCAAAATTACAGCGTAGCCTTGCCCTACGCCGATGCACATGGTGCAAAGCGCGTAGCGCGCCTGCCGATGATGCAGTTCGCGAGCTGCTGTCAATAGGAGGCGAGCCCCCGACATGCCCAGAGGATGCCCCAAGGCGATAGCGCCACCGTTAGGATTTAGCCGCTCATCATCGTCAGGCAACCCCAGTTGGCGAGTGCAGGCAAGTACCTGAGCGGCAAAAGCCTCGTTCAACTCAATAACGCCCATGTCATTCAGTCTTAAGCCCGCCTTCTGCAAGGCCTTTTCGGTGGCCCCTACCGGCCCTATGCCCATGGTGCGCGGCTCTACTCCCACGACAGCGGAAGAGAGGATACGTGCCAGTGGGGTCATGCTATAAGTGCGCAAAGCTGTTTCCGAGGCAATGAGCAAAGCGGCTGCGCCGTCATTGAGCCCTGACGCATTGCCCGCCGTTACGGAGCCACCTTTCCGAAAAGCCGGGCGCAGCGTAGCAAGCACTTCCAGAGTAGTGTCGGGTTTGATGAACTCATCTTGGCTTACAGTGAGAGGGTCTCCCTTCTTAACTGGAACGACGACCGGAGCAATCTCTTCAGCTAAGCGGCCGCTTTGGCGCGCCTGAGCTGCCTTTTGCTGACTCCACAAGGCAAACTGGTCTTGGTCCTCGCGGCTAATGCGGTAGATTTCCGCCAAATTTTCTGCCGTTTCGCCCATGGCTTCGGTGCCGTACATCGCCTGCATGCGCGGGTTGATGAAGCGCCAGCCAAAACTGGAGTCGTACAGCTGAGCGTCATTGCCAAAGGGCTTGCTGCTTTTGCTCAACACGTAGGGGCCGCGCGTCATGTGCTCTACACCACCAGCGATAAACAGGTCACCGTCGCCATTTCGGATAGCTCGGTAGGCGTGCACAACGGCAGCCATGCCGCTGGCACATAGGCGGTTAACCGTCTCACCGGGTACAGTGTAGGGAAGTCCAGCCAACAAGAGCGCCATGCGAGCCACATTGCGGTTGTCCTCCCCGGCTTGGTTAGCGCATCCCAGAATGACGTCGTCTATGGCGGCAGGGGCCACTGCAGGATGTCGTTCCATAAGCCGCTGTAATACATGCGCTGCCAGGTCATCAGCCCGAACGGGTGACAGGCTGCCGCCGAAGTTGCCAATAGGGGTGCGAATACCGTCAACAATGTAAGCTTCCTGACTCAAGAGCGTTCTTTTTGAGTAAGTAAATGATGGCAGTGCAAAGGTCGAATGTCAGGGCGGCAATTTGCTGACGATGACAAAAAAAGCGGCTGCTTTTTGGTACTTTACAAAAGGGCAATTACTTTTGTAGCGAAAATTCGCTATAGTTCACCAAACAACATAAAAGTCATGGGAGATAAAACCGTCAACCGCCTCGTTTTGAAAGGAGGCGAATTTTTGGTCAGAGATGCGCGTCCAGAGGAGGTCTTTATTCCGGAGGAGCTCAACGAGGAACAGCGCATGGCTAGGCAAACCGTGGTAGATTTTTTGGAGCAAGAGGTTTATCCTAACACCTCTAAAATTGAAAAGCAGGAAGGGAATATCGCCGTACAGCTGCTAAAAAAGACCGGTGAGCTAGGGTTATTGGGCGCCCACATGCCTCCTGAATACGGCGGTTTAGCTCTGGACACCAACACTAACACCGTTATTTCGGAAGCTTTCGGACCTGCAGGCTCTTTTATCGTTGCGTTTGCAGCCCACACAGGCATTGGCATGCTGCCCATCCTTTACTTCGGCACAGAAGAGCAAAAGCAGAAATACCTGCCCGGCCTTATTAGTGGCGACCTGAAGGCCGCCTATTGTTTGACAGAGCCAGGCAGCGGCTCTGACGCTCTGGCTGCCAAAACGCGCGCCGACCTCACTCCCGACGGAAAGCATTACCTCCTAAACGGCCAAAAGATGTGGATATCTAATGCTGGTTTTGCAGACATCTACATCGTCTTTGCCAAAATTGACGGGGAAAAGTTCACGGGCTTCATCGTGGAGCGCGGCACGCCGGGGCTGACCTTGGGTGCGGAGGAGGACAAAATGGGCATCAAAGGCTCCTCTACGCGGCAAGTGTTTTTTGAGAATGTACGCGTGCCGGTAGAGAATGTGCTTGGAGAGATTGGCAAAGGTCACCTCATCGCTTTTAATGCGCTCAATATCGGCCGTTTTAAGTTGGGCATTATGTGCATTGGCGGCTGCAAAAAAGTCATTGAAATGGCCACGCGCTATGCCAATGAACGGCACCAATTCGGACAGCCTATTGGCAACTTCGGCGCCATACAATATAAATTGGCAGAAATGGCTATCCGCACGTTTGTCGGTGAAAGCGCTGCTTATCGCACTTCCCAGCTGATGCAAGAGCGCAAAGAAGCTGCGGAAGCGGAGGGTAAATCATACGGTCAAGCCATGCTGGAAGCAGCAGAGGAGTACGCCATCGAATGCTCTATTTTGAAGGTATATGGCTCCGAAGCTTCAGACTACTGTGTAGATGAGAATGTGCAGATACACGGTGGCATAGGTTTCAGTGAAGAATACCCAGCCGCACGCGCCTATCGCGACAGCCGCATCAACCGCATTTACGAGGGCACTAATGAGATTAACCGCATGCTTATGGTGGACCAGCTTTTCCGGCGCGCCATGAAAGGCCACTTTGACTTAGTCGGTCCCGCTTGGGCTGTGCAAAAGGAATTAGCGGCCATGCCGTCGCTGGAAAAATGGGAAGGCCCTTACGCGGAAGAGCGCCGGGCAGTAGCTGACTTTAAAAAAATCATCCTTATGACAGCGGGTGCTGCCGCCAAGATGCAAATGGACGGTAAGCTCAACTTGAAAGAGGAGCAGGAAATCCTCATGAATTGCGCCGATATGCTCATTGACCTCTTCTTAGCGGAGTCTACGCTTCTGCGCGTTCAGAAATTGGCGGAAAAAACCGACAAGCCGCAACCCCAGGAGCTATACGACGCTATGCTCCAGGTCTTTTTGCACGATGCTACAGCGCGTATGGCAAAAAATGCAACCGACGCGCTGGCTTCTTTTGCCGAGGGCGACTTGCTCAAGACGTTCTTGATGGGCTTAAAGCGCTTCACGAAGTATCCATCGGTGAACGTCAAAGAAAAGCGGCGCCTCATCGCTCAAGCCCTGCGCCAAGCAAACGGCTGGTGTTTCTGAGGATAGAAGGGGTGCAACGAGGGATGCTATAGCGGCAGGAGAGCATGAACGCCACCCTGCCGCTTTTTTCTTTTCAGAGCATTACCGCTGGTCCTTTCATCTGAGACTGAAGGGATCACCTTTACTGCATGGTCGCTGCCTCGCGCCTGGCGCGAAGAGCGCTATTGACTACAAGGGCAGCACAGATGAAAAAAAACGAGCCGATCTTGTCCGTCTCAACAAAATCATTCATAAGCATGAGTAGGCAGGTGAGGGCAAAGCTGAGTAGTGCCGCCATAGTTATTTGGCGCTGGGCGGGATCGCGCAGCTGGTGATAAGCCCGCTGCCCCCAGAGTAATACGAGCATACAAAAGGCCAGGAAAAAAGCCAGCCCCACCAGCCCCTGTTCTACGGCTACCATGAGGTAGTAGTTGTGAATGCCCGAGCGCTCCGGATTGTCACTGACATAGGTTTTGAAACTGGAGACCGTGTAGCGTTGATAGCTGAAGTAAAAAGTGCCCGGGCCGAAACCCAACACCGGCCGCTCCTCTATCATATAGGCTGCTGCCACCCAGCGATAGACGCGCTCCATGACGGAAATATCTTCTAAGCGCGTGGTGGCTTCAAGCAAGCGGTCGAACCGTTGGTGCGTGATTGTGCGCTCATAGTTGGGCGCAAAGAGCAGCCAATTGTCGCCGCGCGTAACGATGGCAATAAAAATACCTATGCTCAGGGCTACAGCCACCAGCGCTAGGCGCAGCAGCCGCCAACGTACGAGCCAATAGAGCCCAAATGCTGCCAACAGAGCAACATAGGCTGCCCGGGTGTAGGCGAAGTTGATGCCGACCAGTAGGAGCATCGCCCCCAAAGCCAGCAGCCACCACCGCCCTGAGTACTGCCGATAGCGCCGCAGCCCTAACCACAAAAAAGGCAGAAAAATCGCCTGGAGGCAGGCATATATAACGTGGTTGCGGTAAAACGGCCCCATGACGTAGTTCACCTCTTCGAAGGCAAATCCTTTCTCGGCATGCCGAACCAGCACCACGCATACCGTAAGAACTAACGGCACAAAAAACCACCACAGCAATGCTCGTACGTCCCGTTCTTGCTGAAAAATATGACCAGCCAAGAAGAAGAAGACAATCACGTACCAACCCTTAGCCAGCCAGAACTTAAGCGATACGACCTCAAGCGTCGTAGTCAGGCAGGTTAGCGTCGTCCAGGCCAGGTGGGCCAGCAGGGCTAAGGTGACGGGATGGCGCAGAAAGCTATAACTCACTTCGCGCCAGTGCCGCGCAAACCAAAAAACGGCAGCCAGCGTCAGCACCCACATGAGCGGCTCCGAGGGCAGGTCAGTGCCGAGGCTGTTAGAAAGTTCCACTTCCGTTGAGAGGGGCAGAGTAGCTAATAGCAGATAGTAAAGCCGGCGAAAATCCACTACCGCCAGCCAGCCGACCAACCAAACGGCAGGTACCACCAGAGGCCACCAAGCATCAAGTATCGCCCCCGCAGCCGTACTGGTGAGCGCCAGTATGCCCGTACCCCACACGAGCCAGCGATGCAGAGGCGCAGCAGAGCGGTGAGAGTGAACTGGTGCGTGCATGAGAGCGCGTCAGTCAGTGAAGGCATCGCGCCAGCGCAGCCCGCTGTAAGCATCTGCCACTAACGCCGCGAGGAGGGAAAACAGCAGGGTGCCCAATACGCTGGCAATCACAATAAGGCTTCGCTTAGGGCGGCTCTTTATTGGTGGAGGCTCAGCCGCTTCAATAACCAGCAGCGCTGGAATATCGGTCGAATAAGTGGCCATTATTTGGTTGTAGCGCTCGATGTCGTAGGTAAGCTGCTTGCGCGCTTGGTAATGCATGTCCTGCAGGATAGCGATGCGAGGCACTGCTTCGTTGAGGCGGTCTACCGTCAGCACCTCTGAGCTGCCTTCACGAGAACGCAGCTGTTGCCGCTGTTGCTCAAAAGCCCTTAGGTTAGCGCGAATAAAAGCGAGCGTATCGCGGGGTACACTAGGATCTGCTTCCAAGACTTCTAAGCGGGCGCGATAGCGGATGACCTCCAACTCTGCGGCTGAAAGTTGGCCAGCAATCTGGGAACTCTGTGTACTCACATCGTAAATGCCATAGAACTCCTGAACCCGGCGTAAGCTATCGCCTAATCGCTCCAACTCGGCCTGTTTGCGCTTCATGTTGTTTTCGAAGGCAGCCAACAGCTGGCGCTGGCTTTCTTTGGTGAGGCGTTGGGCGACCTGGTTGATCTTTTCACGCGCCGCATTGGCCATGTCAGCAGCTAACAGCGGGTCCTTGTCCTCCACAGTGATTTCCAGCGCATCGTTTTTGTTTTTCAGCACCTGGTATTGTTTGCGCAACCGCTTGCGCAGCTTGTACTCGCCTTCTTTGGCCGTAGAGTCAATGTCGTAGTGCTCGTATAGGCGGAAGCGCTCGATGAGGAAGTCCTCCACCTCTCGGCTGCGGGCAATTTCGGCCAAACGGTCTAAATCGCGGTCAGAGCCAAAGTAATCGGTCACTTGTCCTGTGTAACCGAACAGCAGCTCGGGGTTGGCTAAGCGTGGGCTGGTAGGGTAGAAGACTGTGCGGGCTTCGTAGTAGTTATCTAAAAGCAGAGAAATGCCGACACTCGTAATCAAAGCGGCCAGACAGAGGTTTCGGATGGTTTTTCGCCAGCGGTACAACGTCCGAATGACTTCTATCAGGCTGTCGCGATTCTCCATAGCGTTGTGTTAGAGGTGTGTTGTAACTTGGGCAGGCAAAGGTAAAGAAGCCCTGCCGCTTCGGTGGCTCCGGGCTAACGCTTTAGGCCGACAGTAGCGGGAAGACTGGATAGAGAACGCACAAGAGTAGCCAAAGGCTGCTATGTCCGCCAGGTATCGAGCAGCTGGGCTGCTTCTACAGACCCCATCAGGGCGGCGGTGCGCAGGTCAAGGGCATATTCAGGGCGGCCTATCTGATGTTTAGCAATAGCGCGATGAAGCAGGCTTTCCATCTCGGACCGCTGGTCTTCGCCCGTTTGCGTGGCTAAGGCGCGGTCGAAAGCATCAATGGCGCCAGAGGGGTCGTTCATACCCAACAACGCCTTGCCCAACAAATAAGAAGCGCGGCGTTGGTAGCGGTAGTTCGGGTCTGTTTCGGTAAAGTTGCGTCCCAAGAACAGCTTCAGCTCTTTACTCGCTTCAGCGTACTTTTTAAGGTGTACCAAGCATTCGGCCTTACGCAGCCGAGCCAGCCAATGAATCGGCTGCAAAGCCAGCGAGTTTTTGATAGCTAAATCAAAATCTTCTATCGCGTTGGCCCAGCCATTTTTAATCATGTGCACTTTGCCGCGGCCGTAATAGGCGTCAGGGTGGTTCTTGTTGAACGATATACTACGGCTGAAATCGTGTAAGGCGTCGTTGTAATTGCCTAACTTATAATTGACATAACCGCGGCGCTCGTAAGCCAAGGCATGCCTTTCATATTTTTCAATAGCACGACTGAGCGCTTCTGCGGCCTCAATTTCCTTGCCGGGGACGCCCACCAGCTGGCGGCCGCGCAGGAATTCCTGCACAGCCACCTTGTCGCCAGCAGGCTCGACAAAGGTCTGTGCCGTCACGCCCGCGTCTCCAATGCACCAACTTGCCACATAACCCGCTGTGGCGTACTGAGCCAACTCGCGAAAGAGCTCCACGGTCATGCGCCACGACTTCTCACTGCCGTTCAGCTTTTGCTGAGGCACCGTCAAAGAAAAGGTTTCCGCATCCAAGACCTGTTCCGGTTTGAATAGGAGGCTATTTTTGAAATAGCTCTCCACACGAGTCTGCCAGTGATGCTGCACCTTGTCAAAGGTGCGCTGGTTGCCAAAATCCAAATGTCCCTTGAAAACCAGCCGAAAAGTTGCCTGCTGAGTATTCATGACTGCCTGCTGTTTTTCCAAAAATAGGCTTTCCACCCTCGGATTACATTTGGGCGGCAGTTTCTTTGGCCATCCTCCAGCCATTTCTCCATCCGTCCTTATGGAAAACGCTGTAGGACTTTGGGTCAGGAATATGGGTATTTACAAGTTGCTCATGGAGAGAGCCGCACGCCTGAGTTTTCAGTATCGATACGCTATGAGCACACCTTGAGTATGGAGTTACAAATGTCCGACATCTTACACCAATGGCCAACCTTAAAGTTAAGTTTTTTTTAAAAAAAATATTGGCCCCCGGCATCTCTAACCAAATCAGAGTTTTTTCAAATGCCGTTTTTGGCGGCTTTTTCCAAACAAAAAACAGGTTTATAGATTTTTGTAAAAATAGTGTTGCAGGATTCTTTGGCATGCTCGACATTCGCCTCGCCTTTATCAAAAAAGTAACATCAAAGCAATGGAAAAACGCTTGTTCGAGTATCTCTATGAACAGTTGGAGCAACACCCGCAAGAGCGCGCTTTTGGGCACAAACAAAACGGGCAGTGGTGCTACTATTCTACGGCGGAAGTGGTGGAAATGGTCAACCAAGGCAGCCGTGCCTTGCTGGAATTGGGCCTTAAGCCCGGCGATAAGGTGGCTACCGTAGTGTACCAAACCTCACCGGCGTGGGTGGTAATGGAGTTTGCCATGCTTCAAATAGGCATATTGAACGTGCCCATGTATCCTACGATCAGTGCGCGCGAGTACGAGTACATTCTGCGCGAGTCGGAAAGCCAATATTGTTTTGTGGGCGAGGGGGATCTGTACGATAAGGTTGCCGCAGCCCAAGCGCGTTTGGGTGGCAGCCTCAAGGAGATCTTCTCTTTCGCTGACGAGCACCCGCATGTGCGTAGCTGGCGCGAGTTGCTCCAAAAAGGCAAAGATGCGCCCCACCGACAAGAAGAGGTGGAACGCATCAAAGCCAGCATCCGCCCCGACGACGTCATGACGCTGGTGTATACCTCTGGCACCACAGGCAACCCCAAAGGCGTCATGCTCACGCATGCCAACATTGTCTTCAACGTAGAGAGCATCCGGCGGCTGCTGCCTTTCCAACCCGGCGATCGCGTGCTCAGCTTCCTGCCCGTTAGCCACATCTTCGAGCGCGCGGCCGTTTACGCTTACACGGCCATGTGTGGCAGCGTCGCCTTCACCGGCACGGACAATCTCGGCGGCGAACATGGCGATCTGCGCGCCATAAGCCCCCACTTCTTCACTACCGTGCCTCGTCTGCTGGAGAAAGTGTATGACAAAATAGTGGAAAAGGGCCGTGAGCTAAAAGGCCTTAAGCGTCTCGTTTTCTTCTGGGCCTTGAGCCTGACCGACGAATGGTACTTTGGCTACCGGCCGAAGGGGCTAAAAGCCCTGGCCTGGAAAATAGCCGATGCGCTGGTGTTCTCCAAATGGCGGCAAGCCTTGGGTGGCCAGGTAAAAGCCATCATTACTGGAGCCAGCGCCTGTCCGGTTCGGGTCATGCGCACGTTCAACGCTGCGGGTATTCCAGTGCGCGAAGGGTATGGCATGACGGAGGCCGCTCCTGCCATCAGCTTCAGCCGCATGGAGCCGGAGGGCGCCTTACTGGGCACCGTGGGGCCGCTGCTCGACGGCGTAGAGGTGATGCTGGAACCCAGCAGCGAGTTTAGCCCAGGGGAGGGCGAAATCCTGGCTAAAAGCCCGGGGATAATGATGGGCTACTACAAGCAGCCCGACAAGACCGCCGAAGTCATCCGTTACATCAACGGTGAACGCTGGCTGGCCACAGGCGACGTGGGGGCTTGGGTGGAAGGTCCTGGTGGTCGCAAATTTTTGAAAATCACTGACCGCAAGAAAGAGCTCCTCAAAACGAGCCAGGGCAAGTACGTCGCACCTGCGCCGTTGGAGGCAGCGCTCAAAGAGCATTTTCTGGTGGAGCAAGCCATGGTGGTGGGCGACGACCTGCGCTACGTAACGGCGCTCATCATTCCCTCGCAAGAGGGGCTGCGCAGCTGGTGCGAGCGCCACGGCATCGCTTGGACAGAGCTGTCCGAGATGCTCCGACTACCCGAGGTACAGCGCCGCTATGAGATGCTGCTCGAACGCATCAACGCGCACTTTGCGCGCCACGAGCAAATCAAGCGTTTCACCCTGCTCGATTGCCTCTGGGAGCCAGCCAAAGCCGATGGCACCGAAGCCGAGTTGACTCCTACGCTCAAACTAAAGCGGCGAGTCATTTTAGAAAAGTTTCGCCGAGAAATAGAGGCCATGTATCGCTAAGAACAGGGCTTTACTCACTGGTCTCGCTCCAACAGTTGCTCCACCAGCTGCCGAAGAGGTTCCTGTCGGTGTAGAGGGGCGCTTATTCGGTTCAGCTGCTCGAAGGCCGCGCTGCGCAGCTTTGCTTTGGCCTGGGCAGCATAGTTCACCATATCGTAGCGGTCGAAGATGGCGCGCACGGCCTCCACTTTGCCCGGCGTATCGGCAGGTGTTCGCAGCCATTGACGCAGGGTGTGCTGGTCTGCTTCCGTAGCTCGCTCCAGCGTTTTAAGCACGAGGAAAGTCTTCTTGTTCTGCAAAATGTCACCGCCAATCTGCTTGCCCACGCGAGCTGTTTGGCCATAGGTGTCTAGCCAGTCGTCTTGAATTTGGAAGGCCGTGCCGGCCAGGCATCCAAAACGATAGAGGTGTTCGCGGTCGGTAGCGGGAGCTTCAGCGCAGCGGGCGCCCATTTCCAGCGCCCCGCCGAGGAGGACGGCTGTCTTTTGTTCAATCATGCGCAAGTACTCCTCCAGCGACACATCGTCGCGCTGCTCAAAATCGAGGTCGTGCTGTTGCCCTTCGCACACTTCGATGGCGATGCGGTTAAAAATTCGCACCAAGTCAGCCGCCGCTTCAGCGTTGGCGGTGTGGAGCAAGTGTTTGTAAGCATAGATGAGCATCACATCGCCGCTCAGAATACCTGTGTTGGCATTCCAGCGCGTGTGCACAGTGGGCTGGCCTCGGCGCAGCGAGGCAGCATCCATGATGTCGTCGTGGATGAGTGTGAAATTGTGAAACAACTCTACCGCCCAGGCGGCTGGGAGGGCGGCTTCGATGGCGTCGGTGTACAGCTGGCACCCTACTAAAACCATCAGAGGGCGCAGGCGCTTACCGCCCAGCGAGAGCATGTAGTTACACGGCTCGTACAGGGTTGCCGGTTGTGCCGGGAAAGGGTGCGTTTCCGCGTAGCGAGTCAGGAGGGTTTGCAATTCGTTCAGGGACAACATGTGTTGGGCATATGGAAGGATAACTTCTGGGCAAAAATGCTCGGTCTGCTATTGCCGGGCAAGGTAACTCAGCCAGTCGGCTTCTGTGTCAATGTCAGCAAGCGGAGGCAGTAAGTGGTAGCGCAGTCCCTGTTGCTGGGCTGCGTGGAGGGTTTGCGTCAACACTTCGGGCGTACTCCAGGAGATGCCTTGAAAAAGGGCAGGATGGAGTTGGCGCAGCCCAAGCAAGTAGTAGCCGCCGTCGGGGGTGGGCCCCAGGACAGCGTCGCTGTGGTCCAGTGCGCAAAAGGCCTCGCCCAGCCGCTCGCTGCTGAGCTCCGGGCAGTCGCTGCCAATAATGACAGCGCGGGCAGCACCAGCAGCAAAGGCGCGCTGAAAGGCATCGGCCATGCGCTCGCCCAAGTCACCTGCGCATTGCGCATGCTTGGCGAAGACGGCCTCCGACCAGCCATCATCACCAGATGGCAAGCCGTCAGCATAGAAAAGCCAGCGCTGCGTCGCAGAAGCCTGAAGTGCTGCCTGACGGGTCTTTTCCAGCAAAAACCGATAAATGCGCGTCGCCTCATCGGGTCCCATAGTGCGTGCTAAGCGAGTCTTGACTTGGCCGGGTATGGGATTCTTTAAAAAAATAAGCAAGACATCCATAGCAGGGAGAAAAGCTGCGTAAAGGTAGGTGAGCCTTTAGGCAATGCCCCCACAGGGTGCAGATTAGGACAAACTCATCATGGGATTGGCTCAGAAAAATATTTTGAAAAAAAGCCTATTTTTCGATATATAATGACAAATTATTTTAAAAAAAAATACGCAATTCAATATTTTTAGTTTTTTCATATAAAAACGGTTTTATCTTAGGGTGTTGCTCTACTTTTGCCTTGGTTTTTAATCTTTTTATTCGTTTAACTAAACAAAACGCTCTATGTTATGAAGTACAAACTACTTTATCGTTTGGTGCTTTCGGCAACATTTCTGTTCCTGGGAGTGCAGGCTGCGATGGCGCAGTTCACGGTTACGGGTCGTGTTGTGGATGCCAACGGAGAAGGGCTTGTCGGCGCCACCATTACTGTGGTGGGCACCAACCGAGGCGCGACGACTGACCTCAACGGTAACTTCCGCATCGAAGCGCCAGGCTCTTCGGCCGTGCTTAACATCGTGTACACCGGTTATAAGACGGCGCGCGTAGAAGTGTCGTCGGCCGATCCTCGCGCAGAAGTTACGCTCGAAGAGGATTTTGCCGGCCTCGATGAAGTGATCATTTCGGGTCTGGCCACCAGCGTCAAGCGGGCGAATTTGGCCAATTCTGTGGCTACCATCAGCGCAAGAGAGTTGACGGGCATAACCAACCAGAGCACGATGGACGGCGCCTTATACGGCAAGTTTCGCGGGGCCGAAATCCGGGCTAATTCGGGTGCGCCAGGGGGAGGCTTCTCTGTCCGTCTGCGCGGAGTAACGTCTATCTTTGGCAACCAACAGCCGCTGTACATCATAGACGGGGTGTTTGTCAACAACGACGCTATCACCCTGGGTACTAATATCGTATCGGCGGCGGCTGGTGGCGGCAACCCTTCGACTAACCAAGACGACGCTTCCAACCGGATTGCCGACATTGACCCGGAAGACATCGAGACCATCGAAATCCTCAAAGGCGCTTCAGCAGCGGCCATTTACGGCTCGCGCGCCGCCGGTGGTGTGGTTATCATCACCACCAAGCGCGGTAAGTCAGGCCAGACGCGCGTAACGCTTTCCCAGTCGCTGGGCTTCAGTCAGCCTATCCGCCTGTTAGGCATGCGAGATTGGACTGCTGATCTGGTACAGCAGGAATTTGGCGCCGCTGACCGCCAGCTCTTTGAGCAAAACGGCCTGACCGACTACGAAAGAGAACTGTACGATAATCGCCCACTGCTGACAGCCACGCGCTTAGACGTCTCGGGTGGAACGGATAAAACCGCTTTCTTTATTGGAGGCACCTACCGCGACGAGGGCGGCTTAGTGGACAACACCGGCTACAAAAAAATCTCGGGCCGCGTCAACATTAGCCATCGCTTCAATGATTGGATAGATGTGCAAATCACTAACAACTACATCAACTCGCAGGCAGACAGAGGCTTTTTCAACAACTCGAATACCAACACGACCATCGGCTATGCGCATGCTTTCACGAAACCATGGCTTAACCTAAAACCCGCTACCCCGGGAGGCGACTACCCGGCCGTGCCTTCCGTGGGTTCAAATATCCTGGAAACAGTAGCCTTGGTCACCAACCGCGAGCAGGTAAACCGCTACATCGGGGGGGCCAACCTCAATGTGCGCTTGTGGTCGAACGAAAACAACGAGCTGAAAGCCGTTGTGCGCGCTGGGCTTGACCAGTACACGTTGCACACTACGGCCATCTTTCCGCAGAACCTGTCGTATTTCCGGGACCCAGGCACATTGGGTGGTGTCTCTATTGCTGGCCGTACGCTCAATACCAATACTAACCTATGGGGCTTTTTGGTGTACACCCACGTAACAAAGAGCAACGTTACGCTGCGCACCCAAGGCGGTTTGACAGCGGAGAATTTCGACCAGAACACCATTATCACCACGGCTACGCGCCTTAATGGCTCGCAGACGAACCTCGACCAGTCAGGTGCAGTATCGGTCTTCCACCGGCGTTATCCACAAAAAGACCGCGGCTTCTTCGTCCAGCAAGAGTTCAACTGGAAAGACCGCATCATGTTGTCGGTAGGCATCCGCGGCGACAAATCCACTAACAACGGCAACGCCGATAAGCTGTACTACTACCCGAAGGCTAATGCTGCCATTAACTTACACGAATTCGGCAACCTCTTGCCTGCGAGTCTTATCAGCCAGGCGAAGCTGCGCGTGGCTTATGGCCAAGCCGGGCGCTTCTCCAATTTCGACGACCGTTTTAACCCCATGGTGGCCACCTTCATCGGCGGTTCTAACGGGCTCTTTACTGCCACTCTGCGCGGCAACACTCAGGTAGGCCCTGAGCGTCAGAGTGAACTCGAATTTGGCACCGACCTGGGCTTTTTCAAGAACCGCGTAGTGGTAGACATCACCTACTACATCAAGCGTATTGACGACCTGCTGCTGCGCGCACAAATCCCGCAGTCCACAGGCTTCACTACACAGGTCATCAACGCTGGCGGTTTAGAAAACCGCGGCATCGAAATCGGCCTCGACTTGGTGCCCATCCGAACGGCTAAGTTCAACTGGACCAGCGGCATCAGCTTCTGGAAAAACCGCTCCGAAGTGACGCGCCTCGACGTGCCTGCTTTCAACATTGGCGGCTTTGCCCTCAGCCTTGGTCAGTATCGCATCGAGAAAGGGCTGCCTGCTACGACTATCGTCGGTACGGTGCCGCGCGATGACCCAGAGTTTGGCACAGAGTTTGGCAAAGCGACTTACAAGATCTACGGCGACGCTGAGCCAGACTTCAATATGGCTTTCAATAATGCGCTTAACCTGGGTCGTTTCGAACTAAACTTCCTCATCCACTGGCGCAATGGTGGCGATGCCATCAACCTAAGCACGCTGCTGTGGGATTTGGGGCAACTGACCTGGGATTATGACGACAAGACCCTCGACCCTACGGGGCAGTTAGGCAATGGCCCCTATCGCGTATCGCAGTGGAATGCCAACCGCAACACCCAGCCGTGGATAGAAGATGCCGGTTTTGTGCGCCTGCGGGAAATAGGGCTGTATTACAATATTCCGCGTCGCGTCTTCAGCGACCGCTTAAGCCTGCGTCTTGGCGTCAGCGGCCGCAACGTGTTCAACTCTTTCAAGTACAACAGCTACGACCCTGAGGTGTCTAACTTTGGCAACAACGTGTTGGCTAATACCGTAGAGGTTACACCCTTCCCCAGTGCTAAGCGCTGGGTATTCCACCTAACGGCCAACTTCTAAAGCCAGAGCAGAACAGCATTTTTCACTTCGTTCCTTACACTAAAAATTTCACAGGGAAATGAAACACTCACTTATAAAAATAGGCATTGCGATGCTGGCGCTATCGGCTTTCTTGGGCGCTTGCAAACTGGAGAATATTTCCAATCCGAATGCGCCGGACCAAATTAGTTTGGAAAATGGCGGCGCTACCCTCAATGACCTGCGCTTATTGGCTACCGGCTGCGAAGCCGTGCTTCGGGTAGATATGGAATTCTACTACTGGACGGTGAATATCGTCGGCCGCGAGTACTGGGACCTGCGCAATACAGACCCGCGTTACACGGGTGAGCTGCTAGGGAAAGGCGGCGGAGGCCTGGACGACAACGGCTTCCTCACCACCCGCTCTTATTCTGCCCGTTACCGCGCCGTGCGCTCGGCATGGGTGCAAATACACGCCGCTCAAAACAGCCCGGCAACCCTCACTCCAGCCCAACGCAACGGCTTCATCGGACATGCGCGCACGCTGTTGGCTTACTCTCTGCTGCTGGAGCTCAATCGCCAATACACCAATGGCATCCGTACCGATGTGGAAAACCCAGACCGCTTGGGGCCGTTCCGTTCCTATGTCGATGCGCTGCGCGACATCCGAGCCATTCTCGACCAGGCCTACAACGAGCTCAACGGCGCCGAGTTTCTTTTCACTTCTACGTTGGGCGATGTCAATCGCGTCCGTCAGTTCAATCGCGCTATCGCTGCGCGCGTAGCCATGTACCTGAACGACAAGGGCGCTATGAAGACAGCTCTCCAGCAAACCTGGCTCAACCTGGACGGCCCGATGGACGAAGGCGTGTATTACGTCTTCGGAGCGGGTGGCAATAACCTCTTTAACCCGCTTTACACTGTGCCGTTCCAAACGGCTTATGTTGCGCATCCTCAATTTGTGGCTAATGCCGAGCCTGGCGACCAGCGCTTCACAAAAAAGACGACAAAGCTGGCCACTCCCTTTGCCACGGATGGCCTTTCCGGCGACGTACAAGTAACCCTTGTGGCTTCCAATACCTCGCCCTTCCCTATCGTCCGCAACGAGGAACTCATCCTCATGTGGGCGGAGGCGCACATTGGCAGCGACAACGCGGAGGCGGTCAAGGCCATCAACAAAGTGCGCAATGCCGCCGGCTTGGGCGACTACATGGGCAATACCGATGATGCATCGCTTGTCAACCAATTGTTGCATGAGCGTCGCTACTCGCTCTTTGGCGAAGGACATCGTTGGATTGATATGCGCCGCTACAACCGTCTCAATCAGATACCTGTCGATCGCCCAGGCGATGTCGTCCACGAAAAGTTCCCACGGCCTGTCTTTGACCAGGGCTAAGCGCTAACCTGTGCCGATGTATCTGCGGCCACTCCGGTTTCTACCGAGGTGGCCGCAAGTTTTTGAGAGAAAAGGAGCAATGCCCATCCGAGCGCTTCTGGGCGCCAATTTGCTTTGCCAGTATCAGATAGAACAGTCCTTATCTTTGCCTGGCGAAACCTGAGGGAAAAGAGAAGGGGGCGCAAGAACTTTCTATGCGATGTAAGTTGTCTGCTTGCTGCTGTGAAAAAGCCCGATAAAGCAAATTTGCCTCAAAAGGTCTGTCTGGTTTGTGGACGGCCGTTTAGCTGGCGGAAAAAATGGGAGCGCCAGTGGGAAGAGGTGCGCTACTGCAGCGAGCGCTGCCGGCGCCACAAGACCACTATCTCGACCCGGACGGTGCCGCCATCCTGTGAGTAGCCGAGCATCACTATCCTCTGCACATACAGCGCCTTCCGGTAGCTTGTCCCTAATTCTTGCTCAACGTATCGTATAATGTACTGTTTGCCAGGCACTCGGGTTATTCTTCGCCATACGGGGGAGCGCGCCGTCGTTGTTGGGCGCATTGACGACGACACCCTAATGGTGCGGCTGGAAGATACCCATGGCGTAGAGATTCCGGCTTTTGAAGAAGACCTGTTGTTGGCTCGCACTACCGCAGCAGAAGGCCCGGCGGGCGCTGTGCCGCCTCATCGGGCAGTAGAGGAGCCGGCTGCACCGCTGCGCCGACAAATTAAGAGCGCCCAACCGCTTGCGCAGCCTCAGGGCGTTTCAGTGGTGTTTGAGCCCATGCCTGGGCGCGACGGTTCTGTTTCGCGCTATACCGTGTGGTTGCTCAACGACACCGCGCAAGAGAGCCTATTTGAAGTGATATTGGACACCGCCAATCGCCTTGTGTTGGAAGCAGAAGGCAAATTAGAAGCCACCTCCGCCCTCGAGCTTGGAGTCATGCTTACTGACGACTTGAGCGATCGCCCTGAAGTACACCTGAACTGCCAGCGCATCACAACAGAGGGGCTGGCCGCGCCTGTCGAAAAGCACCTGCGTATCCGCGCTAAAACATTTTTCAACGCTCGTCAGGCCATTCCTATCCTCGGCATCGAGGGGCATCGCTTCGTCCTTCTGGAGCCATTGGACGCCAGCGTACAAACACCACCACCCGGGACTGACCTTCGCGAATACGCTCGCCAACACACGCGAAAGCCCGCCGTCCAGCCCTTGCCCCATGCGCGCCCCATCGACCCGTACAACGTCGCCGAGCTTGCTCAATTCAGCAACGAAATAGACTTGCACGCAGAAAAGCTCTTCCCCAATTACCGAGAATTGGACCGTGGACAAATCCTACACCTGCAACTGGCCCATTTCCGCGCCTTTCTTGAAAAGGCCATGCGGCTGGGTATTTCACGGGTTTTCGTCATTCATGGCGTCGGCGAAGGGCGCCTGCGCAAAGCCATCGCCGAAGAGCTACGCCAACACCCCGGCGTCTGGAAATTTAAAAACGAATACCACCGCAAGTACGGCTACGGCGCCACAGAGGTGATTTTTTATTGAGTTTACTCCCAAGGCAAGGCTCTTTCCAACAAAACGCGCTGGATAAATTCGTTTTTCGTATACCTTTACCAGCACAAAAGCCTGCCCTCAAACTATCCTTCTCTTCTTCATATGCAAAACATGAGCACCGCTTCACTCTCGCAACAATCCGGCAAACCCTCGCGCCGGAATTACATACTTTTAGCCCTTCTTCTCTTTGCGCTTTTGGTTTCCGGCATATGGTATTACAACAGCATTCAAGACCCACAGGAAACCAAGTTTGCCTTCGCTTCTGACCATGAGTTTGGTGCGCCCGTGCTCTTTTTCGCAGGGCGATTGGAATACGAAGTCATCCGGTCTGATCGACGGATGATCAAGATGAAGGTGTATGCCCAAGACGTAGAGCTGCCTAAGACGCTTATCGTAGAGGATCAAGAGTTGGACTTCATCGGCACCGTTCGGCAGGGAGAAATGTTTGTTCCGTTAGAACTTTACCAAATCCACAACGATCGCACCGGTGAGCCGCGTACGGCCCCGGTAACCAATTGTCGCACCTTCTTAGATGTCCCCTTAGAGGTGGACACCATACTCGTTGTTGTTGACGAAAAATACGTGCTTAAAGGTACGCGCGCGGGCTATCATCGCTATGTCATTCCGTTTTGCGAAACCACACGCGAGCACACCTTTCGCGTCGTCAGTCCATACCCAGCCAACGGAGAACCTATAGTGTACAGCTATTCAGGTCGGATAGGCAAAGGCACTACCTTATATACCCAACCGCAGACAGGGGGCCAGCGGGCGGCGCTCGCTCCGGCTGGATACTTTGGCGGCAGTTCGCCTGCGCCTACAGCCATGGCCCCTAAGACAGACCGGGCTAGCGCCGCAGCCTCTGTAGCTGCGGGCTCGGGCAAGTCCACCAAAGTCGTCGTTACCCTGCCTCGCCGCTTGGAAAGCCCGTGGGTGTACGTGAACGACAAGCGCCAGAGGGACTACAACCTGGAAGGCAACGGCACTCAGATTAGCTTCTGGGTCAAGCAGAACAACCAGCCCATCAACGTACGTTTGGGCGACGGCAGCTGCGAATGCCTGGCCAGTGGCCGCGCAGATAGACCTGTACTCGACCTGCTCGCCGTTTGCGAGTGCCGCGACGTGCTGGTGTATGTGAACCTGGACAAGGGGCTAGACCGCTACCGCAATAAAATCCAGATTTTCATAGATGGTCAGCAAACCAGCCTGCCCATTCCGCCGGCGGGGCAGCCTCTGGTCTTTGCCATCCGCAAAAATGGCCGCACGCAAAACGTAGAGCTCAAACTCGCCTTGCCCGACGACGCAGGGCGCTTAGGCCTGTTCGACCTGTGCGAGTTTACTATACCCGCCGAAACGACCACGGTAACGCTCTCTCCCCCTTGCTACTGCCCCACCTGCCCGCCCAATGTCAAGATTTCAGGGTAGGGCAGAGATGCTGCCACTCATGATGCTATTGCCGCTCCGGCTTTGTGCCTTTTGGGGATAAGGCTTCCCCCGACAAGTCTTTTTGGGAAAAAGCGAAACACCACCATCGGAGCGCGAGCCGTCGCCCATAGGTTGCTTCCAGGCGGAGGAAAGAGGAGACTTTCACAAGGTAAAGCATCAACAGCCGCCCAGCGTCGAAACAGCCTAAGCCGTCAAACGGGGCATTTTTTGTTCTTTTGGCCCCACAACCAAATCCGTCTCTTATGCGAGCGCTTGTGTGTTGCTGCTTTTTGTGGATAGCCGGCCCTCTTTGCGGCCAGACGGATACCGCTTTTGTGCTCCTTCCGGAGGTTCTCTCCGACACCAACATTGCAAAGCGGCCTCTGAATGCATCAGAGCGCGAAGCCCTTTCGGCGACACGCTCGCTGGAGCGGGTAAGCGATCTGCCTCAGACGGTGTGGGTATTCACAGCCCAGGAGATAGCGCGCTACGGGTTTGTCACGCTGGTTGATGTGCTGCGCGCTGTCCCGGGCGTGCGAGTATCGCAGCCAGGTACCGCACTTGAGGGAGAAACTTTTTTAGTTCGCGGGTTGCGCGGCAATGCGTACGCCAAGGTGTTAATTAACGACGTGCCTGTGCGGCCTTCGGCAGCGCCAGGCATGCCCATCGGTGCGCAGCTGCCCTTGAGTCAATGCGAGCGCGTGGAGGTGCTCGTGGGTCCAGCATCGTCCATTTACGGCGATGGAGCTTGTGCGGTAGTGATCAACTTGATTTTGAAAGAGAGCGAGCGGCCCCTATACACGCAGGCCGACTTGTCGTTGGGCAATTACGGCTTCAACCGCCTCGACCTGTCGTTAGGCGGCAAGCTGTTCCAGGGTAAAAACAGCTTCCGCTTCAGCCTTTACGGTAGCAGTACAGTGCGTGAAGCCACCGACTACTACTACGACAGAGGGCTGTTTGTACCTCAGCGTTACCTACCTTTTGGCCTGGACACCTCCTTGCTGCGGTTGTGGCCCAACTATCGCCCCAATACACCGGGCGACTCGGTGGCGCGCATTGCAGTCATTCCTCACGAGAGCCGTATGCTGGGGCTACACTTCACCTGGCGGGGCGTCCGCTTTCAGTACCACCGAATGAGCCGCTTTGAGCACAGTAGCCTGGGCTTGAGCCCCCTTGCCGTATCGTATGCCAACCCGTCGAACCGCGTAGCCGAGCAGATAGAGGCGTTTGCTGCCGGCATCCAACGTCGCCGAGGGCGTGCGACAATATCGCATCTGCTGTCGGTGGTGCGTTATTCGGTGCAAGGTTCATCGGCCTTTGCGCCGGTGTTTGACGGGTTGAGTGCGGCTTTGTATGCCATCCAGATACCTACTGCGGAGCCTGAGCGCCGTCAGCTAGTGCAGGGGATAGCGCAGCGCTATGCCGACGAGGAACGATACCTGGTAGCCCATGGCCTGGACGTGCGGCTGGAATCCCGCGGCCAGTGGATGCCTCTCGCGCGGCTGCAACTGGATGCCGGGCTACAGGCTAATGTCGCCAGTGGAGTGCCACCAATGGGCTACTTCCGCACGCCGGTAACGGTGTCCTTGGGCGGCAATATAGACCCTCCCGTTGGCTTGCCCTTCGCGGTAGGCAACCAGACGACGCTGGACGCCAACCTGTTTGCTCAAGGTATCTGGCGCACTCGGCATACGTCGTTGTTAGGCGGGCTGGCCGTGCAGCTGGCCCTGGATGCACCTACTGTGGTGGCGCCGCGCTTTGCTCTGCGCCACCATTTGGACTCTACAAAGTGGGTTCGCCTGACCTACGCCGAGGGCTTTCAGCGCCCGCTGGCGTTTCGCGCAGCGCATACCTATCGTTTGGGCGAGGGCGGCCCGCTAAATGCACGCCCGCTTATTGCTGACGGCAACCTCGCCGGTGTGCCTGAGCGCACACGCGCTGCAGAGGTGGGCATAGGTATTCAAATGCTTCAGCTGACGGCTGAAGTATTGGCATTTTACCAAGAAGCCCACCAACTGGCACGCGGAGGATACTTGCAATCGGCAGGCAACGGCTGGCGCTATGGCTTCGCCCAAACGCCTGGTTTATCCATGCGCCTTTGGGGCACCCAGCTGGTGGTTGGGCGCCATCTTTTTCATAACCGGGTTCATCGGGAGGATTTAACGAAGAACAAGATGGGGCTGCGCCTTGAATATGCTTTTCAGTACAGCCGCGGCCAGGAATGGCTCGGCGACGAACGAGCGCCTCTTTCCGATGTGCGCAACTTTCCACGGCGCCTGACCCAAATGCGCTTGCTGGCCTATGGGCGCAAGTGGGAGATGGGCCTATTTTACTTACGCGGGGCCACCGTTAGCAGCAGTACTGTTGCCTATCCAGCCATCTATCAGCGATCTGCAGGGCCAGCAACGCAGCCCAATTTTGCTACTTTAGATGTCATCCTCCGGCTGTTTTTAAGCGATTATTTTTCTGCTTACGCCGAAATACGCAATATCTTCGATCGGCGCTATGCCGGGATAGATGCCACACAGACGCCAGATGACTTGCTGTATAACCCACAGCCGCGCCGATTGGTGCGTGTAGGCGTTAGCTACACGCTCGATTGAGAGGAAGTGGTACGCAGTTGCTCTATAAAGGCGCGTACGCCACTAAAGCTGACCGTTTGGCCGCGGAAATGCGCTCTTGCGGCGTCGCTCTCGGCGTCTGTGGCCCCCAAGTGTTGAAGAATGTTGTTCAGGTGCATGCGCATATGACCATCCTGAATGCCCGTGGTGACCAACGAGCGCACCGCGGCAAAGTTCTGTGCCAGTCCTACGGCGGCAATAATGGTCATCAGCTCTGATGCCGACGGGTTGCCCAACATTTCCAGGGCTTGCTTAGCCATGGGGTGTAGCGCCGTAAGGCCCCCCACCGTACCAACGGCCAGGGGTACTTCCAGTTCGAAGCGGAACATCCCATTTTCTACCTGCGCTCGACTGAGACTGCGATAGTGCCCACTGCGGCAGGCATAGGCGTGCCCACACGATTCTACAGCGCGGAAATCGTTGCCCGTAGCGATGACGACGGCATCTATTCCGTTGAATATGCCCTTGTTGTGTGTGACGGCGCGATAGGGGTCAATCTCGGCAATGCGCACGGCTGTGCAGAAGCGATCTACTGCAGCATGGCCGGGCAGGCCAGCGTTTTGGGCTAAATCTTCCAATTCACTCACAGGGCACTCTACCCAAGCGCGCACCAGGCAGCTGGGCGTGAAATTGGACAGGATACACATGACTATTTCTACGTCGCGCTCCGTGTCGCTGAGGCCGGGCAGGGTCTCCAAAAGGCACTCTAATTGTTCGCCCATACGCTCCAGCACGGAATTGATGAAGTTGGCTCCCATGCTGTTGCAGGTCTCGAACGACACGCGCAACTGGTAATAGCCGGGCTCTTGTGCAGTGAAGTCAAGTAATTCGATGCCCAGGATGCCGCCGCCCCGCTGGCGCATGTTGGCCGTGAGGTCGTCGCAGCAACCGCGCAGGCGAGGTTCCATTTGCGGAAAAAGGGCACGCAGGCGCTCGGGACAGCCGTACCAACGGAAATGCACTTGGCCCAACTTTACTGTGCCCAAAACCTCGGCGTGAAAACCGCCGCGTTCCATCCAAAAGCGCGCCGCACTGGAGGCCGCAGCCACCACGCTGCTCTCTTCGATAACCATAGGCACGGCATATACCTTGCCGTTAATGAGGAAATTGGGCGCTACGCTGAAGGGTAAGACAAAATTACTAATGGCGTTTTCGGCAAAGCCATCAATGACTTTTTGCTCTCCCTCAGGGCGATGCCAGGATAGAAAAGCCGCTTTTGCTGTGGAAGGGTCGGCGAAGAAGTGCTGGGTCAGCCACTCGATTTTTTCCGCCTTATTCCACTTTGAAAAGCCCGTAACTGTTTTTGCCATACGTTGTAACCTGAATGCAGGAGGGTTTCGTTTTGGTCGAAAAAATCGGCCGCCATCTTTTTTGAACGTTAAAGAACTATCAGCAAGCCCTTAGGTTCATTAGCGGTTCCAAGGCTTCTCTGGTACTGACGGATTGCTTCAGCGATATTGCCCACCTTCGAGAGTAACAGGGGTAAGCCTCAAGCGGCCTTTGTGGGTAATGAAATCCACCACAGGGAGAGGGTGTGCGTTTTATCTCCTCTTTCAGGAGCCTTTAGAAGCAATACGCCGGGCGGAGAGGTTCGCTTTTCCCACTTGCAGAAGCTCTTTTGCGCCTTCCCTTAGTTTTATTTCCCATAGAGCGGGAAGCGCCCTGGCTCCGTCTCATGCATGAGGGCGTAAATGGCATCAAAGATGTCTTCTACTTGCGGCTTGCTAAAGTAGTCGCCATCTTGACCGTAGGCTGGTCGATGGTCGGGAGCAGTCAGGGTGAGCGGCGCGGAGTCTAAGTAGCGATAAGCGCCTTGTTTTTCCAGCACCTGCTGAAGCATATAAGCGGAGGCTCCGCCCTGAAAATCCTCATCCAAGAACACTACCCGGTTGGTCTTCTGAACGGACTTTGCGCAAATATGCGGCAGGTCGAACGGCAGAAGGGTCTGGACGTCTACGAGTTCCACAGAGATGCCGTGCTGGGCGAGCAGTTCACTGGCTTCCTCTGCCACGCGCACACAAGAGCCATAGGTGATGAGCGTGACGTCGGTGCCTTGGCGCACTACTTCAGGCACGCCGAGTGGTACGGTGAACGTGCTGAGGTTATCGGGTAGGCGTTCCTTCAGGCGATAGCCGTTGAGGCACTCGATGACAATAGCCGGGTCATCGCTTTGGAGCAAGGTGTTGTACATGCCAGCGGCCTGGGTCATATTGCGCGGCACACATAGGTATAGACCGCGCAAAGAGCCGAGCATCATGCCAATAGGAGAGCCGGAGTGCCAAATGCCTACCAGGCGATGGCCGCGCGTTCGGATGATGGCGGGTGCCATTTGTTGGCTTACCGAACGCCAGCGCAGGGTAGCCAAATCGTCGGATAAGGCAGGCAGGCCGTAGAGGAGATAGTCCAAGTATTGAATCTCGGCAATAGGGCGCAGGCCGCGCATGGCCATGCCAATAGCTTGGCCCATGATGGTCCACTCGCGAATGCCGGTGTCGAAGACACGCTCTACACCGTACTTCTGCTGCATGCCGCGCATGCCCTGATTGACGTCGCCGATGTGACCTACGTCTTCGCCAAAGGCAAACAACTCGGGGTATCGGGCAAAGTTGGCATCGAAGCAGGCGTTGAGAATTTCGTAGCCATCCTTGAGCGGCGAGTTATCGGAAAAACGCGGCGGTTCCACCGGTACGCGCAGAGCTGAACGCGGCGTTTGGCTGTAGAGATGGGTGCTATACCAGCGGTGGCCGTTTTGGGTTTCTTGCTGAATAAAAGCAACCAATTGTTCTTGGGCTGGGCTGGATTGTCCGGCCAGGGCAAAGAGTGCACGCCGAGCGATGCGAAGCATCTCGAAGCGCAACGGGTCGCGCAGACGGTCCAACTCGGCAATCAAAGCAGGCAAAGCGCGAACGTGGGGATGAGTGTCAATGGCTGCCTGCAAGGCTGCGCGCAACTTGTGGCGCAGCGCCTCTACAGCGTCGTGATAGTGCCGATAGGCCCGGTGGGCTGCAGCCATGACTTCTGTTTTGGCTTCCGACTGTATGGCGGCAATCTCCTCCTCAGTAGCGATGCCTGTAGCAATCATCCACTGAGCCATGCGCCGGTTGCAGTCGTACTCTTCTTCATAGGCCAGGCGTTCGGGCGACTTGTAACGCCGGTGATCGCCGGAGGTAGAATGTCCCAATTGCTGCGTTACTTCTTCGATGTGGAAGAGCGCGGGGCGGTGGGTTTGCCGCATCTGGGCAATAGCCTCTGTGTACAGGCGACACAAGCCAGGATAGTCCCAGCCTTTGCCTCTATAAATATCCAAAGCGCCGGCAAAGCCAGCCATGGCTTCCGAAATACTTTCCTTAGTGGTCTGGTACTTCTTGGGCACCGAGATACCATAGCCGTCGTCCCACACCGAAACGGCCAGAGGCACTTGCAGCACTCCAGCAGCGTTGAGGGTTTCCCAAAAAATACCTTCCGAAGTAGAGGCGTCGCCAATGGTGCAGAATACAACCTCTTTGCCGTTGTCGGACAATTGGCCGCATAAGGCCGGATTTTCCCGAAATTTTTTAGAAGCAAACGCCAAGCCTAAGGCTCGGGCCATTTGCCCGCCCGTGGGCGACACATCTGAAGAGATATTAAACCGGTTTTTCAGATCCAGCCAATGACCTTCCTCATCGACAAAAGGAGTGGCAAAGTGGCAATTCATCTGGCGTCCACCGGAGAAAGGGTCGTTTTCCGGGTCGCCATACAACTGGCCGAAAAACTCCTCTAAAGTCATGAGGTCTAAGGCCAGTAAGAGGGTTTGGTCGCGGTAATAGCCTGCGCGCAGGTCGCCCTTCTGCCAAGCTTTAGCCATGGCTACTTGGGCTACTTCTTTGCCATCGCCAATGATGCCGAAGTTGGCCTTACCGGTCAGCACTTCCTTTCGAGCCAGAATACTGGCTTCTCGGCTAAGGCAGCAAATGCGGTAATCCCGCAGCACTTCCTGCCGATAGTCTTCGGAGACAGGCGCAGGGAAGGCTGTCGGAGGAGGTGCGGGTGATGTTGATTTTACCATATTTCGAAAAAGGCGTCAGCGGTAGAAAAACGAAACGAACCCCAGCCGCCGGCTGTGGCGCAAAACTACATCATTTAGCCAGGTTATCGGTTCAAGCCCAACAGCTAGGCCAAAGAATGTGTTCAGCAACAATCCCTCACTCTACCACAATTTCGTCGAGGAAGAGCCAGGTCTTCTCATTGCTTTGAGGCGCTAGGCCGTAACCCTTGACTACTACTTTGAGGTAGCGGCAGCCGATGCCGTTAGGCGTGAAAGTGACTGTCTCGATACGATTACCCAGCAGCTCGTCGGCAGCAATCGTGCGTTTGTCCACGGAGCTGAAGTTCACGCCATCGGTGGAGGAGAACAACTCGATGCTGCGCGGCGGATAGATGAGGCTTGCTGTTCCGACCAAAAAGCTGACGCTGACTTTCTTAATGGGAGTGGTTTCCTCTAAGTCAATCACGGGGTCAAAGTCAGCTCCTTGCAGCCCGACCCAATTGGCCCATGAGCGCAGCGCGCCGATGGAGCCATTGGTAAGGGCGTATTTTTCACCACCCGAATACTGTGAAGGCCACGTGGAGAGCGTGTAAGGCTTGCCCAGCGCCTTGTGCACCAGGTAGCGCACGGTCAGCACCTTGCCCGGAAACCGCCCATCTACCAAGGCAGCTGCCTTGACGGTGGTGCTTTTCGATAGCGGAATGGGCGAATACATGCCCGGGCTGGTGGGTTTAGGGTCTGAGCCGTCGAGGGTGTATTTGACTTGAGCCTGTGGGTCGCTGGTCGAGAGCGAGACATAACCACCCGCAAAACTGGAGCGCACGTCGTAGTAGCTGCGGGCAAAATTGACGCCCATGTTCTCCATGAAGCGGAAATGCGTGCGCAGACGGCGAATGAAGTCGCCCGAAGCCCGCTTTTTGGCCGGTGTCCACAACACCTCCGACAAAGCACAGGCGCGCGGGAAGGCCATGTATTCTACCTGCTGCGGCGTCTCCATGTATTCGGTCCAAACATTGCCTTGGGCGCCCAGAATGAAGCGCGCTTCCTCCTCATTGAGAAGCGAGGGTACGGGCTCGTAATCGTACACGCGCTGCAGGGTCAGGAAGCCTCCGATGGCCAAGGGTTCTTGGGCAGGGTCGCTCTGGTAATGGTCGAAATAGCAGTGCGATACAGGCGACATAATGGCGTATTGCCCTGCCTTTGCTGCCGCGATGCCGCCCTCCGTACCGCGCCAGCTCATAACGGTAGCACCGGCCGGTAGGCCGCCTTCGAGGATTTCATCCCAGCCAATCAATTTCTTGCCATACCGGCTTAGTATTTGGCCTGCACGGCGGATGAAGTAGCTCTGTAGCTCGTGTTCATCCTTGAGTTTCTCTGCCGCCATGCGCTTTTGGCATTTAGGACAGGCCTTCCACCGCGTTTTTGGGCACTCGTCGCCGCCGATGTGCACGTACTCCCCTGGGAAAAGTGCACATACTTCCTCGAGCACGCCGTTCAGGAATTCGAATGTTTTTTCATTACCGGCGCAGAAGACATCTTCAAAAACGCCCCAGGACCGCGCCACTTCGTAGGGGCCGCCCGTGCACCCCAATTCTGGATAGGCAGCTAGCGCTGCAGACGCATGGCCGGGCATCTCAATTTCCGGCACTATCGTAATGAAGCGCTGGCGGGCATAATCTACAATTTCGCGCACTTCCTGCTGGGTGTAATAGCCGCAGTAGGGCTTGCCGTCGTAGCGCGGAGGTAAGTCAGTGGCATGGCCTACGAGCGTCTCTTTGCGACAGCCACCTACCGTGTGAAGGCGCGGGTATTTTTTTATCTCGATGCGCCAGCCCTGGTCATCGGTCAGGTGCCAGTGGAAGCGGTTGAACTTGTGCAGCGCCAGCAAGTCAATGTATCGCTTAACAAATTCTACTGGGAAGAAGTGGCGGCTCACGTCCAGATGCATGCCGCGGTAGGGGAATCGCGGGTAGTCGGTAATAATGCAGGCTGCTGCAGACCAAGTTGAATCTTTGACGGGCACGGGGCTGCCCATGTTGGGGCCAAACATCTGACGCAAGCTCTGGGCGCCATAAAAAGCCCCTGCAGCCGTGCGTGCGCGGATGGCGACAAACGCAGGCAGAATTTCCAACTGATAGCCTTCTGCTTGTTCTATGCGATCGTCCGGGAGGAAGTAGATGCCATTGTCGCGCAAGCTGGTAGGCACTGCCTGGAAAGGCAGACCTGTAAGTTGATAGCCCGTAGCGGCTTGTGCTGCAGCCATAAAGTACTGTGCTGCCGTAGCCCAATCGGCCCTTCCTTGGGGGAAATGGATGCGCGTGTCGGGTTTCAGTTCAAACTTGCCTTCGCGCACGTAAGCTTGTACCGGCTGCGGAATGACAGTAACGGCTGTACTAACCTGGCCGTGCATCAGCAGCGAGCCAAGCCCTACTCCAATTAAGGTGAACAACAGTCGCATATCGGTATGGTGTTTTTGTGTGAATTTTCCATGTGTCGAAGAAAAGAGGAAAGGCAGCGACTTTTGGGCGCGCAAATTTTTATAAAATGTAGTCAGTGCTGATGCAAATACGAGGCAAAAAGGCGCCGCTTCTTGGCTTCTAAGGCCAAGTAGATTTCCCAAATGGTAATCTGTCCATCGCGAGCGGAGCGCTTGTTAAAGATCTGCTGGCGTCCGTCGCTAGTGTTTACCACGTACCAGCCGTCTAGCCCGGCATTTTTATAGTAAGCAGGATTGTCCTTGCCGGCATAAACCACTCGGTGATGCGGAGCGCCAATGTGCGCCGGCGCAAAGAGTGCCAGGTAAAGGTCAATAGTATTATGCAAGGGGCGGCGCCCAGCCTGCTCGTAGCGGCGCGTCAAGTATTGTTCCGTTAGGTCCATCATAAAGGTGATGTCGCGCTGTTGACAAGCGCGCAGCACGTCGTCAAACATTACCGGCCGACCCTGATGCGTCAGACTCTGCAAACCTGTGCGTGTGAACTGAATCCAACCCGCTGCCACTCCATCGGTACGCACTTCGAAAGGCTTCAGGCCGCATTCTAAGTAAGCGGCTTCGTAAATGGCTAGTGGAATAGAGCCAATTTTCTCTGCCATTTCCTGCGTGCGGCGCACTATTACCCGGTGCTCGTAGGGGTCGGTATGGCGGCGTAGTTCCTCTTCAAAAAGCGCTACCTGATGCGCCTCGCTCAGGTGTGAAAATGCCTCCAAATAGACTGGCGACATGTAGCGCTGTTCGATTTCCTGAATGAGGTCGATCAGAGGGTCATTAAAAGCCCATACCAGCGTGCCCAAAATCGCCACCGCTAAAAGTCGCCGCCAGCTCCACGCGAAGGTAAAACGCCAGGCGCGCCGCACAACTTGCCACCCTGTGCGCAGTACCGCCCAGGCAATACGCCCTACAAGCCACACCGCAGCCACCAGCAGTACGCTGGCTATCCATCGCGCCCACGTGTCTTGCGACAATAGGTACTGAAGAAAATCCAGCAGAGCCTTCGCGTCGTTCATGGGCGAGCAAAGGTAAGGCTTGCCGTCCGTCTCCTATCTCCTCCCCTTAGGCTATGCGCCTCCTCCTCTGAGCTGTTTCTTAAAGACCTGGAGCGACGAGACAAAAAAGCCGGACGGCACATCTCCGTCCGGCATCCATCCAAAAAGCCTACATCACGTCCGGCTACGGCTTACTTACACCTTGGCTATGTTCCCTGTGTACTTTGTGCGAGCAATAGATGTTTATTTGTTTGGGTATTTGTGCTTTTCTACAGGGGCGCCTCCGGGCTTAGTCCAGCCGCCCTTAAAGCGGGAAGCCATAGAAATAGTTGCTCATAGCTGATAGGAATGCCTGGCGGTAATTCGGCGAAACGTTCAACGCTTTGCCATTGGATAACACTACAGAGCCGTGCTTATCCCGATGATAGCGCACAATGTGCCTGAGGTGTACCACATACGAGCGATGAATACGGACGAAACGCTCTTCGGGCAACAGGCGAGACATTTCGCCCAACGTGCGCGACAACAGCAATGGCCGTCCTTCTGTAAAGTGCACGGTAGTGTAATTGCCGCTTGCCTCCAAATAGACAATGCGCTTGACCTTTTCGAAAAGAAAACCCTCCATGGTGGGCAGCGCTACTTTTTTTGGGGATTGCGAAGACTTGGCGGACGATGTACAGCGCACGCGCGACTGCAAGAAGGCTCCTTCGTTAGGCTCGGAGACGTCCTTTGGCATAGGTAGGAATGCGGGCGTAAACATGGCAGCGGTTCTTTTCTTCTGCGTTTTTTACCCTTCAAAGGTGCCCTATCTCGCTTTCAGCAAACAAGCTCAGTTTAGTACGTAAATCAGGTTTCTGAAGGTCTTGTAATTTTGGCTGTTGAAGAAGAAAAGGAAGCGCTGCCCGCATTTTTACTCAAAGAGCTTGCCCAGTATGGCCAAACTACCCTCGGACAAATTACACCGCCTCATCCGAAGCCTAAAGCCCGCCGAAAAACGGTACTTCCAGGTTTTTATTGGCAACGCGTATGCGCACAGCAAGTACGCTCAGTTGTTCGATGCCATGGCCAATATGGAGTACTTCGATGAGGACGCTCTGCGGCAGAAAGTTTACCCCGATGCGCCACAACAAAGCCACAAGTACTCTGAGTTAAAGGCCTATCTCTTCGAACTAGTACTCAAGAGCCTGCAAGCTTTTGATGAGAAGCGCTCCGCAGAGTTTCGGCTCAATTACTTCCTACAGAGCGTCTCCGCACTTTATCGGCGCGGTCACCTTGCTGCTTGTCAAGACTACCTGCGCAAGGCAGAAAAACTCGCTCAGCGTTACGAGGCTTTTGCTCACCAGCTCGACATCATCCGCTGGGAAAAGCACTTAGCGTACACCCAGATGGATGTAGATTTACTCCACAAACAGTTCGACCGGCTGTTGGCGCGCGAACGCACAGCCACCGCGCAGCTCGCCGAAGTGATGGAGTACCGCAATCTCTTTTTCCAGGCCTATCTCCTGGTCAAGCGGGAGGCCTTGTTGCGGAGCAGCCGTGGCCAAGAGCAGCTACGCGCCCTGCGAATGCATCCGCTTCTACAAGATTCGGCGCACCCCAGCTCGCACACAGCCCAGGTGCTCTACTACCGCACGCTTAACCTTTGCCACTATGCCGCTGCCGAGCGCGAAGCATTCTATGAAAGCGGGTGCAAACTTGTGGCTCTCCTGGAAAACAAGCCTCACTTCCTGCACGAAAATCAGGCGGACTACATCGCGGCCTTGAGCAACCTCATCCTCTCTTGCGGGCTATTAGGGCGGTATGACGAAGTGAAGAAACACCTAGCTAAACTCAAGACAATCCGACCCTTGACGCACGATGACATGCTCAAAATCCATCGCCAGTACTACACCAATACGTTTGCCCTGTGCATCTATACCGGGGCCTTTCAGGAGGCTCGGCGCGAAATGGAGCGTTGCCAACAAGAGGCCACCCTCTTCGCTCCGCAAGAGTACGAGACCGTCAGCTTTTATTTCCAGTACTGCTGCATTTGTTTTGGTTGCGCCGACTACGACGAGGCGCTTACCTATTTGAACGCATGGCACAATCAGCCCCGAACATTAGAGCGCGAAGATCTGCAAAGTCTGGGGCGCATTTTGGCTATGATATTGCACTTTGAGAAAGGGAACATGCTGTTGTTGGAGTCGCTCCTGCGCTCTACGGCCCAGCAGTTGCGGCGAAAAAAGCGGCTTTACGAACTTGAGCGGCGCTTCTTTCACGGTATGAGTGAGTTGCTCAACGCACCAGCTCCCCCCGCTCAGCGGGCAATTTTTCAAAAGATGCTAAGCGGCCTCCATCAACTTGCTACTCAGCCCGAGGCATATGCTCTGTTGCAGACCTTCGATGTAGGGGCCTGGGTAGAGGCCAAGGTTAGAGGCTGTTCTTTCGCCCAAGTCGTTCGAGAAAAGTGGCAGCGCCAGCGGAGCGCGAAGCCCTAAAAAATGGTGCGCGGCAAGTCGCCTGCAGCCCCCTGGGTGGAAGCATTAGGGTTCTCGTCTGCCTCATCCGAGCGCGTGTCCACTGACGTCCAGCGCGTGCGATAAACGAAGCGCCGGCCGCGTATTTCATAGCGTCCGCCTTTGACGTGGTTCATTTCCTGTTCGTCGAGGGTGGTGAGGAAACTGCTGATTTGCAGCTCTTGCAGGGTGAGTTTTGTCTTTTTCATAGCCGAGGTAGTCGTTTGAGCAGGATGGACTAATTTGTAGACAGCAAGTTACTCGCAGTGCAGCAAATAAGGGATGCCGCTTTGCACTACATTTTCGACCAAAAGTCAGGTTTCTGATTCGTCAATAGAGAGGTTCAAGTCGGGTTCAAAACCGGCGCGGAAAAGCGCTGCGCGTACTTTGAGATCGGCCTGAGGTTGGCCGGCGTAATGTCGGCGCTTTTGTTCCCGCAAGTGGCGAAACGCTTCGGCGTATTCCTCGGGGTCGAGCCCTTGCAGCGCTTGTTCGATAGCACTCTCGCTGATACCGCGTTGGCGAAGAGCTTGGCGAATGCGCAGGCGGCCCCAGCGTTCGAGCCGCAGCTTGTCGGTGGAAAAAGCGCGGGCAAAGCGCTGTTCGTCCACATAGCGCTCGCGCACGAGATGTGCCCAGAGCGCTTGACTTTCATCGCTCGATAGGCCGAGGGAAGCAATACGGCGCAGTACTTCCGACGGAGCGCGCTCGCGACGAGCGCAAAAGCGCTCCAGGGCTTGACGCGCCGCAGCGGCCGTAGCAGGCTGGGCGGAAGAGCGTCTTGGGTAAGCCATAGGAGATTCGTCAGTTCAACACTACAATTTTGACTACGACGCCCTCTGGGTTGTCCAGGTTTCGAGTGCTTGTGGCAAACACCAGGTAAACGCCACTGGCCACGCGGCGGCCCAAATAGTCGCGGCCATTCCAGACAGCCTGCCCGCCAATGGACCGGCCTTCGTACACCAAATGGCCCGCTACATCGGTAATCTTCACATTGGCGTCACGGGCTAAACCGTAAATCGCAATGGGGCCCTCGTAGTCGGGGCGCACCGGGTTGGGATAGGCATACGGCTGCTCGCTATGTACAGGGCTGCCCTCTGTGGCTTCAGCGCGGTACGACATAAGCCCCTTAGTCGTGGCTATCCACACTTCGCCTGTGGTGTGGTCTATAGCGATGTGGCGGATATTGTTGTCCAGCAAAAGGCTGTTGGTAGCGGTGAAACGCGCTAGCTGCTCGTCGCCAGACGGCGACTGGACGAAGATGCCGTTGGTCGTGCCAAACCATTTGCGGTTTCCGCCGTCCACAGCGATGGTTTGCACTGCTTCATTCTCTAACAAATAGCCATTGAAGCCATCCACGTTGACGATGCGCCGCGTGCCGCGGCAAAGGTTGTCTTTGAAGATGTTACTGCCACATTGGAAGCTGACAGCTCCCTGCGAGGTGCCTATCCACACATCGCCATCTTGATCTACAGCAATGCAGTTAACAGCGTTGGTTGGCAACACACTATTGGCTGTAGTAATGTGGCGATAGCGGTCGTCCGCCGGGTCGTCTATGTTGGCTCCACTGTCGTACACCAGCACGCCGCCGTTGAAGCCGACGACAAACCACTTGTAGCCGTTGCGATCTACAGCCACTTGTAACAGCGGGTTGACTGGCGCCGAGAAGTGGCGGAGTGTTCCGTCGGCCTTGAGCACGGCAATGGGCGTTTGCGGAGCGCTGTAGTTGCTAATCCACACATTGCCACTGCCGTCGAAGGCTAATCCGCCAATGGCAGTCCGATTAGCCCCCGCAATGCCAGCGTTTTGCAGGGTCGAATTATACTGGGTGTAGGTTTTGGTTGGTTGCCCTACGCCAGTAGCTTCCACCAAACCGCCCCAAAAGCTACCGATGAAGAACTTGGGCAGGAAAGGATGCACAGCTACGCGCCACAAGTCTACGTGGCAATCATAGGGCACCAGTTCGGGATTAGTGCCCTCGTGCAGGCGCGTCCATTGGCCATCGGGTTCGCGGATGTACAGGCCGGCGCGATTATACAGAGGAGTGAGTGTGGGGGAGTTGCCTGGCGTGGCGGCGAACACGCGTCCTTGGCCAATCGCGAGTTCCGACACGGCTTCGCGGTGGGGCGAGTTGTAGCGGAAACGATCGCACTTGCTGGTACTTTCGTCGTAGTAGCGGAAGTCATCTTTGCCATCGGCCATCCAGAAGCGGCGGGTACCATCCTCAATAGCGTAGTAAGGGTCGAATACCTCGCATGCCCAGTGGATGTCGTAAGGGCTGGCAAAGGGCGCAGGCAAGTACTGCACGTTGCCGTTGAAGCCTTTTTTCCAGCCAATAACCAAGCCGCTGCCTTCTGCCGTCAGAAAGATGACTTCGTGCTCGGGGTGCTGGCCAATGGTGTCAAGTTTAACGCCGTTGTAGCGGCAAAGTGCTCGCCCTAACCCTACGAACAGCTGTCCTCCGTAGGAAGTCATGTCGGCAGCGGCCCTTCCCAGAGGCAGCCCTTGAGCAGGGCCAAGCGCTTCCCATCGCCCAAAATCGGCAGGATTGGCATCGTTGACCGGCAGCCGAAAGAAACCTTCTACAGTACTGGCATATAAGTATCCTTCGTGCAGCGCTACAGAGCGCACTACAGCGTCAGTGAAGGTAGTGTACACCACTTCGCCCTGCTCCATGTTTAGCTTAACCACACCAAAGCCGCAAGCCAGATAGGCAAAAGACCCATCGAAGGCAATGTCGTAAATTCGCTTATCACCCAAGAGCTGTCGGTTTAGCGCGATGACGGGGAGGTTGCGCACGGCGCCGTTGTCGGCCCGCCAGATGTCCATGTTGCTGTTTTGGTACACCACCAACAGCGAGCGCGTCAGGCGGTTGAAGCCTATGCGCTCTATGCCGGCATCGCTTAGCCCCTCTATGCGCGTCAGGAAGCGCGGAGTACGCTCGGCCTTATCCACCTCTACTACGGCCCATTCGGTAGCAAAGTAAACTTTGCGCTCGCTCTGAGCTACAAACGTAGCGCGGTGCCACGGCAGGTGCTCGCGCCACTGGCCAATGGTTATTTGTGGGAATTGGTTCGACTGGCCTGTTGCCCAGCCGCTCCACAGCAGGCCAACGACCCATGTGGCCCTGGCGACAAAATGCTTCAGTTGCATGGCGCAAAAATCGGATAGAGAAAACAGATTTGCTTGTTCCCGTTGGCGCCTTCAATCAAAGGGCGGTTGCCTGTTGGTTCTTTGCTCCATGCGAGCTGCGCCCGCTTGCAGCGAGCAAAAAGCGGTACTGGTTTTCATAACGCATTAAAACGAAAAAGGCAGCCGCTAGTCAACGACTGCCCTGAGGCATGGTATGCGCTATGGCTCAATGCTTACTGACAGCTGTTTTTTACAGCAGCTAGCTCATCAGCATTGTTCACTGTAATGATTTCGCCCGTGGCCCTCATTTTCACTTGAAGCGGGAAGGCCAAAGTGGGCCGCTCCGTAGCGCCCGGGTTGTTGCGCTTCCACGTGTGAAGCAGCTGTTTCATAGCACGCGGGTTAGCAGCTTGGGCCGAGGTGCCATCTGGAAATAAGATGGTTATTGGGAAGACAAATTCGAAGCAGGCCACTCCGTGCTTGCCGTGGCCATTGGGGCCGCGATGGCCAAAAGAGCCGGCACAACGAGCGCGCAGCTGGCGTAATTGTTCTTCCGATTCGACGACGATGATTTCGCCGCTCTGGCTGACCACAGAAATGGGAAACACGAAGCTAAAGGCATGGCGTACGCCTTGGCCGCGCTTAGGCCGGCCACTGGCCTCGAAGTACGCCCGTAGTTTTTGGGCAATCTCTTCGTACGAGTTCACCTCGGCGGTGGTGCCGTTAGGTAGTTGAATAGTAACCGGGAAAAGGAGCTCGTAGCAGCCGTAACTGCCCAAGCCGCCGCGCTCTTGCACAGCATAGAGCGTTTCGTCAATAGCCTCGTCGGTAGAAAGGACATCTTCCGCCTTGTTGCAGGCAAACAGCAGCGCCACAGCAATAAGAGTCGAAGCAAGCAGAAACTTGAGTGTCTTTACCATGATTAGGTACAGGTTGATTTTTTAAAATGGTGAGAAATAACTAGACAACCGGTTGTACCCCATTAGGTCGCTCGCTCAGCGTGGGGTTGCATGCTTTGCGCTAAAAAGCCCTCTGAGCCTTGCCGACTTAAAGTTTTTGAAGTGTTTTCTCTACAAACCTCGTTAGCGCCTCGCCGCGCAACATGCCTTGCTGCAACTGGGCTACATCGTAGAGGTACTGGGCCAGCTCTTGGCGTGTTTCAGCCTCTTCCGCACGCGCTAATTTGGAGGCGATTAACGGGTGATTGGTGTTGACCACCACTGTGTAAGCATCTAAGTAGCTATCGCCGCCACGTCCGTGTAGCGCCTGCATTTCCTTCATACGTCGCAAGAACTCTGGCCGGGTGATGGTCACCGGCGCATCATCAGGCGCCAGCGCCGTGCACTCTACTTTAGCGTGTAGGTTGTCGCTGACAAGCCGCTCGAAGGCACTGCGAACGCGCTCTATCTCCTGCTCGCTGAGCACCGACTCGGTCTTTTCGTCTTTTTGCACTAGTCGGTCTATGGTGTTGGAGTCTATGCGGGCAAAGGACAGGTCGAGGTTGGCCTGGTACTCCAGGTGTTGCATCCAGTGGTTGTCCAGCACAGTATCCATGCGCAGCACGTCATAACCGCGGTTTTGGGCTGCTTTGATAAGCGCATCGTGCGCCTCAGAGTCGTGGGTATAGATGCAGACGACCTTGTTGTACTTGTCGGTCTGGTTGGCTTTTACTTTCTCTTTGTAATCTGGCAAGGTATAGAACTCGCCCTTGACGTTTTGGAATAGGGCGAAGTTCATGGCGCGGTCCTGGAATTTGGCGTCGGCAATCATGCCGTATTTGACAAATACGCCGATATCGCGCCATTTGGCCTCGAAGGCGGCGCGGTCGTTCTTGAACAGGTCTTGGAGCTTATCGGCTACTTTGCGGGCAATATACTCGCTGATTTTCCGCACGTTAGCGTCGTTTTGCAAAAAGGAGCGCGACACGTTGAGCGGGATGTCGGGCGAGTCAATGACTCCGTGGAGTAGCTGGAGCCATTCGGGTACGATGTCGCGCACATTATCGGTCACAAAGACCTGATTAGAATACAGGTGTATTTTGTTGCGCGACACTTCTATGGCATGGCTCAAGCGCGGGAAATACAGGACGCCGGTGAGGTGGAAAGGGTAGTCAATGTTGAGATGAATCCAGAACATGGGCTCTTCGGCGCCGGGATATAACATCCGATAAAAGCGCAGGTAGTCTTCGTCTTTGAGTTCGGTAGGTGTTTTCTTCCACAGAGGGTGGGTTTCATTGATGATGTTTGGCACCTGGCGCTCCTCGCGTTTAGCGGCGCTGCCTTCCCCGACGGTTTCGTATTCGGTGCGCATGCCAAACTGAATGGGTACAGGCAAGAAGCGGCAGTATTTAAGCAGCATTTCCTCTATGCGCAGGCGGTCAAGGAACTCGCGGTTTTCTTCATTGATGTAGAGGATAACATCAGTGCCGCGCTCTGCTTTCTCGGCAGGTTCTATGGTGAATTCTGGCGAGCCTTCGCACACCCAGCGCACGGCAGACGCGTCTGGCCTGTAGGAGCGGGTGAGCACTTCCACCTTGTCGGCTACCATGAAGGCGGAGTAAAAGCCCAGCCCAAAGTGGCCAATAACGCTGCTGTCCTTGTACTTTTCCAAAAACTCGGCGGCGCTGCTAAAAGCAATCTGGTTGAGGTAGCGGTTGACTTCCTCCTCGGTCATGCCGATGCCGTGATCGCGCACGATGAGGCGCTTTTGGTCAGGCTCTACGAGGATTTGAATGGTAGTGTCGCCAATTTCCCCTGTCACTTCACCGCGCTGAGCGAGCACCTGCAGTTTTGTCGTGGCATCCACGGCATTGGAGACCAGCTCGCGCAAGAAGATTTCGTGATCGGAGTAAAGGAACTTCTTGATAATAGGGAAAATGTTCTCAGTCTGTACGGAAATAACTCCTTTCTGCATAATTCGGACCTGTTTTTAGGCGCGCCCGCCCAAACGCTGTGCCACGTGGCAAATAGCTGCCAAAATGTCGCTTAGGCTGATATGGCACTGGGCAATTGTCGCTTATCAGGCGAAAAGCCTAAGAGCGGAGGTGCTGGCTTGGCACAATCCTTGCCTGGTCAGAAAACGCCGGTGAACGGCATAGCAGTAGCAAAAAGCGGCTACTTCTTATCCAAATAAGGCGCTAAGTACTTTAAGACTTAGGGTCAAATGTGACCTTAAGCCCGTGGGCGAGGGGCCAGTCCGCTGGGGGGTAGGGCTGGTCTCCTCACCACAATCACCAAAAGAAACCCATGGCCTTGCTGGATGCATGAGAGGACAGGGAAGCCATAGAGATGCACAAGACAGCAAGGTTTCGACTTCAAAGTACCAGGCGGAGTTGGCACAAGCTGGCTCCGCCTTTTATATGTGGCGGCTGGAGGCAGCCCTATCTTTGTCGGAGCCGCGGGTATTCTCGGCCCTTGAACTCCTATTTTCGCCTCATTAGGAACTGCCCCACTCTACATGCGCCGCTATCGCACCCTGCTGTACTATACTTTCCCTGTCCAACTGATCATATTGCACCTGCGCAATCACCTGTTGTTGGTAGGGTTGTGGGTATTTCTGGCGCTCTTACTAACCGGTGAGGTTGGGCGCTTTTTCGGTGTGTACTACTTGTTGCTGACGCCCGAGTATTTGGGTGAAGTGAACTTTTGGAGCTTTTTGCTGACGGGCGCCGCGTGCGGGGCCTTTTTCTTAATATGGAACTTGTCCACTTACTTGCTGAGCTCCCATCGGTTTCCATTTTTGGCTACGTTGAGGGCGCCGTTCACCCTTTTTTCGCTCAACAACAGCTTTTTCCCGCTGGTCTTTCTTGTGTTGTATGTAAGTACATCCATCCATTTTCAGGTGTATGATGAATTGGCCAGTACCTGGGACGTGGTGAAAAACACGGCGGGCCTTTTGGTGGGCATGGGCCTAATGTTGGGTGCGTTAGCGGTGTACCTACATTTCACTAATAAAGACCTCGCTTCCATTCTGAAGGCGGGCGACCTGACGCCTAAACCAGGCAGTCGCCTCTTAGCGCCTGGCGCACATGTGCCCACCCTGCGCGAAATACGCAGCGGCGCCACCATGTGGCGGGTGGACACGTACTTGTCCGAGCGATTTCGTCTTCGTCTGGTGCGCAGCGTGGTGCACTACGACCGCCGCCTGTTGGCGCGGGTCTTTCAGCAGAACCACCTCAATGCTGTGTTGGTGCAACTCATCGCGCTGTTGGTCATCATGTTCTTGAGCTTGTTCATGGAGCAGCCCTGGGCGCGCATACCTACCGGAGCGACGATTTTTCTGTTGGCTAGTATGTTCATGGCGCTTTTTGGTGCTATTGTGTATTGGTTTAGGCGTTGGGCGGTGCTCGTGTTTTTGGGTCTAATGGCTGTCATCAACGTCATAACAGGCTGGGGACTTTTCTACTACCGAAACCGCGCCTACGGACTGGACTACCGCGAAGAACAACGCGCCCCCTATACGCATGAGCAACTCGAGCGCTTGTGCACCCCTGAGCTCATTGCGCGCGACATAGCCGAAGCGCGCCGTATCCTCGACCGCTGGGCTGCGCGTAACCGAGGCCCTCACGGTGAGCGCCCTAAGCTGGTGCTGCTGTGCGTTAGCGGTGGAGGTATGCGCTCCTCGGTTTGGACGATGCATGCTTTGCAGCAGGCCGACATCGCCACCCAGGGGCGCCTCATGCGAAGCACAGTGCTCATTAGCGGCGCTTCTGGCGGTGTGTTGGGAGCGGCCTACTGGCGCGAACTCTACTTGCGCCAGCAAGCAGGCGAACCGGTGAACTACAACCACCCTGAACACGTGGCCGAAATTGGCGCAGACCTGCTCAATGCCGTCAGTTTTGCCATTTTGACTAACGACCTCTTTTTCCCGTTCCGAAAATTCCAATCGGGCAATTTTACCTACCGCAAAGACCGCGGCTATCTGCTGGAGTACCAGCTGAACGAAAATTGCCGCGGCCGGCTTAGCCGCCGTTTGGCTGACTATCGCCAAGCCGAGCAAGAGGGGCGTATTCCTATGATGGTTGTCTCGCCTTTTGTGCTCAACGATGCCCGCCGCCTGCTCATCAGCCCCCAAGGGGTCTCTTACTTGATGCGTCCGCCCGGGAACCCGGCTGTTACTCGACCGGAGATAGACGCCGTGGACTTTGGGCGCCTTTTCGCCCAGCAGCAAGCCGACAGCCTGGCCTTCACCTCAGCCCTGCGCATGAATTGCTCCTATCCGCTCATCTTGCCCCCCGTGTGGTTGCCCACGGAGCCGCCGGTGGAGGTGATGGATGCGGGTTTTCGCGACAACTACGGCATTACTACGGCTGCGCGCTTTGCTCATGCGCTGCGCGACTGGATAGCGGAAAACACCAGCGGCGTGGTGATTCTGCAGGTGCGCTGCTGGGAAAAACGCCGCCCTATTCAAGCCAGCACGTACAAAGGCATCATTGAGAATATGTTGTCGCCTTTCAGTGCTGCTGCCAGCCTTACCGCGATGCAGGACTTTGAGCAGGATAACACCCTGGCGCTGTTGCGCGATCTTTTAGGTCCAGGCAAGCTTCAGGTCATTCGGTTAGTGTATCGCCCACAAAAAAAAGAGGATGAGGCCTCTATGAGTTTCCATTTGAGCAAACGAGAAAAACGAGATATTCTGGAGGCCATACGCGATCCTGAGGCGCAACGCGCTTTGCAGCATCTTCAGCGTGCGCTGTCGCCGCATTAAGCGGCTTGCTGTACTTTTGGCACATGAAATATCTCTTGTTTCTCTCCGCGCTTGTGCTGGCTTTTCAAAGCAGCCGGTGGGTACATTCGTCGGATGCGCCAAGCGGCCTGGCAGCCTTTCCTGAACGCACGCCGCGCAACATTGTCCTGCTCATCGGCGACGGTATGGGCATAGCCCAAATCACGGCGGGCATTTACGCCCAAGCCGATCGGCTCAACATCGAGCGGTTTCCCATCACCGGCCTTATCAAAACGCATTCGGCCAAACACCTTATCACCGACTCGGCTGCTGGGGCCACGGCGTTTGCCTGCGGCTGCAAAACGTACAATGGCGCTATTGGCGTAACGGTGCGCAAAGAGCCTTGCCGTACTCTTTTGGAAGACGCTGCGGCGGCAGGCATGGCCACAGGGCTGGTGGCTACGTCCAGCATCACCCACGCCACACCGGCAGCCTTTATTGCTCACGTCGGCCAGCGCTCCGACATGGAAGCGATCGCCCCGTTCTTCCTTAAAACGCGCATAGACTTCATCGTGGGTGGCGGCTTGCGCTACTTTAACCAGCGCACAGATGGACGCGACCTGTGCCGTGAGCTGGAAGCCAAAGGCTTTGACGTGCACACCATTCACCAGTGCGGCTTCACCCAGTGCCGTCCTGACCCAGCTCGTCCTTTTGCTTGGTTCTCTGCCGACAAGGAGCCTGACGGCGTAGCCAAAGGCCGCGACTATCTGCCCCATGCGGCGCGCATGGCGCCGGCGTTTCTCGCTCAACGCAGCGAGCGCGGTTTCTTTCTCATGATAGAAGGCTCGCAAATTGACTGGGCCTGCCACGAAAATGACGGCGACTACGCTGTGCAGGAAATGCTCGACTTTGACCAGGCCATCGGCGAGGTGCTTCGCTTTGCCGAACAAGACGGCCAAACGCTTGTCATCGTGACGGCTGACCACGAAACAGGCGGTATGGCACTGTTGCGCGGCACGGACAGAAAAGATCTGAAGATCAAGTTTTCCACCCTCTACCATACCGCCTCGATGGTGCCGGTGTTTGCCTACGGACCGGGCGCTGAACTGTTTAGTGGTGTTTACGACAATACTGACCTCTATGCGAAAATAAAAACGCTACTCCGATTGGACGCTGTAGAGGCGCGATGAGGTCTGGCTTTTCCGCCCTATGGTGGCGAATAAAAACGCTGTTAGAGCGTTCCTTTGGGTCTTTCGCAGGGCAATTTCTCCCTGTTATGCGTTACATTTCCTTTTCCAAAACAACTTTATCAACTTAACATCTATGTTTAAAACGTCCTTGGCATGGGCGCCCTTGGCAGCCCTGCTGTTTGCCTTGGCGTGCACGCCCAGAGCCGCTGAGAAGACGACTACCTCACCGGTGAAGCCTATTCCACCCACGCACTGGGATACCCTCGGGAAACCCGTTATCGGTGCCGAAGCCGACGAGCCAGATACCAGCGACCTATCGCTCGATGAAGATTGGCTCCGCATCCTGAACGGCGAGGCCGAAGAGGATACCCCAGAGGAGCGCTCCGATACGCTGCCTATCTACCATCCTTCGGCCACCAAAACGCATAACCTCGTGCACACGCGAGTAGAGCTCTCCTTTGATTGGGACAAACGCCGCGTCAACGGAAAAGCCGTGCTCACGCTGCATCCGTGGTTCTTCCCTACTGACCAAGTTACCCTCGACGCTAAAAACTTTGACATCCACTACGTCGGTCTAGAGGGAAAGAAAGACACCCTGAAATACGACTACAACAACGAACAGTTGAGCGTGTACTTAGGCCGCACGTTGGCGCGCAAAGACACCTTCCGGGTCGTAGTGCACTACACTGCCAAGCCCGAAGAACGCGACTCCTTCGGAGGCAGCGCCGCCATTACTTCCGACAAAGGGCTGTACTTCATCAATCCTGACGGAAGCGACCCTAACAAACCTCGCCAAATTTGGACCCAGGGAGAAACCGAGAATACCTCGCGCTGGGTGCCTACCATAGACAAACCCAACCAGCGCTGTACACAGGAAATGTTCCTGACGGTAGACGACCGCTACAAAACGCTCTCTAACGGCCTGTTGAAATCGTCTAAGAAAAACGCTGATGGTACGCGTACCGACTACTGGGTCATGGACAAAACGCACGCCCCGTATTTGTTCATGGTGGCTGTGGGCGAATACGCTGTAGTCAAGGACCGCTGGCGCAACATCCCCGTAGAGTACTATGTAGAGCCGCCTTTCGAGGCCGTAGCGCGCGACATCTTCCCCTACACACCTGAAATGTTGGAGTTCTTTAGCAATAAACTCCGCTATCCGTATCCGTGGCCCAAATACGCTCAGGTGGTCGTGCGAGATTTCGTCAGCGGTGCTATGGAGAACACCACAGCAGTAGTGTTTGGCGAATTTGTCCAGAAAAACCGGCGCGCTCTCATGGACCAGCACAAGGAGAACGAGCGCATTGTGGCGCACGAAATGTTTCACCACTGGTTTGGTAACTTGGTGACGACCGAAAGCTGGGCTAACCTGACGCTCAACGAGGGCTTCGCCAACTATGCTGAGTATTTGTGGTTTGAGCATAAATACGGGCGCGAAGAGGCAGATTTCCACTATCACAACGAGCGGCAAGGCTACTTTTCCTCTGCCCAAGACGGCGGCCATCCGCTCATTTATTTCGGCTACGACAGCCGTGAGGACATGTTCGACGCGCACTCGTACAACAAAGGCGGGGCCGTGTTGCATATGCTGCGCCATTACCTCGGCGACGAGGCCTTTTTTGCTTCCCTCAATTATTACCTCACCAAAAACGCCTACTCCGACGTAGAGGCTCACGAGCTGCGGCTCGCTTTCGAAGAGGTCACTGGGCAAGACCTCAATTGGTTTTTCAACCAGTGGTTTTTTAGCGCAGGGCATCCACGCCTCGACATACAGTACGCTTGGAACGACACTACCCGCCAGGCTTCGGTAACCATTACCCAGATGCAAGAAGCCCAAAACGGAGTGCCCTACGTCTTCGATTTGCCTCTGTATGTGGATATCTATAACCACGACGGGCGTGCTAAGCGCCACGCCATACGCGTGAGCAAGCGCAGCCAAACCTTCACCTTTGATTTGCCTCAACGCCCTGCCCTCATCAACGTGGACGCTGAAAAAGTGCTACTGGCCGAAAAGAACGACGCCCATACGCCGGAGGAGTGGCTGTTTATGTACCGCAAAGCGCCTTTGTGGCAAGACCGCCTTGAAGCCCTGCAAGGGCTGCTGTCCGCAGAAGAGCCGGGCCCTGCGACCATTTTAGAGGAAGCTCTGCGCGACCGCCATTGGGTGCTGCGCCTTTCTGCGCTCATCTCGGCAGATGTAGAAGATCTGAACATCCGCTCCATAGTAGCCCAAATGGCTGATAGCGACCCCAGTTCTATCGTACGCGCGCAGGCCATCGAAAGTTTAGGCGCTCTGGAAGACAAGCAGTACCAGCCCCTCTTCGAACGCGCGCTCAACCCGGAGGTTTCTTATGGCGTGCTGAACGCAGCGCTCAAAGCCTTAGCTAAGGTTGACTTGGCAACAGCCCTGCAGGCCGCTCGCGCCTATCAGAACGAGCGCGACGAAAACCTCGCTAATGCCATAGCCGGGCTATATGCTCAGGCGCCCGATACGGCCTATGCTAACTGGTTCCTCAGCGCCGCTCGCTGGGTGGACAACACCGCCGCGCTCTCTTTCTTCGAACACCACGCCCAGTACCTCACTCGGCTGAACCAAGCCGCCATCACTCGGCCCGCGGTAGAACTTTTCTACACTACGGCCACCTCCAGCGGCAGCCTCTGGCGCCGCTTTTCCGCCACCCGGGCGCTTCACGATTTGCGCGCGTTCTCTCGCAGCAACCAACACCAGGAAGAAGCAGAGAAACTCTCGCGCATGATCGAGGACATCCGCACCAAAGAAAAAGACGAACTGCTAAGGTCCTATTACAACATGTTCGATTAGGCCCACTGCCTGGTGAACGCCCGCAGTAAGGCGTTGCATGTGAATGCCTTATTGCGGGCGAGTTAGCGGCGTCAGCGTAGCCTCTACGCGGACAGCAATCTCTTTGGCGATGTTGTCGCGCACCACGCTGGGAATGCTGATGTTGTAATCGGCGCAGGCTACTTTGAAGTTGGACATCACCTCCAGTTTGCCACCTGAAACGGTGATTTTGCCGGGCACCTCAATATCGCGCTCCACGCCATGGATGGTCATCTTGCCTTTGGCGCGCACGTTGTAGGTGCCGTCTTTACCGAAGTTGACCTCTTGCGCATTCACTAACTCGCCTTTGAACGTGGCGTTAGGGTATTTGTCGGACTCCATGTAGTTCTCATTGAAATGCTCCTGCATGAGTTTCTTCTCAAACAGGAAGTTCTTGATGAGCACTTTCCACTCCATGCGCCCACTGGCAGCATCCAAGACAGCGGAGCCGCTTTTGTTGATGGCTTCGATTTTTTCCAGGGGCGCTTCAGACAGGAAGGAGATGCGCGCATCGCGCGTCATGAACTTTTGAGCATGGGTTGTGGTAAGAAACAGGCATGCCGTTGCGGCCATTAACCAGACTTTTTTCATAGCAGTGACTTAATATTTTAAGTTCGTACGGAGGATTTGAGCAAGGAGAACGCCTCCTTTGCCCTTAGGCAGATGAGGAAGTGGACAGTTAACGCTAAAAACTCACTCTACCACAGCACAACGGGCCAACAAGACGTCGAAGTTTAAGCCAGCGCATTCACCTTTAAGTGTAACGGTTTCGCCAGGTTCAAAAGTGGTACGCGCGTGCAGGGTGTTGGGGGCAAATTCACAGAGGACGCCGAAGTCGCGCCCTGTTTCCAGCACGACTTTTACGGTGCCGTCGGGCAGCACTTGGGCCTGGCGCACTTGACCTTGCACAGCGAGTATTTTGCCCAGATAGCGGGTGTTAGCGCTGCTCTCGTCGGTGTCGAAGGCTTCGTACAACGCAGAGGCCGATATTTCCAAGTCGGCTTTTTGCGTAGCCATGCTGGGCATTTTGAGGTTGTAAAAATAGAGGCCAATGGCGCCGCCAATGACCGCTAACAAAAGGGCAAATAGGAGAATGCGCTTTTTCATTCTTGCCAGGATATATCAGGTGGGCGAAGAGATATCAATTATTGAGAGCGCCGGCGCGTACCCAGGCTTCTATTTGAGCACGTTGGCAATCAGGCATCAAGCCACTGGGAGGCATAGGGCTGGCACTGTTATTAATGCGGCCTACTAACCGGCCATTTTTGGCCATAGCTTCCATCTGGGCGTGGGTAGCTAGCGGTATGCCAGAGTACTGCGCAGCGCCTGGTACATGGCATCGGGCACAGTTGGCTTCAAAAGTCGCTCGGATTTCCACGCTGAAGCGCATGCCTGCCGTGTCGCATGGCGTAGGGTTATCGCCATAAAGGTCTTCTTCGTTGTCGTAACGGCAAGCCGAGGGCAGCAGGGGAAGGAAGCTTCCGAAAAGCAGCAGGACAGTGAGGAGGCGAATGTGTTTCATCATGTAGCAGAGCGGATAAGATTAATTTACACAAAAAACTCAAAAGATATTTTCATCTTGAAGCGTCAACTTGTTCAAATCAGAAGCGGCCCGATGGCTCAGCAAGCACCCTTTTAAAATCTTGTGCGCGGCTTAAGCCGGAAAAGGCCTCTGACACCCTTGCAGAACGCCTCGTATTTTTGAAGTACGGCCTTATGGGTTATAATAACGTCGCTTCATCAACAAAAAGTGCTCTCCCGTTTAGCCAACGTTTCCTCTTTTTTACACAATGAGCTAACTCTCGCACCCAAACATGCAAAGAAGTGACTGGAAAGGCTGGCTGCGCCGCCTCGGTGTGGCCGGTTTTTTATTTTTTTTGATAAAAGGCCTACTGTGGTTGGCTGTTTTTTTCGGTCTTTGGAAAACGGCTTGCAATTGAAAAGGCTGCCGAATTTTGCTCCTTAATTTGCGACCTCAACATGGCAAACAAGCAAAAAGCGGCTGCGGCCACTCTGGGAAATTTGGCGCCCGATTTGGTGGATTCGCGGCGCATCGCAATCAAGGGCGCGCGCGTCAACAACCTCAAGAACATTGATTTAGAAATTCCCAAAAACGCCTTGGTGGTAGTAACGGGTGTGTCTGGTTCGGGCAAATCGAGCATTACCATGGACACCCTCTATGCCGAAGGTCAACGCCGCTATGTAGAGAGCCTGTCTAGCTATGCGCGCCAATTTTTGGGTCGCATGAAAAAGCCCGACGTGGACTACATCCGCGGCATTTGCCCGGCTATCGCTATTGAGCAGCGCGTAACTACGGGCAACGCGCGCTCTACAGTAGGTAGCATGACGGAGCTGTACGACTTCCTGCGGTTGCTGTACGCTCGCGTGGGCAAGTATTACTCGCCAAAGAGCGGCCAGGTCGTGCAGAAACACGAGGTGAGCGACGTGGTGGATTTTGTCAGAAGGCTACCCGACGGCACGCGGGGCCTCCTATTAGCGCCTGTCAATTGGGGCGGCCGCCCGGCAGCCCAAACGCTATCGGTGCTGTTGCAAAAAGGCTATACGCGCCTCTTTTTCGGCGGTCAAATCGAGCGCATTGAAGACCTGCTGGCCTCCCAGCCCGCCGAGCTGGCGGAGGGGCAGTTGCTCATAGACCGCTTCGCCCGAAACACTGCCGAAGAGGATGAAAGCACTTGGATGCGCTTTGCAGACTCTGTTCACACCGCTTTTCACGAGGGCGAAGGCGACTGTACGGTAGTCGTATACGCCGAAGAGGGGGCTGTGCTCCAACCGCACACTTTCAGCGGGCGAATGGAGCTGGACGGGCTGACATTTCCGGAAATCACACCGCAGCTGTTCAATTACAATAACCCCTACGGCGCCTGCCCCACGTGCGAGGGCTATGGGCGTGTGCTGGGCATTGACCCCGACAAAGTCATTCCAGACAAAACCAAATCGGTTTACGACGGCGCTGTGGCGCCTTGGAAAGGCGAAAAATTTGGGGAGTGGCAGGCCGAGTTTCTCCGTTTGGCCCATCATTTCCACTTTCCCGTACACACGCCTTACGAGGCGCTGACGAAAGAGCAGCAGCGGCTTTTGTGGAACGGCAACGAGTTCTTCCCCGGCATTCGCGGCTTCTTCGAGGAGCTGGAAAGCAAGACGTACAAAATTCAGAACCGCGTCGTGCTGGCGCGCTACCGAGGCCGCACAGCCTGCCCTACGTGCGAAGGGCAGCGCCTCCGCTGGGAAGCGCTTTGCGTACGCCTAAACGGCAAAAACATCGCTGAGTTGGCTAACCTGCCCATTGAGGAACTGCTGGCCTTCTTCGAGCAGGCGCGCTGGAGCGACAACGAGGAGCGCATTGCCCGACGTCTGCTCCTCGAAATTACCAGCCGCTTGCGCACGATGGTGGATTTAGGGCTGGGCTACCTCACGCTTGACCGCGTCTCGAACACACTTAGCGGCGGCGAAACGCAGCGCATCCACCTCACCCGCACCCTGGGCAGTAATTTGGTAGCCTCGCTTTACCTGCTCGATGAGCCGTCTGTAGGGCTTCATCCGCGCGACACGGCCCGCTTGGTGCAAACCCTCAAACGCCTGCGCGACCTGGGCAACACCGTCGTCGTCGTGGAACACGAGGAAGACGTCATCCGAAACGCCGACTACCTGGTGGACATGGGCCCAGAAGCCGGCGCGCACGGGGGGCAGGTCGTCTTTGCTGGCCCCTACGCCGACCTGGAACGCGCCGCTCCGCATAGCCTAACTGCCCAATACCTCACCGGGCGCCGACGTATTCCAGTGCCTGAGCAACGGCGCCAGCCTCAAGACTTTATCTACATCAACGGCGCCCGACAGCACAACCTTAAGCACATAGACGTCCGCTTTCCGTTGGGTTGTCTTATTGTCGTCAGCGGCGTCAGTGGCTCGGGTAAAACCACGCTGGTGCGCGATATCCTCTATCCTGCGCTGTTGCAGCACCTGCCTGAGGCTCCGAGCATAGCTCCAGGGCTGTTCAGCGGCATCGAAGGGCCAGTCAAGAAAATTGCCCGCGTCGAAATGGTCAACCAAAGCCCTATCGGCAAAAGCAGCCGCTCTAACCCAGTAACCTACGTAAAAGCCTATGACCTCATCCGGGATCTGTTTGCTAATCAGCCCATGAGCAAGATGCGCGGCTACGGCCCTCGGCATTTCAGCTTTAACGTCGAAGGCGGGCGCTGCGAAGCTTGCAAAGGCGAGGGCGAACAAGTTGTTGAAATGCAGTTCCTGGCCGACGTTCACTTGGAATGCGAGGTGTGCCGAGGGCGCCGCTTCCAGTCTGACGTGCTCGAGGTGGAATATCGAGGCAAAAACATTTACGATGTACTGACCATGACCGTAGACGAGGCGCTTCATTTCTTCAAAGGTCATCGCGACATCATTGAACGCCTCAAACCCCTGAGCGACGTCGGTCTGGGCTATGTGCAGCTCGGCCAGTCCAGCAGCACCCTTTCGGGTGGTGAAGCGCAGCGCGTCAAGTTGGCCTCTTTCCTCATGGGCAGCGGGCCTGCCAACAACGCCACCTTTTTCCTCTTCGATGAGCCTACCACCGGCCTGCACTTTCACGACATCCACAAGTTGCTCAAGGCCATCGAAGCCTTGGTCAACCGCGGCCATACGGTGCTCATCGTGGAGCACAATATGGAAGTCATCAAGTGCGCCGACTGGGTCATTGACTTAGGCCCCGAAGGTGGCGACAAAGGGGGCTACCTACTCTATGAGGGCCCCCCCGAAGGGCTGCTTCACGTCGAACAAAGCCATACCGCCCGCTTTTTGCGCGAAAAATTACAATAACTGCCATGCGGGTACTCTTTGGGCTTTTCCTCCTTGGCGGATTGTCGCGCACCCTGCTCGCGCAAGGGCCGTTAGATGGCTATTTGAAAGGCAAAGGTGTGCTCGATGTTGTGCCCTCGCTGTCCTTCAATTCGGCCGGTCGCTTCTTTGGCGCCGATGGCCAAACCTATGAGGAAGGTTTCCGCGGCCATACGTTGGCCCTCTTTGCCGAGTATGGCCTTGGCCAGCGCCTAGACGTCGTAGCCACGGCCGCCTATGTGCTCACCGCAGCGCAGAGCGGTCTGCAGGACGGCGGTTTTCATCTCAAGTACCGTCCGCTTTACCAGCCTATGGGCCGCGCCGGTCACTTAGGTCTGCTCCTTGGAGTGGGCGCCTCTTTCCCTTTGGTGCGCTACGACATCGTAGCCGCGGGCGCCTTGGGGCAGCGCGCCGTGACCGCACCATTTCGCCTTATTGCCCAATGGGATACTCCGCTGGGGCTGTTCTTCAATCTCACCGGCGGCTATCACTGGCGGTTAGACCGTTTGGCCGAGGCTGATATCGCTGCCGTTCGACGCCTACGCCCGGCATTTTTGCCCACTCAGCCTTCTGACTTTTATACCTTTCTGGTGCGCACGGGCTTCCCAGCGGCGCGTTACTATGTGGATGTTTGGGCCGAATACCAGCACACGCCTGGCGGCAGCGATTACACCCCCGGCGTGCCCGATTTGCCTCAAGCCTACGGTGTCTCTTTCACCCAAATAGGCGGCACGGCGTACTATTCCGAAAGTGGGCGACTGGGCTTTCTTTTCAGCGGCGCTTACTTGCTTCGCGGGCGCAATACGGCCCAGATGCTGCGCCTTACGGCCGGCATAGTGATGCGGTGGGGCGGATGACAGGCTTTGTGCATGCAGCCTGTGGACAAAGCGTTTTAGGGGGCTTGTACTGAAACATTTGGCTGTAGCGCCAATGCGGCCTAACATTGCAGCCCTTTTCAGCAATGGGCGCAGCGCCCAAAGGAGGGTTTGCCTATGGAATACACCTTTCCGCCTGGTACAAAAATTGCCATCACCGGCGACTTGGGTAGCGGCAAAAGCGCGGTGGCACGGCGCCTGTGCGAGCTGACGGGTTTTGAGTACCTCTCCACCGGGCGCATTCAGCGCCAATTGGCCGAGGAACTGGGCGTGGACACCCTGACCCTCAACCGCATGGCCGAGGTAGATCCCACGATTGACCATCGCATAGATAGCGCCATCCAGGCGCTGCGCCATGCGCAAGGGCAGTATGTGATGGACAGCCGGCTAGCGTGGTTTTTTGTCCCCGAAGCCTACAAAGTGTATCTCACGGTGGAGGTGCACGTGGCCGCCGAGCGCATCCTCAACGACGCATCGCGCCGCAGCGAGCAGTACCAGAGCATAGAGGATGCCGTGATGAAAATACAAGCGCGCAAAGCCAGCGAGAACGCCCGCTATTTGCGCCTGTACGGCGCCGACTGCTCCGACATGAGTCAGTTCGACCTGGTGCTCGACACCACGCACCGCTCCATTGACGAGGTATGCGATGCCATCCTCCTGTCCTTGACAGCCAAAGTGATTGTTTCGGAGGACTAATGCGCCACAGTGGCGTTCATGCGCTCGTCGCGCCAGAGGCGCCCTCCTTTCAGATAGAGGATGCGTCCCGTGCGCCGGGCCAGTTCAAGGTCGTGTGTAACCAGCACGAGGGTAGCGCCTGCGGTGCGGTTGAGTTCGAACAGCAGATCCACCACACCTGCGGCGTTTTCGGCGTCAAGGTTGCCCGTAGGCTCGTCGGCGAAGAGGATTTTGGGGCGATTGGCAAAGGCGCGCGCGATGCTGACGCGTTGCTGTTCGCCGCCCGACAGTTGGGCAGGGTAGTGATGTAAACGCTCGCCCAACCCGACGCGCTCGAGCCAGGAGCGCGCAATAGCTTCGGCCTGGCGCTCACCGCGGAGTTCCAGCGGAGCCATGACATTTTCCCAAGCGGTAAGGGTGGGCAATAGTTGGAAGTTTTGAAAAACAAAACCTACAGCGCGGTTGCGCAGGGCTGCGCACTCGTCTTCGGATAAGGTCTCCAGGGCGATGCCATCGAGCACCACTGATCCTGCGGCGGGGCGGTCTAATCCGGCACACAGGCCCAGCAGTGTCGTCTTGCCGCTGCCGGAGGGGCCTACAATGGCTATGGTGTCGCCTTTGGCCACGTCGAAAGTGATATCCGCCAGCACTGTCAAGGCTTGGCCTGAGGGTAGGAGGTAGGTCTGGGTGAGGTTTTTAACCTGAAGCATGTGGGTGTCGTTGTGAGGCATTAACGCTGCCTTATGCCGCGTGGTTCAGCCAAAGCCGCTCTTGTCTTGCTTTAACGGTCTTTTTTACGCAAGGGTGGTTTTATTATCGGTCGACGTACTTTTAATCTTCCTTTTGCACTCCTTGGGCCATCCACAGGCATGGCGCTACACTTGCACTAATCAGACAGGCACGGCGTATGACCACATTCACTGCTCAATTAGTTGATATTCACCAGCGTCGCATCTACCCGGCGACCATAGAAATAGCCCAAGGCCGCATCCAGCGCATCCGAGAAGTGGCGTATGCTCCGGCAGAGGCCGGCTTTTTACTGCCGGGCTTCGTGGACGCTCATGTGCACATAGAGAGCAGCATGTTACCACCGGCGGAATTTGGCCGATTGGCCTCGGTGCACGGCACAGTGGCCACTGTCTCCGACCCGCACGAGATCGCCAACGTTCTGGGCGAGGTAGGCGTGCAGTTTATGCTTGACGACGCCAAAGGCTCGCCGGTAAAGTTTTGTTTCGGAGCGCCTTCGTGTGTGCCGGCCACAACTTTTGAGACGGCTGGCGCTGCCCTGGATGCCGCTGCCGTGGAGCGGCTCTTGCAGCGACCTGACATCGGCTACCTGTCGGAGATGATGAATTTTCCCGGCGTCTTACACGCAGACGCGCAAGTGATGGCTAAGCTGGCCGCTGCTCAGCGGCTGGGCAAGCCCGTAGATGGCCATGCGCCCGGTTTGTGTGGCGATGCTGCTCGGCGCTACTTCGAGGTGGGCATCTCGACCGACCACGAATGCTTCACTTTTGAGGAAGGGCGCGAGAAGGCGCTGTTGGGCGTGCGCATTCTCATTCGCGAGGGTAGCGCAGCGCGCAATTTCGAGGCGCTTTGGCCGCTGCTGTTAGAGTTTCCGCAGCAGGTCATGTTTTGCAGCGACGACAAACACCCCGACGACCTGTTGCATGGGCACATAGACCGGCTGGTGGCGCGTGCCGTTGCTAAAGGCTGCGAGTTGTTCGATACCTTGCGTGCGGCGAGCCTGAACCCTGTGCAACACTACGGCTTACCGGTGGGCCTGCTGCGCGAGGGAGACCCGGCAGACTTCATCCGCGTGGCAGACCTGACGGATTTCCGCGTGCTGGAGACATATCTCGGCGGCAAGCGCGTGGCTGCTCATGGGCAAAGCCTGTTGACACACCGTGCTGCTCCAACGCCCAATCGCTTTAGTGTGTCGCTCAAGCATCCCGAGGACTTTCGGCTGTCAGCCCAAGGTGGAGCGGGCATTGTTCGCCTCATCCGCGTGTGGGACGGTCAGATCGTCACCGGCAATGAGGAAGGCCGCGCCCGTCTGCAAGACGGTTGGCTCATGTCCTATCCGGCACACGACACGCTCAAGATAGCTGTGGTCAACCGCTACGCCGAGGCGCCGCCTGCTATTGGCTTTGTGCGGGGCTTCGGGCTGCAGCGCGGCGCTGTGGCCTCCAGTGTGGCGCACGACTCGCACAACATCGTCGCTGTAGGTGCCGACGACGCCTCGCTGTGCGCCGCCGTGAACGCGGTCATTGAAGCCCAGGGCGGCATCAGCGCCACCAATGGCGTCGGCGATACGCGCGTGTTGCCCTTGCCCATTGGTGGTCTCATGAGCCCAGACAACGGCTACACGCTGGCCCGAAACTACGCCGCCCTAAATGCCTGGACGCGCGAGATGCTGCACTGTCCGCTGCGCGCGCCCTTCATGACATTATCTTTTTTGGCCTTACCCGTCATCCCGGCGCTGAAGATGACCGACCGCGGGTTGTTCGATGTAGAATTGTTTCAGCACATCTCTGCGATAGTGTCGTAAGCCCGTATATTAGCCCCGAAACCGCACGCGAATAACTATGGATTTAGTTTTGGGAATAGACGTCGGCGCTTCGGGTGTCAAAGGTGCTCTGGTAGATGTCCAACAAGGCCGCCTTCAAGGTGAGCGCTACCGGGTGCCGACGCCGCAACCCGCCACTCCAGAGGCTTTGGGCGCTGCCTTTGCCGAAGTGGTGGCTTTTTTCAACTATCGCGGGCCGGTGGGCTGCGGCTTCCCAGCCATCGTCAAAGACGGCGTGGCCTGGTCGGCGGCTAACATCGCCCCGGGCTGGATTGGTACCAACGTAGAAGATGCCTTCGGGCGGACCTGCGACGCGCGCGTGTACGCCACCAACGACGCCGACGCGGCTGGCGTGGCGGAGATGCGTTATGGCGCTGGACGCCACGAGCAGGGCGTGGTCATCCTTATCACCATTGGAACGGGCTTAGGCTCGGCACTCTTTTACCGCGGCATGCTCGTGCCCAATACGGAGCTAGGACATTTGCTTTGGAAGAAAAACCAACCCGCCGAAGCCTTTTGCTCTTCAGCAGCTCGCGAGCGCGCCAAAATTAGCCGGACGGCGTGGGCGAAGCGCTTCAACCAGTATCTTCACCATTTGGAGCGCCTCTTCTCGCCCGACCTTTTCATCCTGGGCGGCGGGGAAAGCAAGTATTTCGACCAGTACGCTGAGTACCTCACCACGCGAGCGCGTGTGGTGCCAGCGCAGCTACTCAACAACGCCGGCATTATTGGGGCGGCAGCCTATGCCGTAGAGCAGGCCGGTGGTGGTTCGTTGGAGCGAGCCACCCTGAGCAGGTAGCGGCGTCCGTGCCAGCGCGGGAGCGAGAAAAAGGCACCAAACACTAATCCATAAATTCTCTCTCGCCATGAAAAGTCATCCCTCTCTCTGCTTTTGGTTGTGCGCCTGGCTGGGCTTTTGGGCGCATGCGTTGTTAGCGCAGGAGTATTCGCTCCGCTTTTATGGACATGGGCCCACCGATATTGACCGGGTAAAGATTTCCATAGACAACCCCCATCGCCCGGTAGATGTGAGCCATGATTTCACTGTTGAATTCTGGATGCGCGCCTTGCCCAACGAAAACACGGCCAACGTTTGTGCTGGAAACCAGTGGTACTTCGGCAACATCATCGTAGACCGCGACATCTTTGGTGGCGGTGACTACGGCGACTATGGTATTGCCTTAGGTAACCGTCGCATCATGGTAGGGGTGGAAGTGGGCAACAACGGCACCACCGGTGTATGCGGTAACACCATTGTGGACAATGGCGTCTGGCACCACATCGCCGTTACGCGCAACGCCACCAATGGTGGTGTGTGGCTATATGTGGATGGTCAGCTGGATGCCTCCCTTTCCAGCTCCTCGAACACCGGCAACATCAGCTACCGCGATGGGCGCTCGACCAACTACCCCAACAGCGACCCTTTTCTGGTGCTGGGGGCTGAAAAGCACGACTACCCCGGCTCGCTCTACTACAGCGGCTGGCTGGACGAACTGCGCATTTCCAACATCATCCGCTACACGGGAAACTTTACTCCGCCCTCGGCACCCTTTACCACAGATGCAAATACCATGGGATTGTATCACTTCAATGAAGGTGCTGGCACCACTTTGGGCGATGTATCGGGTGCTTCGGGTGGTCCTTCTAATGGCGTGCTCATGGTCGGTGGCAATCCGCCCGGCCCTGCTTGGAGCACTCTTTCGCCTTTCAGCCCTCCTATGCCGGTAGAGTTGGATGCCCTGACGGCTTTTCGGACGCCGGAGGGCGCTGTGCGCATGCAATGGAAAACGTACACAGAAACCAACACAGCTCGCTTTGTCGTGCAGCGCAGCACCGGCGGCATGAGCCGCTGGGACGATATCGGTTGGGTGTTTGCCCAAGGAAATAGCCGACAGGTAATCCATTACCAGTTCACGGACGATAATCCGCCCGCTGCAGCTCGCTTGCATTACCGCCTGCGCGTAGACGATTACGATGGCTCGACGCAGTACTCTAACGCCGTAACTGTGCGTCCCATGGAGGACGCTATTCAGGTTTTCCCAACCCTTTTTACAGGGCGCTTCCACGTGCGCACTGCAGCGGCCTCAGGATGGCGGCTGACCCTCTTCGATGCCTTAGGGCGAGCGGTGCTCGTTCACAGCTCTCCGACTTATGCCGACACTATCTGGACGGACGCGCTACCGCAGGGCACCTACACGGCAGTCGTGGAACAAGAAGGCATGCACTGGGTGCGCCGCCTTCTCAAGCGCTGACCTACAGCCCAGCGACGCAGACGTATTTCACCTCAACGAACTCTTCTATTCCGTACTTAGACCCTTCGCGTCCAATACCGCTCTGTTTCATGCCGCCAAAGGGCGCTATAGCTGTACCTAAGATACCCGTGTTGACGCCTACCATGCCGTACTCCAGTGCTTCAGCAACGCGAAAGATGCGTCCCACGTCGCGCCCATAGAAGTAGGCCGCCAGGCCATACACAGTGCTATTGGCTAAGCGCACCACTTCTTCCTCTGTGTCGAAGCAGGCAATGGGCGCAATGGGTCCGAAGATCTCTTCTTCCAAGATGGCCATACCCGTCTGGACACCGGTGACGACGGTAGGCTCGAAAAAAGTGCCTTCGCGCGCTTTGCCACCCGTGAGCACGCAGGCGCCCTTTTGCACGGCATCGCCCAACAGGCGCTCCACTTTTTCCAGGGCGCGCCGGTTGATGAGGGGGCCTACGGTGACGCCAGGCTCGAGACCTTGCCCCATCTTTTGCTGGCGAACGGCAGCGGTGAACTTTTCGACAAAAGGCTCATAAATGCCGCGCTGTATGAAAAGCCGGTTAGCACAGATGCACGTTTGACCAGTGTTTCGAAACTTGGAAGTGATGGCGCCCTCTACAGCAGCATCTACGTCGGCATCGTCGAAGACGATAAAGGGCGCATTGCCACCCAGTTCGAGTGAGATCTTTTTGACAGTATCGGCACAGCGGCGCATGAGTAACTTGCCCACAGCCGTGCTGCCTGTGAACGACAACTTCCGCACGACAGGGCTTTGAGTAAGCACCTGCCCGATGGCATCGGCATCTACACCCGTAATGACGTTGAACACGCCAGCCGGAAAACCCGCGCGATGGGCCAACTCGGCCAAGGCTAAGGCCGACAGGGGCGTCTCTTCGGAGGGCTTGACTACTACAGTGCAACCCGCCGCCAGCGCGGGCGCCACCTTGCGCGTAATCATGGCGTTAGGGAAATTCCACGGCGTAATGGCGGCCACGACACCTACGGGCTCTTTGAACACAAACAGGCGCATGCGCGCCCCATGCGGTGGCAAAATGTCGCCATATACCCGCCGGGCCTCTTCGGCAAACCACTCTACAAAAGAAGCCCCGTAACGCACCTCACCGCGCGCTTCCGCTAAGGGCTTGCCTTGTTCCAGTGTCATGAGCAGGGCCAAGTCTTCTGCATGCGCTAAAATGAGCTCGTGCCAGCGCCACAGCAGATTGGCCCGCTGGGCTGCCGTCTTTGCCCGCCACCCCGGAAATGCCGTCTCTGCTGCTGCAATGGCCTGCTCCGTCTCCGCTGCGCCGCCGTCGGCCACCTGGGCCAGTACCTCGCCTGTGGCTGGATTGCGCACCGGAAACGTCTGGCTGGACGCAGCATTGACCCATTGACCGCCGATGTACATCTGAGTGCGCAAAAGCGCCGAGTCTTTTAGTAGTGATAGATTTTCCATAGCCATAAAGCACTGCGGGAATAGAACACCTCTGCAAAGTTCAGCATGCGCGTGAATTCGAAGAAGAGTTGGCCAAGGGCCGGACAGCGAAGCCGCTGGCGAAGCCCGCTTTCTTCATGATTTGTTGTAAACGCCTTGTTTCTTTGGGATACTGCCCTGCTTTTTGATGGGGAAGAGGGGCGAAATGGGCGGTTGTCTCCGGCTGAGGGCGCAGGTGCTCACCATAACTCAAATTCGGTTCGGCGGTTCTGAGCGCGACCCTCAGCTGTATCGTTAGGCTGCACGGGTCGGGTTTCGCCAAAACCGCGGTAGCGCAGCCGCTCGGCGCTAATGCCTTGGCTGAGCAAGTAGTCGTACACAGCTTTGGCGCGGCGCTCGGATAGGCTTTGGTTGCTGGCATCGTCGCCGACGTTGTCGGTATGCCCGTTGATTTGGATGCGCAGTTGCGGCTGTTCGCGCAGGAGGGCGACCAGTTGGTCCAGTTCGACCATGGAGGCGGGCAGCAACTCGGCGGAGCCTGTGGCAAAAAACACATTGCGCAACACCACCGGGCGCACGGGCGCCGGTGCAGGGCCGGCTTCGGGCGTGGTGTTCGACGGTATGGGTTGCAAAGCAATGCGCATGAGGAAGGGCTGGTCAAACGAGGCTATGGCGGAAAGGTTGAAGTGCTCGGAGTGGAAGAGGTAGTCGTCTTTCGATACGTTGAGGGCGTAGTCCTTTCCGGCTGGCAGACAGATGAGGAACGAGCCATCGGCCTGTGTGCGTGCGCTAATGAACTCCTGGGCAGTAGCCAGGTCGGTACAGACGATGCGCGCCACGAGCGGCAGCCCAGTAACTGCATCCGTCACTACGGCTTTAAGGTACGTTACAGGTTGTGGGCGGGCGTGAGCGGGTAGGTCGAAGGCGTAGATGTCCAGGCCGCCGGCGCCGCCAGGCAGTTTGGCAGCGAAGTAGGCCGTTTGGCCATCCAGGCTCACCGTGAGCGTGCCCTCGTCGCCCTTAGTATTGATAGGGTAGCCCAGGTTTTGCGGTTTGCTCCAGGAGCCATCTGCCAGGCGGCGGCTGAAGTAGATGTCGTTTCGGCCCATGCCCGGTAGGCCGTCGGAGGTGAAGTAGAGCGTCTGGCCGTCGGGGTGCATGAAGGGAGCTTGTTCGTCGCCGGCGGTGTTGATATCGGGACCGAGGTTTTGCGGTTCGGTGTAGCGGCCGTTGGGTAGTCGCGTCGTGAACCACAAGTCCTTGCCGCCTTGCCCGCCCGGGCGTTCGCTGCTGAAGTAGAGGGTTTTGTTGTCCGAGCTGATGGAGGGCTGCGCATCCCAATAGGGCGAGTTGACTACTGCGCTGAAGGGCACGGGCTTGGTCCAAGAGCCGTCTTTGAGTTGCGACCAGTAGAGGTCGCAGCTGCCTTGCGAACCGTCGTTGCGGCGATTACAGGCCGTGAAGACGAGCCAGCGGCCATCGGGGTTGATGGCCTGGGCGCCCTCGTTGAGGTAAGTATTGACGCCGTTGAGGTACTCGGCACGGCCCCAAGAGCCGTCGGCTTGGCGGGAGCTTCGATAGAAATTTTCGTCGTAGCCGTCGCGGCGGGTGAAGATCATCGCCTGGCCGTCGGCCGTCAACGAGGGCAGGTACTCATCGGCCGGGGTATTGATGGTAGGCCCTACAGAGCGCGGCTGGAAGGGCACAGGATTTTTTACTGCAGTGGTGGCAAAGCGGCTGTTTTCAGACAGGCGCTTGGCCCGGTAAAGCAGGCGGGCGTCCTTGACGCCGGACTGGAGGAACATCTCGATGTAGGCGCTGGCTTCTTCGTAGCGATCGAGGTTCCATTTGCACAAGGCCAGGTTGAACGGCACCGATGGGTGGAAGGTTGGGTTGAGGCGCAGCACCGTCTCATAGCCGCGAGCGGCAGCATCCCACTGTTCCTGGTCGTAGTGCACTTCGGCCCAGAGCAAGTGCGCCTCAATAAGCACAGAGTCTTCGCGCAGGGCGTCTTCCAGAAAACGCAAGCCGCGGAAGCTATCGCCTTGCCGGATGAAGCGGCGCCCTTCCAGGTAAGCCGTGCGCGCTTTGGGCGAGGTGCTTTCGGCCGTAGTATATTTCTGGGAAAAAAGCGGGGTTGCAGCGGCGCAAAAGAGCATCAACAGCAGCCACGTGCAAAAGCGAAAGAAAGGCGGAACAAGCATAGTCAGTAGTGAGGAGGGGGTGAAAAATGAAAACTGGCCTCAAAAACGCCAAATAAGCGGCGGTGTTTTGCCAACGGCTGACCACTTTTGGCCTTTGACTCCAGCAGGCACGGGTTTGCTTTCGGGCAGGCAAATGCCCGCGTGTTTTTGCCTTGTTTGGACAGGTATTGCCAACTTTGCCGCAGCCTTACTTCTTCATACCTTGCTTTCTGGTCAATCCCTTCCGTTCCCCTTACCCTTCTCTTCTTGGCTGTTATGAGCAAAAAAACGATTCGCCTTTCTGAAATACCTACTACGGCTCCTCTTGGGTTGGATAAAGACGACATTGAGCAGCAGACGCGAAAGCTCGTCAAGCGCTTAGGCGATTTACAGCAATGCTTGTATGCCGAGGGTAAGTATGCTGTGCTCGTTGTTTTACAGGGCATGGACGGCAGCGGCAAGGACGGCGCCGTGCACCGAGTGTTCGACGCTTGTCGCATTACTGGTCTGACGCTGACGGCCTTCAAGAAGCCTACGGAAGAGGAATTTGCCCACGACTTTTTGTGGCGTATCCACAAGGCGGCACCGCGTCGAGGTATGATTGCCATCTTTAACCGAAGTCATTACGAAGACATCCTCATCCAACGCGTTCACGGGTGGATTGACGCTAAACGCGTCGAGCAACGCATGCGCGCTATCAACGCCTTCGAGGAATTGCTCGCCTTCGACAACAGTACGCTCATCTTCAAATTCTATCTCCACATTTCCAAAGAGGAACAAAAAAAGCAGCTATTGGAGCGCCTGGAAGACCCTGAAAAGTACTGGAAACACAACCATGGTGACTGGAAAGAGCGCCAGCATTGGGACGCCTACATGGAAGCTTATGAGTACGCCATCAATCACAGCACCATTCCCTGGTACATCTGCCCTGTGGACGACCGCTGGTATCGGGACTATTTCATCGCCAAAACCCTCGTGGAGGCATTGGAGAAGTTGCCCATGCACCCTCCTCGACCAGAGGCGGGGTTCTCCATAGACGACTACAGGAAGTTGAGCTGATGGCGCAGCGTAGAGCTGAACAGCAGGAGCATCTTGCGCCGGTCAGAGACGCGAAACCGCTCCTGTGCGATGCGTTGGGCCGGAGCGCGCTGGATCTTAGCAAATAGCTGGGTGTAGTACTTGTAGGCCAGATACACCCCCAGACGCGCGCCGCGAGGTAACCGACGGATGCCCTCTAAGGCGGCGTCAAAGTCGGCCTGAATATCTGCCTCAATGCGACGCTTGGCCTCATTGCCGAACTGCTGGAAGTCCACCCCAGGAAAGTATACGCGCCCACGCTCGTCGTAGTCGCTGCGAATGTCGCGCAAGAAATTAATCTTTTGAAAGGCGGCGCCTAAGCGACGCGCGGGTTCTTTGAGGGCTTGGTAGCGCGCTTCATCACCTTCGCAGAATACCCGCAAGCACATCAAGCCGACGACCTCTGCAGAGCCGTAAATGTACTCCTCATAGCCCTGGCGGTCGTAATGGCGGCGATACAAGTCCATCTCCATGCTCCTCAAAAAGGCATCAATGAGCTCGCGCTCAATGCCATAGCGATGCACCACTTCTTGGAAGGAGTGCAACACGGGGTTTAGGTTAATGCGTTCGTCTAGCGCCCTATAGGTATCTTGCCAGAAGCGCTCAAGCAGCCCTTTTTTGTCGCAATTGTGGAAGGTATCCACAATCTCGTCAGCAAAGCGCACAAAACCATAGATGGCGTAGATAGGCCCTCGGAAGCGCGGGTGGAAGAGTCGAATGCCCAGAGAAAAAGAGGTGGAGTAGCGGCGTGTGATGAGCTGGCTACAAGCCGAGCAAGTAGCGTTGTAAAGTTCGATGTGATTCATGCGAGCATCTTTTTGATTTCTGAAGCGACCACTTGACCACTAATGAGGGAGGGCGGAACCCCCGGCCCTGGCACCGTGAGTTGGCCGGCATAGAAAAGATTCTTTACTCGATTACTGCGCATTTTAGGCTTCAGGAAAGCCGTTTGCCAAAGTGTGTTGGCTAAGCCGTAGGCATTGCCTCGAAAAGAGTGATACTCGGAGACAAAGTCCCGGTAAGCAAACGAGCGACAATATACAACAGATTCGCGAACCCGTTGGCCTGTGAGGCGCTCCAGCCGTTCCATCAGGAGGTTGTAGTAATGTTGCCGAATATCAGGCGTGTCCTCCAAACCGGGCGCTACAGGGATGAGTAAGTACAGGTTTTCTTTGCCTGCAGGCGCTACGGAAGGATCAGTGATAGAGGGCACACTGGTGTAGAAAAGAGGCTTTTCGGGCCAGCGCGGTGTGTCATAGATGTCGCGAGCGTGGCGGGCGAAGTCCTCGTCGAAAAAGAGCGTATGGTGCAACATGTGTTGCAAGCGTTTGTCGAGACCTACGTAGTAGAGCAGGCACGAGGGCGCCATGGTGCGCGTCTGCCAATAGCGCTGGCTATACTGACGCAGCGAAGGCTGGAGCAATTGATCTTCAATATGGTGGTAGTCGGCAGCGCCAACGACGACGTCCACAGGAATGACTTCGCCACCGGAGATGCGCACGCCAGTAGCCCTGCCGTTGGGCACGATGATTTGTTCCACGGGGCAGTTATAGCGAAAAGTGGCGCCCAGCTCTTGTGCCAGCGCTACCATAGCCTCCACGATTTTGTACATGCCTCCCATCGGATACCATGTACCCAGGCTCATGTCGGCGTAATTCATCAGGCTGTAAAGGGCTGGCGTTTTTTCGGGAGTAGCACCCAAGAAAAGCACAGGGAACTCGAGCAGCTGCCGCAAGCGTTCGTTGCGGAAGCGCTTGCGCACGTGATGGGCTAAGGAGCTAAACATGTGTAGCCGCACCAGACTGGTCAGTATGCGTACGTCGGCAAATTCGAAAATGCTCAGGCTCGGCTTGTGGACAAACTCACCCATGCCTACCTGATACTTGTAGGCAGCCTCGGCCAAAAACTCGCGCAGCTGCCGGGCGCTGCCGGGCTCGATTTGCTCAAAAAGCGCCTCCAAAGCCTCCATAGACGCCGGCACATCCATGTAATCGCCCGGGCGGAAGTATATTCGGTACGATGGGTCGAGCCGTACCAACGTGTAGTAGTCGGACACTCTTTTGCCAAAGTGCGCAAAAAACTGCTCGAACACGTCGGGCATCCAATACCACGACGGCCCCATGTCAAAGACAAAACCTTCGGCTTCAAACTGCCGTGCTCGGCCGCCTGGTGTGGCGTTCTTTTCCAGTACCGTAACCTCGTAACCTTCTGCCGCCAAATGACATGCCGCCGATAGCCCGGCAAAGCCCGCTCCGATGACAGCGACCCTTTTTTTCTCCATAATGTGGGTTTTAAGCCTGTAGTGCCTGGGCTGGTTAACTGGAAAGGCAGCCAGTTTGTTCAACTATTGTCCCACTCTTTAAGCGGAAAAGTTAAAAAGCAGGGCAAGGAGCAAGAGTTCAGAAGCGCCATTTGTCTTGGGTGCGGAGCACTTTTTCGATTACATCGCGCACACAACCACCGCCGCCGGGTAAGGGCGAGATGTAGTCCGCCAGTGCGCGCACCTCGGGTACGGCATCGGCAGGGCAAGCCGCCAGGCCCACCTTGCGCAGGATTTCCAAGTCGGGCAAGTCGTCGCCGATGTAGCAGACGTCGGCGGGCTTCAGTTGAACAGCATCGAGAAACTGCAGAAAGACAGGCCACTTTTCAGAAATGCCGGAATAAATGTGCTCAATGCCCAGCAAGCTTAGGCGCTTAATGACGCCCTGGGAGCGTCCGCCCGTGATGATGCAAAAAGCAAAGCCGTTTTGCATGGCGATGCGGATGCCCAAGCCGTCGCGGATGTTCATCCGGCGCAGCTGCTCACCGCTCTCGGTCAGGTGGACGAAATTGTCGGTCAGTACGCCATCTACATCGAGGACGAAGGCGCGCACGGCGTTCAGCTTGTCAAACAAGTGTACGAGTTCCACGCTGGCGTCCGGTGCACCCGGTGGCGGGTTATTGCCAAATTTTACAAGTTGTTGTCCCTCCATTCGTACACCCATTTGGCCTGGATTTGTTCCAGATGTGATTCGTTGCATTCCTCGCGTTTGCCAACAAAGTTGGGAATTTCCAAAATCCACTCCAACAAATCGGTGAAACGGATGCGGTAGATTTTGCCTTCATCGAACGCATCGCCGAAGCGTTCGTACAACTTCATGGCGATGTCTTCGTGGTCGTTCCAAGTGATGGGCAAGTTGTCAATGTCTTCGAAAGGCATAATCGCACAAGTTTTTCGAGAGGATTTTTATCGAATAATATTGTGGTATTGGCCGCCAAAGATGACGTCTTTGGTGGCTTCGGAGGCCAAAAAGTCGTGAGGGAACCCCAGGTCAATGGCGCTCACCTCATCGAGATGACGCAGGACTTCGGGCGGAATTTGGGTATGTAGGCTGGCGAGTGCTTCCTGGAGTTGTTCTGCCCGGCGGGCGCCGATGATGGGGATGATGTTGAGGCTTGGGTCGCGCTGGCGTGTCCAATTAATGGCGATGTGAATGGGCGGCACGCCCAGCGTCTCGGCGGCGCGAACGACTTCTGCGGCGATGCGGTTGGCGTGTTCGCTGCGGCGGCGGCTGGTTTCAGGCACGCGGCCGCTCTCGCCTTTGAGGTATTTGCCCGTGAGGGCACCGCCGCCGATGACCCCCCAGGGGGTGATGGCCATGCCAAAGTGGCGCGCCATGGGCAACAGGTCGCGTTCAGGAGCGCGTTGCAGCAGAGAATACTCGATTTGCAAGCCAACGTAAGACGTCCAGCCGCGCAATTCGGCCAGGGTATTGGCCTGGCTGACGACCCATGCTGGCGTGTCGGAAATGCCGATGTAATGCACTTTACCGCTGCGCACTAAGTCGTCCAGTCCGCGCATTACCTCTTCGGTCGGTGTTATGCCGTCCCAGGCGTGCACCCAGAGGACGTCCACAAATTCGGTGTCCAGACGGCGCAGGCTGTCTTCTACTGAGCGCATCATGTTCTTGCGGTGGTTGCCGCAAAAGTTCGGGTCGCCCATGCGGTCGCGCAGCGTGTATTTGGTAGCCACGACGAAATGGTGACGGTCAGAGCGGATAAACTCGCCCAACCAGCGCTCGCTGGTGCCCTCGGTGTATCGGTTGGCTGTGTCCAAAAAGTTGCCACCCGCCTCAGCGTAGGTATCGAACAAGCGTTTACTCTCCTCGTAGTCGGCTCCCCATCCCCATTCGGTGCCAAAAGTCATCACCCCAAAACAAAGCTCAGAAACGCGCAGGCCGGATTTTCCAAACAGTCGGTATTTCATAATAAAGAAGGAAGATTAGATGACAGGGCTGGTAGCTTTTCGGGATACAAGCCATTGTCGACAGCTTTCCCTGAGGAGCACTAACACACAGGGTCTTACAGCGACAACGTTGGCGGCCATAACAAGCTGGCGCGCTGAGGGTTTTCGAAAACAAAGGTTGCGGTTCAAAAAAGCAGCGCCTGCACGCGATTGACGAGAGACGAGTACAGGCGCTGAGGACAAGGAGAGAGGGCCTATTGCTTCAAAAAGCGCGTTGTCCAAAAGGTCTGGTCTTTTTCAAAACGCAGGAAATAGACGCCCGGCTCCAGTGTTTGCACTGGCAGCAACACTTCCCCCTCTGGGCGGAAAAGAACGGTCAACAGTCGACCATCGGCCGTAAAGAGATGGACGCGGTCGAAGGTTTTGCTCAGCTGAAGGCGAAGCACGTTGCTCGCAGGGTTGGGCGCTATTTGCACCCACCGGCTCAGGTCCACCTCGCGGATGTTATCGATGGTGGACACGTCGCTAATGTAGCGCGGCAAAATTTGGTAGCCGCCCGTGTAGGGCGTATCCACGTCGAATTGCGAGCCGATGCCCACCAGGTCGAAAGGCGCCGGCGGCGGAGCCTGGTTGAAGAGGTCTACGTCGTTGTCAATACGCACCAGCACGGTGTCGTTGGGATAGTTGTCGTTCACCATGAACACGTTGAAACCCGCTCCTACGCCCGGCGACCACTGGTTGATGTCCACGTAGCGCAACGCGTAAATACGAATGAGCTTGTTTTCGGTGCTTTCGCTGGGTTTGATGACTTCGATGGGAGCCAGCAGCGGATTACCCGACGATATTTTCCACAAGGTGTCGGGAAAGATTTGCAACAGCCCGTTGAACTGGGCAATGGCTCCTCGCACGGTGATTTTATCCCCTTCTTTGACTGGGTAACCAAACGTGCGGGTTGCGCTGAAGACCGTAATGCCGTCGTGGTTGTCGTCAATCATAGTGAACTGCAGCCCGCCGGTGCCGCGCAGATTGACGCCATACACTGTGGCTGTCAGTTGGCAGAAAACTCCAAGGGAGTCCGCTACACCTTGGTTGTTGACGTTATTGACTTGGTCTATGGTATAGGTCGGATAGCAGCGCACCGTGATACGCACATTCGCCTGAGCGCAGTCGTTGCCTTGGCATACGCGATAGGTGAGCGTGTCGGCGCCACAGTAGTTTGCGTTGGAGGTGTACGTGAGGGTGCCGTTGGGGTTAACCACCGCCGTCCCTTGCTTGGGTGCGGCGACGATGGTAACGGTGAAGTTGCCCGGCCCGGGTAAGATGTCGTTTTGCAAGATGTTGATGACGATTGGTTCGCCCGAAGGCGCCACGGCCACATCGTCATTAGCCGTGACGGTAGTGGGGCACTGCGAGGGCGCCCCCGGATTGGCAAAAATCGTGCGGCCGTTGATGGTTACGCCGGTGGAGGTGGTGGCTGCTTTCCAGCTGGCTGGTAAGCTGGGGTTGCTGTTGGGGTCGCACAAGACAAGCGAAGCGCCGTTGCCTGCAGCCTCTGTTGGCCAGGGTGCCGCATTACTGTACTGTACGCGGACAATGGTGTCCCCTGCTGGATTGAGCAGTAGCAGCAGCTCGCCCGTGTTGCTTAGGGCGCTGTTGGCAGCCCATTGTAAGGCGGAAACGCCTAATTGATTAAACAGCGCGGCGGCATTCACAGCGGTCACGATGTACTGCCCTGGATTGAGGACGACCGACGGGAAGGTGAAATTAACGCCATACAAGTACCAACCCTCCAGGTTGACAGGGGTGTTGCTGTTGTTGTAGAATTCTAAGAACTCTAAAGAATCCACACCCGCCTCGGGAGGGTTGTACATAATCTCGGTGATAACGATTTGGGCCTGAGCAGCCCACGCCAGACAGCAGGCGCTCACCAAGGAAAGTAACTGTTTTTTCATGTCTTGGGAAATGTTTAGTGTAACTATTAAAAGCAGCTCAAATATAGACACAAGGCCAAAAGTCAGACAAGTCGGCGTCTCTGCATGGTGGCTTGGCACTGCTGAGTAGGCGCCATTATCCAAACATTGTTCTACGGAAAAGATTTAAAGGCGCCATTCGAAAAACATTCTGAGACAAAAGCGGCATATAGTGCGTGTTTAAACTTAATCGGAAATTAACATAGCTGCTCTAACTTCGCCCTCGATTTTCACGAATCGTTCACTAAACTCTCTCTTTTTCGTATGAACTTCGCTACGCTTACCCATTCAACGGCTATGCGTGTGCGAAAGGGCTTGACACTGGCAGTGTTGCTGCTGAGTGGTCTGGCGGCTTTTGCACAAGTAACCACTTCTACCATCACGGGTGTCGTTACAGATACCCGCGGAGAAGCCCTCGTAGGAGTTACGGTAGTGGCCACACACGTACCCTCTGGCACGCGCTACGGCACGACGACGAATGCCTCGGGTCGTTACACCCTTCCAGCCGTTCGCGTGGGCGGCCCCTTCACCGTGGTGGCCACCTACACGGGCTTTGAGACCGAGACAAAAGAAAACATTTACACCAACCTGGGGGTAGCCTCCAGCGTGGATTTTAAGCTGCGCGAGTCGGACGTTTCGCTGGAGGAAGTCGTCGTTCGCGCTGACCGCGCCGACTTGTTTTCGTCGGAGCGCACGGGTGCAGCTTCTACGTTTACGGAGCGGGTCGTCACCTCCGTGCCCGCTCTCGGCAGCCGTGCCATCGGCTCAGTGACGAAGTACAACCCCAACGGCGACGGCCGCTCTTTTGGTGCTCAAGATGCCCGGTTGAACAACTTTACCATCGACGGTTCGGTGTTCAACAACGGTTTTGGTCTGGGCAGCGAGGCGCAGGCGGGTGGCCGCACGGGTTCGACGGCCATTTCGCTGGATGCTATTCAGGAAGTACAGGTCAATGTGGCGCCTTTTGATGTGCGTCAGACGGGTTTTGTGGGCGCAGGCATCAACGCCGTGACGCGCTCGGGCACCAACGAGCTGGAAGGTTCGGTGTACGGTTTTCGCCGTTCGGCCAACATGTACGGCAACAAGGCGCGCGAGGTGAGTGTGAGTTCTACGCAGTTTTCAGAGAACATCTACGGGGCGCGCATAGGAGGTCCGATTATCAAGAATAAAGTCTTTTTCTTCCTCAGCGGCGAGGTAGTGGGCAAGTCGGAGCCGGCCACGCCGTGGGTGGCCAGCGGCAGCACCAACCCGGGTCAAGTGACACGGGTGCTGAAGAGCGATTTGGACTCGGTGAGCCGGGTGTTGTTCAACACTTTTGGGTATGTGACGGGTCCCTATGAAGCATACAACAACTTGACGAATTCGCGCAAGTTCATGGCTCGTCTTGACTTCAACCTCAACGACCGCAACAAGTTGATGCTTCGCTACACGCACCACGACTCCGACGCAGACATCAATATCAGCAATAGCGCCTCGTTAGGAGCCGGCAGCCGCACGACGAACATCAATTCGATGTCGTACCAAAACTCGGGTTATATCATTACGGACAACACGCGCTCGATCGTGGCGGAGTTGAACTCGATGTTTGGCGACCGCCTGTCGAACCTGTTCAGCATCGGCTACGACTATCAAAACGAAGACCGCCGCTACAAGGGGGAAGTCTTTCCGACGATCGACATTCGCAAGGATGGCCTAACGTACATCTCTGCGGGTTTTGACCCCTTCACGCCGAAGAACCAGCTGAATTACGGCACGTTCCACGCCACGAACAACTTGTCCATTTACGCTGGCCGGCACACCATCACCGTGGGTGCCAATTACGAGCGCTTCAAGTCGAACAACCTCTTTTTCCCGGGTTCGCACGGAGTGTACATCTTCAGTTCGCTCAGCGACTTTTTTGGCGCTGTTCGCGGCGACTCGGTGCGCGTAGAGCGCTTCCAGTACCGCTACTCGGCACTGCCCGGCGGTGCTGACCCGCTGCAAGTACTCGTTGCCAACAAGTACGACCTGTACGCGCAAGACCAAATCCAGTTGGGTCGCCTGACCCTGACGGCGGGTGTACGCGGTAGCCTGATTGACCTGGGTGAGACGGAAGCACTGACGAACAACATCATCAAGGACTCGACTTTCTTGGATATCAACGGCAATCCGTTGAAAGTGAACACGGGGCAGTTGCCTAAGCCTCAATTGCTGTGGGAGCCTCGCTTGGGCTTCAACCTGGATGTTACGGGCAAGCGGACTACCCAGTTGCGCGGTGGTGTGGGCATCTTCACAGGCCGTCCGCCGTACGTGTGGCTGTCGAACCAGATTGGCAACAACGGCGTGCTGACGGGCTTCATTGACGTGACCAACACGAATACGCGGGCTTATCCGCTGGTGAAGGATGTTCCCGCGCGCTTCACGCCAGAGAGCCCCACGCTGCCCAGCACGTTTGAGATTGCCATCACGGATGAGAACTACCGTTTTCCGCAGGTGCTGAAAGCCAATTTTGCTATTGACCAGAAACTGCCGCTCAACTTGGTGGCTACGGCGGAATTGATTTACACGCGCAACATCAACGCGGTGCTGTACTACAACGCCAACTCGCGGCCGGCCATTGGCAACTTTACGGGTCCTGACCAGCGCCCGCGCTACCCGGGTCAGGTGGGCTCTACAGCCCAGTTGACGCCTCCGACGCGGGTGGTGAGCAATGTGTCCAGCCTGGCGGTGCTGACTACGACCAACGAGGGGGACTACGTGGGTGCGACGTTCAAGTTGGAGTACCCGGAGCGCAGCGGTCTCTACGGCATGTTTGCGTACACCTACAGCCGCGCCCGCGACCTGATGAGCGCAGGCTCTATTGCCATAGGCTCTTGGACATTCGCGCGCTCGGTCAATGGCAACAACCGCCTGGAGTTGGGCTTTGCCGACAACGACGTGCCTCATCGCCTCATTGGCCTGTTCAGCTACCGCACTACCTTTGGCGAAAAGCGCGGCGGCGCTACGCAGTTCACCATCGGCTACGAGGGCATCCAGCGCAACCGCTTCTCCTACACCTACGCTGGCGATATGAACGGCGACGGTGTGGTGGGCAACGACCTGCTTTTTGTGCCCAACAAGGCTGAAGACTTGGTATTTGAGGCGTGGACGGTCAACAACGTGACCTATTCGCCGGAACAGCAGGCGGCGTTCTTCGAGGCGTACATCAAACAAGACCCGTACCTCAGCAGCCGCCGCGGCCAATACACGGAGCGCAACGGAGGCACTCGCCCGCTGCTGCATCGGTTCGACCTGGCGGTGTCGCGCGACTTTTTCATCACGGTAGGCGGCAAGCGCAACGCGCTGCAGTTCCGGGTGGACGTGTTCAATGTGGGCAACCTCATCAACTCGAACTGGGGAGTGGATCAGCGCATCATTACCAACATACCGCTGACGAGCCGGGGTGTGGAGAGCGACGGCAGACCACGCTACCGAGTGACCAGTCAGTTGCTCAGCGATAGCACGCGCCGGACGCTGGACTGGAGCCAGACGATCAACGACGTGTGGAACCTGCAGTTGGGTCTTCGCTACACGTTCAACTAAAGCCTCCTCTTTTCAGACCGATGGCAGGGGTTGTTGCCCTGCTGGTAGCAAACGCTGCTCTGGCCTCGATGCCGGAGCAGCGTTTGCTGTTAAGAGGAGGCTACTCTAATATTACGTTTTTTGCAGGGGAAAACTTAGCGGTTTACCTTTGACTATGCCCATTACCATTCTCTCTGCTGGTGCTGGCAGTGGCAAGACATATACCCTGACGGAGCGCATGTTCGAACTCATTGAGCAGGGCGTGCGGCCGTCTGGCATTGTAGCCACGACATTCACCCAAAAGGCGGCCGCTGAGTTGTATGAGCGCGTGCGCACGCGTCTGTTGCGGTCGGGCAGAAAGGAGGCTGCCCACGAGTTAGGTAGCGCCCTCATTGGCACGGTACATAGCATCGGGGCGCGCCTTCTCCAGCGCTTTGCCTTCGAGGTAGGTGCTTCGCCGCGCGTAGAAATCATTGCTGAAGGCGACCACAGGCGCTTGTTCAACGAGTCGCTGGCGCAGGTGCTCGATGAAGAGCGCATCGCCGCTATGAACCGCCTGGCCGATCGCTTGGGTCTGACTAAGAAAGCACTCGACGGTACTTACGACTGGCGCGACGATGTCCGGCGGATTACTGAGGCCGCGCGGGCCAACATGTTTTCTGCTGAAGCGCTCGAATATAGCAAGCGGCGTTCGATAGAGACCTTTGAAGCCTTACTGCCACCGGTTTCAGCCCAAACAGCTGAGCAGTGGCATCAGCAACTGGTCCAATGGCTGACACAGACCATAGAGGCGCTCGACGGCCACACTGCCGACGAAACCAAGACTACCCGCCAGACGCTCGAAGAACTCCGCGATCTGCGCACCCAACTCCACCAGCGCGGATTTCTTTACTGGTATGAGTGGGCTAAATTGGGCAAAATGAACGCGGGCGCTAAAAGCCGACACCTCCTCGAACCGCTTAAGAACTTTGCTCAAGAGCATGGCCAGCACCCGGGTTTTCGCGCCGATGTGCGCCAATACATCGGCCTGGCTTTCGACATCGCCGCTGACGCCATCGCCGAATACCAGCGCTATAAGCGAAGCCGCGGCCTCATTGATTACGCGGACATGGAAACGCAGGTGGCTCAGCTGTTGCGCATCCCTGCCGTGCGCGCGGTGCTGTCGAGTGAAATAGACTTGCTTCTGGTAGATGAGTTCCAAGACACCTCCCCTATTCAACTCGACCTTTTTTTGCAACTTAGCCAATTAGCTCGCCAGGCCATTTGGGTGGGCGACCCTAAACAGAGCATCTATGGCTTTCGCGGCGCAGAGCCTGCGCTCATGCAAGCTGTCATCACGGCTACAGGAGGCATTCATCCCGAAAATATTCTGACCCAATCGTGGCGCAGTCGCCCGGCATTGGTCTACTTGACCAATGCCATCTTCACTCGGGTTTTCAACCATTTGCCGCCGGAACAGGTCGCCTTGGAGCCCGCCTTGCCTGCCGAGCGCTATGCACACCCTGAAGCGCCATCGGCCATCATGCACTGGCACTTTCTCAACCAAGACAACCACGGCAAAGTGCCGCCTAAGCCGTGGCTGGAGCACCTTCTTGCCCGGCAAATCCGCGCCTTAATAGAGCGCCGGATACCTGTTTGGAATAAAAAACGCACTCAAACGCGCCCCTTGCGCCCAGGCGACATTGCCGTTTTGTGCCGCACCAACCGCGATTGCGAAGAAATGGCTAAAGCTCTGCACGCCGCCGGTCTGAAAGCTGCGGTATTTCGCAACGGCCTGCTAAGCAGTACCGAAGGGCGGCTGCTGATGGCGTGTCTCAAGTACCTGCTCAACCCTAACGATGCTCTCAGCGCGGCAGAAATTCTGGTACTCAGCGGCAATCACAACTTAGACGAGGTGATAGCTCACCGCTTAGACTATCTCGAGCAGCCGACCTTTGACCCTTGGGGTGCTTCGGATTTTAAGCTGCTCCAACACCTTGGCCAACTGCGCCTGCACATCGCAGACGCCAGCCCTGCCGAAGTGCTCCAGATACTCACAGCAGAGCTCCAACTGCAGCACCTCGTGGTTCGATGGGGCAACGCCAATCAGCGCCTGGACAACTTGGATCGCTTGCGCTGGTATGCCGTCGAATATGAGTCCGCTTGCCAACGCATGCAGGCTGGGGCCTCACTGGGTGGTTTCTTGCTGTGGCTCAATGAATTGGAAAAAACAGCGGCAGACCTTCAAGGCAGC
>Ga0073932_1000484_pt1 | contig 98741 bp, 76 predicted proteins | sample DewCreD2012metaG_FD_76967 | JGI IMG/M metagenome (GOLD analysis project Ga0073932, IMG submission 76967) | Hot spring sediment bacterial and archeal communities from British Columbia, Canada, to study Microbial Dark Matter (Phase II) - Dewar... ...
GACACGCCCTATGTGTTCACTCCGGGTCAGGACCTGGTGATGCTGGTCCGGCACAGCGGGCACGGCGATGTGAACGGCGTGGAGACGCGCTGGAACTTCGACGGTTATGCCTGGACGAACGGGACGGTGGTGAACACGCTGGATGTCAATGCCACGTCCGGCAACTTCGGGCCGGGGAGCTTCAACGTGGCCAACCGCATTCAGTTCACGGTGGTACCCGAACCGGCCAGCCTCACAGTGCTGGCGCTGGGTACCGCGCTGATGGCGGCTCTGCGCAGAAAGCAGACGCGCGCCCGCTAGACCGCCCGCGGTAATCGTTTACCGGGCGAGCCTCTGATCGGAACTGTTCGCGCTCACCCGAACCCTCTCTCGATCTCAGGGAGAGGGTTTTCTCCTGCTGCGTCCTGAGAGGGTTGCAGCCAGAAACGAAGGTGGTACAGCAGGCCGTCGGCCCACGAGAGCCTTCTCCCCTCGTGGGTGAAGGTTTGGATGAGGGGGCATCGGGCACTCCGGGAACTTGCTCCCAGAACTCGCCCCTACGTTGGTTGAGCCGACCGCCTCCGGCGGGCGTGTCGAAACCATTCTCCCAGGGCCTGGTCTCGATACGCGCGGCTGGCGCCGCGCTACTCGACCACCGGAGTTTGGATGTAGTATGCACCTCGCAGGGTGGCTCTCAATACGGCGTGGCAGGAAACGTCGTCCGGCGAGGCGAATGTTTGCCCCAGAACGGGGCGCATCCCGGCTCCGGGACGCCAGGCGCAGGAGGTGGCCGATGGAAACACCGGCTGAGGCCGGACAGCAATCCGGGCGGCTTGAGTCGCTGGATATCTTCCGCGGGGCGACCATCGCTGGCATGCTGCTGGTCAACAACGCAGGGGACTGGGACCACGTTTTCGGCCCTCTGCGCCACGCCGAGTGGCACGGCTGCACCGCCACGGATCTGATCTTCCCGTTCTTCCTGTTCATTATGGGCACGTCCATGGCCCTGAGCTTCGCGAAGCGCCGGGCCCGTGGGGCGGGGACCAGGGAACTGCTGGCCCACACCGTACGCCGCTCCCTCCTGCTGATCCTGCTCGGCCTGGCGCTCAATGCGCTGGCTTACCTGGCCTTCCGCTCCGACTACCTGCGCTATCCCGGGGTGCTCCAGCGGATCGGCATCTGCTACCTGCTTGCGTCGCTGGTGTTCCTGTTTCACGGCACGCGTGGGATCCTCGTCTGGACCGGCGTCCTGTTGGCGAGCTACTGGGCGATGATGACGCTCATCCCTGTGCCGGGCTTCGGCAGGCCGGATCTGAGTCAGCAGGGCAACCTGGCCAGCTGGCTGGATTCGGCTGTGTTCGGCCCGCACTGCTATATCTGGGATGCCCGCACGGGCGCCGGTCACGATCCTGAAGGGCTGCTGAGCACCTTACCGGCAGTGGGAACCACCCTGCTGGGATGTCTGGCGGGTGTGGTGCTCCGGGATCCGCGTGCGGCTGCGGCCCGCAGGGTCTCCGGGCTCATGTTGGCCGGAGCTGCGCTCACGGCGGGAGGACTGCTCTGGTCTCTGGCGTTCCCGCTGAACAAGAACCTCTGGACTTCGTCCTATGTCCTGTTCACAGCCGGGTGCGCACTGCTTGCCCTCGGTGCCCTCCATTTGTTCGTGGATGTGCTGCAGCAGCGCGCGTGGGGGGGGCCGCTCCGGGTCTACGGGCTGAACCCCATCACCGCGTACGTCGGCGCATCCGCGATGGCCTACTGCACCATCCTGATCCGGCTGCCCTCGGCCGCAGGTGAGAGCATCCCGCTCAAGAAGTGGGTCTATCAGACACTGTATGCCAGCTGGATCCCGGGCGTGGCTTCGGAATACTGGTCCTCTGCTGCGTATGGTTTCACTTATGTGGTGGTCTGGTGCGCCCTGATGTGGCTGCTCTACCGGAGGCGGATATTCATCCGCATCTGAAGCGCTTCAGGCCGCCGGATCTCTCAGGATCTCCAGGGCCAGAAGCAGGCCCGCCGCCGTCTTTGCGTCGCTGATGCGCCCGTCACGCACGGCAGCCAGGACATCGCTTACCTCCAGCATCTCCACTTCCACGTGCTCGTCCTCATCCTGCTCGCCCTGGCAGGGGGTCAGACCGGTGGCCAGGAAGAAGTGCATCTGCTCTTCGGAGTATCCCGGGGCAAGCCATGCGTGGAAGAACTTCCGCATCTCCGCGGCTCGGTACCCCGTTTCCTCGGTCAGCTCCCGCTTCGCGCACTCCAGCGGGTCTTCCCCGGCCTTCAGCGTCCCGGCCGGGATTTCCAGCATCTCCCGTCCTGCCGGGTAGCGGTACTGACGCACCATCACGATCCGGCCATCCAGCACCGGCACCACCGCCACCGCTCCGGGATGCTCCACGACCTCCCGGACAGCCTCCCTTCCGTCCTCCAGCCGCACATTGTCCACGCGCACGGAGATGATGCGGCCCTCGTAGATGCGCCGGGTTGCTGTCTGTGTCTCAACCATCAAGCTCTATCCTGCAAAACCATCGTCCAGCATGGCTGCTGCGGCCGCGCCGGCCGCGCAGCCTGCCAGGAAGAACAGCGGATCATCCGCAAAGCGGCGTCCCATGCTGGACACATCCAGCCCGCTCTTCTCAAGCAAGGTTATGCCCGGCCTGCCATCAAAGGACCGGATCTCGTGACGCTCGAAGAGCTTCAGTTCGTCCAGCTGGCGGATGGCCTCAGCCTCGTCATCCGGCTCCATCCACGGAAGCGGCACCAGGGCGGCCGCCAGCGCGATGCGCGAGAGCGCCGTCAGGGTATGGTGGCTGATGAGCGTGTGCCGCCGGCGCGGGTCGGCGCGGCTCATCCGCACGGCGCAGACCGGCCGGCCACCCAGCGAGTGCGCGGCGTTGATCACCTGTCCAGCCTCCACTCCGGAGTATCCCAGCGGAGTGCCTGTGCCCACATTGCCTGGTCCCTGACAGACGATGGCCACATCGGCCCGGGAGGCGTGCCGCGCGCAGATGAGTGCGCTGTAGATGTTCACCGTTTCCCGCACCCCCCCGAACGCCTGCCCGCAGGTGATGGTCTCATCCAGCAGCCCTTCCGCCAGCAGACCGCGCACCAGGTTGGACACTCCGATGGGAAGGGCGGCTCCATCGGTCATCACGTACGCCACTCTCGCCTCCGGCCGCGCGGCCTTGACTGCAGCGGCCACCAGGGCCACCTGGCTGTGGAGAAACGCCGCCACCACCGGCATCCCGCCTATATCGGACGCCTGCGAATACAGCTCCGGCTGAGCTTCCTCATCGGCCAGAACAGAGAACTGGTGAGGGGTGTAGCGAAGCTTGATGATGTGCCCCGGCCCGGCGCCTGCCACCCCTGAGGGACGGGAGAGATTGGCCACCACGAAATCGAACCCGCCCGTTCCCAGCCCCAGGGTTCCGGCCGTGGTGTTGATGAGCACGCGGTCGCCTTCCTGTACGTCCCCTGTCAGGCTTCTGTAGGCAAGTGCCCGGTGGCGGGCATCCTCCACCTGCACATCCAGCAGCAACGTGCCGCTGTCCAGCGCCTGGCAGGAGACCACCTCGCCTGCGCGGGTCTCAAGCATCTCCCGCCGCCAGCGCAAGCGCACGGACGAGCTCCGCGCACCGGACAAGCTCGTCCTCGGTGATGGATTCCTCCGGGGTGTGGATGCGGTCGTATCCCACACCCACCACCGCGCTGGGTAGTCCCTTTTCGTTGAGAATGTTGCAATCGCTGCCGCCGCCGTGAGGGAGCAGGTCCATGGTCATTCCGATGTCAGCCGCAGCCCGGAGCGCAAGCTGCACAAGCGGAGCCTCGCGGGAGTGCTTGTAGCCCAGATACTGCCGTGAGATCTCGATCTGCGCCGTGCAGCCGGTCTCCCGCGCGGCGTCTTCGAATGCCTGGCGCATCAGCGCCACCTGGCGCTGCAATTTGGACTCGTCCCGGCTGCGCGCCTCAGCCTTCACCTCGCACTTCTCGGGCACGATGTTGCGGGCGGTCCCGCCGCTGATGACTCCCACGTTGGCGGTGGTCTCGTGGTCTATGCGCCCGAGCGGCATCCGGCTGATGGCCAGGGCGGCCGCACGGATGGCGCTTGCTCCTTCCTCAGGGCATACTCCGGCGTGCGCGGCTTTGCCCGTGATCTGCACCGCTATGTTGTCGTGAGAGGGCGCCTCCGACACAAGATGCCCCACCGGTCTGCCGCTGTCGAAGACGTATCCGAAGTCCGAGTCTACCAGCGACATGTCCAGATGCTTGCTGCCCAGCAGCCCGATCTCCTCACAGATCAGCAGAAGCACCTGGATCTGTCCCAGCCTGCCGCCGGATTCCAGGGCGCTTCGGACTCCTTCCAGGATGGCGGCGATCCCGGCCTTGTCGTCCGCGCCCAGGACCGCCGCGCCTTCCTGACGGATAATCCCGTCCTCCCGGATGATCCGGATACCGTCCGTGGGCTGGACGGTGTCCATATGAGCGCACAGCAGGATGCGCGGCGCATCATCCGAGGCGCCCGGCAGGGTGGCGACGATGTTGCCGGTCTGGCCGCCGACCGCCTGACCGGCATCGTCCTGACATACCTGAAAACCCATCTCCTCAAGCGCCCGCCTGGCGAAAACCGCCACGTCTCCTTCCTGGCGCGACGGGCTGTTGATCCGGAGCAGATCCAGAAAGCTCGCCAGGAGCCGTTCCCTGTTGACCAATAGACCTCCCCTTCCTCCCCCGGAGCGGATGCTGCCCTACCGGCTGAGCGTCGGCCGGTGCGCTCCGCGGGGCCGGTCCGGATTGTAGCCCTTGGTAAGGGCCAGATAATACGCGAAAAGCTGCGCGGGCAGGATGTAAACCAGCGGAGTGAGGATCTCATCCATATCCACCGGCATCCGCACGGCAATGGTGGCCCTCCGCAGCGCCTCCTCGCTGTTGGAGTAGACGATGGTCTCGGCGCGCTTCTGGGAAAGCGTGCCGATCATATTCACCACGCTGGAGAACGCCTTCCCCGCCGGAGCGAACATGAAGCAGGAGAACCCTTCGTGCACCACGGCGATGGGGCCGTGCGCGAAGTCCGCCACGGAGTATGCGCGCGCGCCCACGTAGCTCGTTTCCGCGATCTTCAGCGCCGCTTCGTAAGCCGTGGCGTGGTTGATGCCGCGGGCCATGACGAAGCACTCCTCCATATAGCGGTAGCGCGGGGCGATGTCGTGGATGAGCTGCTCCGTCTCGAACGTCTTCTGCATCATCTCAGGGACGCGCATCAGGTTGTCCAGCATCTCGCGGTTCTCTGCGAGAGTCAGCGCGAAGAGGTAGCAGGCCGCAAGAGCGGCGGTGTAGGACTTGGTGGTGGCGACGCCACGCTCCTCGCCCACGTGGCAGAAGACGTTGTAATCGGTGTTGCGGGACAGCTCCGAATCCGGATCGCTGGTAATGCCCACCGTGAGTGCACCGGCCCTTCGCGCCTCTGCCACATATTCCACAACCTCTTCCGAGGAGTCGGTCTGAGAGACGCCCATCACCAGACAGCGCGACAGGTTCAGCCGGCTGCGGTACAGGGTAACCACCGACGGGGCCGCCAGCGCCACCGGCAGGCCGTTCGTGATCTCGATGAGGTATTTCGCCACAGTGGCCGCGTGGTCGGACGTTCCGCGTCCCGCGATGACGACGCAATCAATATCCTTGCTCCGGATCGCCTTGCACAGCCGCTCGATGTTCCGCTGCTCCTGCGTCAGGACCGCCTGCACGATCCGCGGCTGCTCATGGATCTCATCCAGCATTACCGGCATGGAAAATCACCCCTCCCCCGAAACACAAACGGGATGTCAGCCCATCCCGTTGTAAGACTGCAGGATCATCCGGCCCAGTTCGGAGCCGGCCGTGATACCACAGACTTCTTCAAGAACCGCCTCAATCCCCTTTTCTTCTATGAGGTTTTGCAGCTGAACCGCCGATGCATCTTCCGGGTTGCGGAACCGCAGGCCGGCGGCGACGGCTGCGGCCACGTTCTCCGGGCGCACGTTCTGCTCCTGGCAGAAAAGCGCGGCTCCCACCAGCCGGTCATCGCGGCCCAGCTTGCGGATGGGGTCCGCCCCCACGCGGGCCACCGTGTCGCCCAGCCGTTTGTTGGAAAAGCGCCGCAGCAGGTCCTGCACGTGGTCCCAGTGCTCCTGCGCATCAAGACCGTAGCGGGCGATGAGTGCCCGTCCGGTCTCCGTCATGACCGCTTCGGTCTTCCCGCGCACTTCGTCGTCTTCCATGCACTCCCAGAGATAGGTCAGGCCCTTCAACGCGCCGAAGTAAGCCGCGGCTGCGTGTCCCGCGTTGTGCGCGAAAAGCTTCTGGTCAATGTAAGCCTGAAAATTGGATCGCGGGATCACCCCCTGAATGGGAGCAAACCCTCCGCGGATGGCGTCCGCGTCAATCGGCAGCTTGCAGAACGGCTCCACACGGATTCCCAGCAGGTCGGCCGCCTTCTCCTCTGGAGTCCGCACCGGTACCATCCGGCCCACGACGGCCTGCACGAAGCCCACGTGTTCCTGAATCCACTCGGCCAGATCCGCGTTCGTACCCTCCAGCACCAGCGAGCGCAGCGTGCCCGCCGCGTCCCGCAGGTTCTCGCAGATGATGATGTTCAGGGTCTCGTCAGGCCGGCGCTCCCGCCGGAGCGCAAGTCCCTCGCGCAAGGGGTTGGCTATGGCCCCCAGAACGTTCACCCCCACCGCGGTGCACGCAATGTCGCACCGGGCCACCTCCTCCGCCACGGCTGCCGTGTCGCGGCCGTCAACCGCGCGGACATTGTGGATGGGGATCTGTTCTTCCGGCTCTGCCGCGATAGTTATGGTATAGCTGCGTTCCCGGTTCAGCGCCTCCACGATCTCCGGGACCACGTCCACGAACACCACTTCGTATCCCGACTGGCTGAAGAGTTGTCCCGTGAACCCGCGTCCGATATTTCCGGCGCCGAACTGCAGTGCTGTCCTCAAGTTGGAATGCCTCTGACTGAGCTGAGATTGCGTCAGAGATTATACAACCCCGCGTCTGCCCCGTCCAAGGACTGGTTCCTGAGGGGGACAGGACGACGCGGGGCAACAGCCTGCCGTGAGGGTGAAGGGGAATGTGCGGCTCCGCGCGGCCGGATCGCTGTGGGTCAGGCGGCCCGGCGCGTGGCGCGGGTGCTGCGCTTGCTGTTGTACATCCGGGCGTCGGCCACCTCCAGCAGCGCTTTCATATTCGCTCCGTCGCGAGGGAAGGTGGCCGCTCCGAAGCTGGCCCCGAATCCGATCGCGGCCAGCCCCGGAAGCCGTGAGGCGTAGTCTGTCATCAAGCGATCGAGACGAGCGATGGTCTCCCGGGCGTCGTCCTCCGACGCCTCGCTGAGTACGATGACGAACTCGTCGCCTCCGTAGCGGACGACACTGTCATAGTCGCGGACTGCGGACGCCAGCATCTGCGACACATCCCGCAGGAGCGCGTCGCCGGCCTGATGCCCCAGTGTGTCGTTGACACTCTTGAAGTTGTCCAGGTCCACGGCGATGATGGAGAACGGCCGGCCTGTCCGGCTGGAGCGGGCAAACTCCTGTTCCACCCGGTTGCACAGGTAGCGGACGTTGTGCAGCCCGGTGAGGGCGTCCCTCTCCGCGCCCTGGCGGGCGGCCTCGTAGAGTGAAGCGTTCGCCAGGGGCACAGCGGCGTGACGGGCCAGCGAATTCAGCAGATCCAGTTCCTCGATGCTGAAGTCGCGCCCGGAGCGGTACAGGTTGATGGTGCCAAGCGATGCGGATCCCGCTCCAAGCGGAGAGATGGCGGCCCAGTCGTAAGGCACCTGCGAGGGAGTGCCGTCGCCCGTGCGCACCGAGTCACGGCCGGGCCGGATGATGGCCGGACGGCCGTCACGGGCCACCTGTCCGGTCCCCGGATCGCCCACGGTCACCTTCGCTCCTCGCAGGATGACCGGCTCACCCGGATACTCCGCATGGCAGGTGAGTCCCACTCCGTCGGCATCCTTCAGGAAGATGGCGCAGGCGTCGCAGTCCATATGCTCCGCCACCTTGCGCGCCACCGTCTGGAGGGTCTCCTGCAGGTCCAGGGTGGAGTTGGCGGACTGTGAGATGTCCCAGAGCCAGACGAACTCCTGCGTGGCGCGGGCGATGGTGGTGGCAGCCCGCTCGCTGTCCCGCACGCTGCGGCTCAGGCCAGCCCGCGGAATACGGTAGGCGATCCGAAGGAACACTTTGACCACCTCTGGATCGAAATGCGAGCCCGCACCCCTGCGGATGTGCGCCAGCGCCTGTTCATGCGGCCATCCCCTGCGGAAGGAGCGGTTGCTGACGAGCGCCCCGTAGACGTCGGCCACCGCCAGGATGCGCGCTCCGAGCGGGATCTCCTCTCCTTGCAGACGGTCCGGGTAGCCCGTGCCGTCCCATCGCTCGTGATGCGAGCGGATGAGCCGCTGGACCGGCCACGGGAAAGGAACCTCTTCCAGGATCTCTGCCCCCAGGACGGGATGGTTGTGGATGGCGGCGAACTCCTCAGCCGAGGGACGCCCACTCTGCAGCAGAATGTTCTCCGGCACTCCCAGCGTCCCCACGTCCAGCAAGAGCGCTGCCGTTCGGATGCCTTCCGTCTCGTCCGGCGACAGACCCATTTCCGAGGCGAGCTCCGTCGCAACGAACTCCACCAGCCGCACGTGGTCCCGCGTATGGGCATCACGGGCGTCTATCGCGGCCGCAAGACAACGCAGGGTGGAGCGGTAGAGCTCGGTGACGTCGCTTGCGCGCCGTTCCGCCGCCCGCCGGCAGACATCATTCACATAGAGCACGCGAGCCACTCCCATCCCTCCGAAGATGACCAGAGAGATGGCCAGGGTGTCCCAGATGTTGAATCCCAGCCCGCGGTAGCTGAGGGCGAACGCCGAGAGCGACGCGAGGAGGGGTAGTCCCAGTCCGCGTCTCCATTTTGCCCCTTCCCGCCAGGCGCCCGGATTCAACGAGGGCGTCCGGAGATGGGATGTTGCTGGTGGTGAAGAGTGTGGATGACGTATCAGTCCGATCATGGGAGCAATCTTTTCCCGCATCTGCAGTGTGGGAATGGGAGGGGACGGCGACCCCGCGCCGTCCCCTCGAAAGGGGCCTGACAGCCCGTCGCGACCCTGCCGCGCGACGGCTCGCGTCCGGTCTGCCGCAATCCGGCGCCCCGCCGCGCACGATGGTCCGATGCGCTGACTGGACGGGCGCAGGCCCTTGCTGTCGGAGGTTTCCCCTGTGCTTCAAACCCGGGAGCGCCAGAGAACCTGACGCTCTCCATCTGCCGCGACGGCTCCTCTATCGCGAGCTTCGAGCGGAGCGCCTGACGGACGGCTGAGGCTTCGCCGGGCGCCCGTCGCGGTCTTCCGGCCGGCTTACGGGTGAGGGGCGCTCACCCTGGCCGCGCGACCCGGCAGGGGGCGCGAGCAGGCCGTATTCGAACACGATGATCATGGTCTCGTGCGTATCTCCTACTACCATCCGGCCCGGCAGCCTGGCCCGGCGCGCCCGCGAACCATGTCCGGCAGAGACGCAAAAAACGGACAGCCAGGCTGCCGCAGCCATCTCCTGTCTTGCTCCCCCGCGCCGGGGCTTACCCGGCGATATGCGGGCCGGACCGGCAACGGGCGAAGGCGAGTGGTGATGGGTTCGGCAGCCTGGCTGTCCTGCCGGAGACGGGGTTAACGGGGACAATCTTGGCGGACTCTCCCGGTGATTGAGACTCCCGCGCTCCTCGTCGTCTCCGGTTTAGACCCAGTGGCTTTGCGTCCCAGCCTTTCGACTGGTTTGCCTTTTTCGATACACTGCTGGGAACGGTATTCGGTTTGTCCATTCCCTTTGTGCCATTGCCGTGAGTCCCGGCAGGCAGTCAAGAATACCGGTTCTTAGCGTCCGTTGTCTGGAAAAGATACAATCGGCGGGGATGAACAGGAGCGCAGGAACATGCTGAAGAAAAGACTGGCCACGGCCGCCATAGGAATCCCGCTGGTCTGCGCCGCCGCTCTCTGGCCCGGAGGACTGCCTGCGGTGGTGCTCGTTGGAGCCGTCCTCACTCTGGCGTTCGGCGAGTTCGCGGCGCTGTGCTCGGCGGCGGGGATCCCGTGCCGCATCTGGTGGGGGACTGCGGGGATCATTCTGCTGGTGATCTTCGCGCAGGCGCGCGTTCCCGCTCCGCAGTGGCTGCCCGAGGCCGCCATCTTTCTGTCGTGGGCCTTCCTGATCGTGGAGACCGGCAGGCCGGACCGGAAGCCGGTGAGCGCCATCGGAACCACACTGATGGGAGTCGCCTGGATCGGCGGGCTAGGCAGCTGCCTTCTGATGGTGCGGTTCTGGTCCCCGCACCACGGGGCGGCGTTCTTCGGGGCGGATGGCCGCCCGCTGCTCGCGCTGCTCATCATTGTCTGGGCTCTGGACAGTGCGGCCTTCTTCGCCGGGCGCCTGTTCGGCCGGACGAAGATCGCTCCCTCCATCAGTCCGCGGAAGACGGTTGAAGGAGCGCTGGGAGGCTTCTTCGCAGCGGCGGCGGCCGGCATTCTCACCGCTCCGATGATGGGGCAATCCCCTGCCGATGGCGCGGCGCTGGGCGCGGCCATCGGCGTGGCCGGTCAGGTTGGCGATCTGTTCGAGTCTGCCGTCAAGCGCGAGCTGGGCGCCAAAGACTCGGGCGCATCGCTGCCGGGGCACGGTGGCTGGCTGGACCGCATTGACAGCCTTCTGTTCGCCGCGGGAGTGACCGCCTGGTGGTTGATGCGAGCCTGAGGCCCCTTCTCAGTCCCTTGGCCGTGAGTGGTTCTGCTTGAGCTGCTTCTCGGGCGAGAGGCTGCCAAGGGTGGGGTTCTTCAGTCCGTGCGCCAGCTGATATTCGATGCTGGCGATGGAACGCTCCAGACTTCTGCGCTCAAAGGCGTCCTTTGTGTAGTCCCGCGCCTTGCGCAAATGATAGAGCGCGGCCCGCGGGTTGCCATCGCATCGCCACGCGATGATGGCCATAGTCTGGTGCAGATCCGCAGACTGCGGGTTGTATCGCAGTCCCTCCTGCAGGAAGGCTCGCGCCTGTCCGGGGCGCGCATTGTAGAGCGCAAGCATCCACGCAGCCGAAGCGTACGCCTGGGTGAAGTGAGGATCCAGCCAGGTCACCATGCGCATCAGGGGCAGGATGTCCGTGTTCTTTGTCCAGTGAGGATTGTGCTCGATGAACTCGTGGTGGTAGACGTCCGCCTTCATCCAGAGCATGTTGGCGGCCACCGCGCGGAACTGGCCCAGCAGATTTCCCACCAGCGCTCCCTTCTCCTGCCGCACACGGGACGGGAGGACGCGGCCGGTCCGGTCCGTCAGGTAAACGTCCGCCGCAGCCGCTCCAGCGAAGAGCGCCGCCGCGGTGAGAGCCGGCAGCCATCTGCGCAGCTTCAGCATCGTTCTTTCTCCCTCCTGGCGATCAGCCGTCCTGCGGCCGCAGCCGCGACCCACGCCACCAGCAGGATTCCCGTCTGACCCGTCAACTGAGCGCGGATCTCCGGGGACTCCCAGTGATGTGGAGCGTGGTGGTGATCCTCGTGGGAAGCCACCGGTGCGCCGAGAGCAAGCGTCAGCGCCGCTGCCGCAGCGGCGGCCCTGACCGCCACGGTGCGTATGAAGCCTTTCACAGGTCCCTCCTGGCGAACGCGATGCCGGATGCGCTCAGGATGAACGCGCAGTAGACCAGTCCGTAAAGCGCCACAATGGCCATATAGGACGCCGGAACGGCGATGTTGTGCACCAGGGCATCCTTGAAGCTGAAGCAGTCCAGATTGGGCAGCACCGCATAGAGCCCTTTCAGCAGCAGCGAGCCCGCCGGACTGGCGCTGCGCTCGATCGCCCCGTGCAGATAGCTGATCTTGATCTGTCCCAGGATGAAGACGCCGATGGTCAGCGTGCCGGCCACCAGCGGAGAGACGAAAAGACTGAACAAGGTGCCGATGGCCGCCACCACGGCGACCTCGATCAGGATGAACAGCATCCCCAGCGCCACCGCCCAGTCGAACGTCTTCTGATACACAGCCAGGATGCCCAGGAACACCACCGCCAGCAGAGCCATACACAGGGTGGCCGTGGCCATAGCTCCCAGATAGCGTCCCAGCACGTAATCCGAGCGGCGAACAGCGCGGGCCAGCACGGGGTAGGCCGTATGGGAAAGGATCTCACCCGGGATGTTCCCCGCGGAGAGCACTACCGCAAGCACCCCGCCGCAGAACAGGATTGCCGCCAGCGACAGGTCTTTCAGGATCTTGATCTGCACCCCCACATCGAAGAACGAAAGCAACGTGGTGGAACCGATGGCGGCGATGGTGAGGATGAGGGTGACCTGCAGCACCTGCTTGCGCAGGTTCTCCAGATAGGCCACCCGCGCGATTGCCAGAATCTGTCTCAGACGATGCATCATCCCGTACCTCTCAGGCGGCCAGACGCAGGAACGCGCCTTCCAGAGTTTCGGACGAAGGAGTGACGGAGTTCAGAGGAACGCTTCCGGTCTCCAGCGCGCGCAGGACGGCGTATACCTGATCCGGGGTGCACTCGATGGTCACCTCGTGCCCGCAGTCCCATTCCACGCCCAGCTTCTGAAGCTCGCGCTCCGCGATGGGCGTCAGGAACGCGGCCGAGATCCGCACGGTGTTTCCTCCCTGCTTGATCTCCTCCGGAGCACCGCAGGCCACCAGCTTGCCCTGTTTCAAGATGGCCACGCGGTCGCAGAGCGTGTCTATCTCCGAGAGGACGTGGGAGCTCAGGAAGATGGTTCGCCCCTCTTCACGCAGACGGGAGATGATGCCCCGCATCTCGTGACGCGCCACCGGGTCCAGCCCGGAGGTCGGCTCGTCCAGGATCAGGAGCTGCGGGTTTCCCAGCAGCGCCTGAGCGATCCCTACCCGCTGCTGGTTCCCTTTGGAGAGGCGTCCCAGAGCCAGCTTCCGGTTCTTCTGAAGACCGGTCAACTCCAGCGCCTCGTCAATGGCGGTCCTGCGCTCGCGCGGCGGGATGCCGATCAGGTCCGCATGGACGCGCAGTACCTCCTGCGGAGACAGAAACGGGTGGAAATAGGGCTGCTCGGGAAGGTAGCCCACGTGCCGCCGGGTCTCGGGCTCGCTGCAGGGCTCTCCGAAGATCTCCAGCTTCCCGGAGGTGGGCTTCAGGAAGCCCAGAAGCATCTTGATGGTTGTGGTCTTGCCGGCTCCGTTGGCGCCCAGGAACCCGAAGACACCCCCGGCCGGCACTTCGAGATCCAGATTATCCACCGCCACCCGGGTTTCACCTCCCGGTAGACGGAAGATACGGGTGGCTCCCCGGCAGCGGATCGCAGGATAGGCCAGATAGGTCTCTGTCATAAGCTCGGTTCCGTGGATGTCAGCATTCCCGCTCATGGATTATCGGAAGATGCTGCACCGGGTTGAGAGTCTTCAGCTAAATACCCGCCAGCCATTTGCAAAAGGGGGAGTGTGTCGCAGACAGAAAAACAGCCGGAAGGGGAAAGGACTATCCCCCTCCGGCCGGCCGTCTTCCCTCAAGCACAGGAGGAACGGAAACCAGTCAGATGTTGCCGTCTACTTGATGATTTCGATATCGGATTGCCGCCGGGGCCGCAGGACCCGGCGCGGGACGGGCGACCCCTGCTGGATCTCGCAGCCGGAGATGCCGGTCACCCGGACATAGCGGTTCAGGCCGGGGCGAACCACGTTGGGGCAGTGGACGAAGACCCCTGTGTTGACTCCCCCGTCGTCCAGCCCGGTCCCGTCGTCCAGATAGAACCAGTCCGTTCCGACGGCCGTCACTTTGCCCCAGGTGGAGACTAGAAGCCCGATGTTGTTCAGGCCGGTGGCCATCTTCCGCGGGAACGAGTACTGGTCCACCACTCCCTGCTGGCGGCCCATCTGTGCGCCTCCCAGGGTACGGTTCGTCATACCCAGTGGCCGGGGCTCGCCCGCGAAGCCGGTCTTCGTGATCTGCGCCCCCAGGATAGCCCGTTCGCCGCTGATCTGTCCCACCGTGCCGAACAGTTCCACCACGTCGCCGCTCTGCAGCCCGGAAGGCACACTTCCCTGATAGTAGAGAAGGATCCCGCAGGAGCGGTTCTGCTCCTGCACATAGAGTCGGCCCGGGATTTCGCCGCTGGATGTGGAGAGCACCACCCCACGCAGGGCCACCGATGTCCCGCTCAGCAGGTCCTTTACCGCTCCGATACTCTGCGCGTCCTGCGGTGTCTCGGTCAGGGCGCGGTAGGCGTTGACGCGTCCCCAGCCGGTGAAGATATCCCAGCCCGCCGTGCCCAGATCGTCGCAGGTCCGCACGATCTGGTTGAACACCTGCTGGTTGGTCCAGTCCGGGAATCGCGACCACACCAGCGCGGCCACGCCGGCCACGAACGGCGCGGCCGCCGATGTCCCGGGCATCACGAAGTATCCCTGCGGCTCGATCGCGGACGTGGCGCTCAGGATGTTGTTTCCCGGAGCCATCACGTCCAGGTAGCTGCCGTAGTTCGAGCCGCCCTGTCCCCAGTCGGCGGCGGTGCAGCGCTGGTCGTACTCGTTGGTGGCGCCCACGGAGAGCACCTCCGGATATGACGCCGGATAAGTATCCTCCGAGGTGCCCGAGTTGCCGCTGGCGGCGACGATCAGGCATCCCTTCGACCAGGCGTACTGGATGGCCGCGCGGAGAGCGGGAGCATCCTCCCCCGTCAGGCTCATGTTGATGATCTTTGCGCCATTATCCGCCGCGTAGACCACCGCCGCTGCCGCGTCGTCCTCCAACCCGTAGCCGTTTGAGTCCATCACCTTCAGGGCCATCACCGGGCTGCCCCAGGAGACTCCGGCCATGCCCACGCCGTCATTCGTCCCGGCGGCGGCGATGGCTGAGACGAACGTCCCGTGCTGAACGTCCATACCGTCTTGGCTGTGGTCATCCCAGGGGTCGTTGTCGTTGTTGGTAAAGTCCCATCCGCGCCAGTCGTCCACAAAACCGTTGCCGTCGTCGTCAATCCCGTTTCCGGGGATCTCCCTGGTGTTTCTCCACACTTTGGCGGAGAGATCCGGGTGGGTGTAGTCAATGCCTGTGTCCACCACGGCAATGACCACATTCGGGCTCCCGGTCTCCACGGCCCAAGCCTCCGGCGCCTTGATGTCCGCTCTGGGCAGGCCACCCGAGCCGAACCCGCTTCCTGAGCCGTCGTTGTAGAGTCCCCACTGGTAGAGGATGATGAAGCCCAGGTCCAGGTAGTCCCATCCGTAAAGCAGGATGGGATCGTTGGGCCATCGTTGCGTGGCGATGCGCAGCACGTGGTTCGGCCCGGCGTACTCCACAGCAGGGCTGCTGCGGTATCTCTCAAGCGCTTTTTGGAGATCCGCTCCTTTGCGGAGCCGCACGGTTTGCACGCCGAGGGCCGGAATGGAGCGCCGCAGCTCCGTCCGGGCCGCAAAGTGCAGCAGCGCAGCGGCGTGTTCCTGCCCGGGCCGGAAACGGACGATGATCTGGTCTTCGGCGTGTGTCCTGCCGGCCAGGGGCGAAAGAGCGGGCGCGGCGGCGAGCGGGAGCGTCAGCGCCAGGGCGATCGCGCAGGCGAGAATGATGGTCAGGGCCGGTCGGCCGCGGCGTGCAGTTTCCGTTTTGCGGGTTCTCCTTTCCAGACTGTCAGCGGGCCCGATGCGCCGCGCTTCCCGCCCTCACCTCCATTATATCGCGCGGGACACAGAAAGAAGGAGCCGATTACGGAAGCCCGGCAGGAGAACCGGTACTTGTGACAGGGGGAAGGCCTAAGGGGAAAGAACCTCGATGCGTCCGGTGGGGCCGCACCAGAGGAGGCGTGCATTGCCCCCCGATGTCTGATACAACCCCGCGTTGCCCACCACGGAGACCATCTGCCCCGGCGCGGGAGTGGCGTGCTGCGGCCAGTGGGTCACCCTCAGCCCAAAGCCACTGCCGTCCGTAAGCGCGCACCCGTCGTCCAGATAGAAACCGGATGGGGGCGACGAGGAGGTGACGACTCCCGTCACCCGGACACGCAGCCCCACCGTGTGCAGCCCGGTGGCGGGAGGACGCGTCACCCCCGGAGTATGAGGCGCAACGGGCGGACCGGCGATGTCCCTGGTGCGCATCGAGACCGGGGTGGGGATCCCGGCGGCTCCGGTGCGCAAAACGGCCGCGCCCGTGATGGCCCGCTCGTTTCCGTGTAGCCCCAGGGTCCCGCTCACGCTGACGACATCCCCGGCGGCCACCGACGGCCACGCCCCGGCCACCCGGATAGCCGCAGAGCGGTCCGGCTCCTGCATCCAGAACCAGGAGCCGGCGTTCTCAGTGACCACCTTGCCCTGCAGCGCCACCACTGTGCCGTTGGGATAGCTCCGCACCGCGCCGATGCGCTCCACCTGAGCGCAGCCCAGGGTGAAATCCTGCTGACGGACACCCTCGCCGACGGCGACGCCCTCCATACGGTGGGCTGTGTAGCCCGGCTTGGAGGCCGTGACTGTATACAGGCCCGCCCTGAGCCCGGTGAAGGTGTAAGTCCCGGCGGACCCGGTGACCATCGTCTGCGGATGCCCCTCGATGACCACTGTCGCGCCCGCCACCGGAGCGCCGTTCACGTCTCTCACCGTGCCGGTGAGAGATCCGGTTGAGGGCAGCTCACCGCGATACTCCCAGCGCACCGCGTCCGCAATGACCACCGACGGTCCGGCATTGTCCGAGAGCCGCACGCTTGCGCGCGCCTGGACCATCGGAAATCGTCCCAGCGACACCCAGCGGCCTCCGTTGGCGCGCTGGTCTACCCGGAATGTCTGCTCGCCGTTCAGACTCTCCACGGTGTACGGAGCGTCCGGAGCCCGGTTCGCGCCCTGCGAATACCAGACCGCGACGTCATACATCCCCTCGCGCTGCAGTTGCGGGGTCCACCTGACCACCCCGGCGCCGGTGGCTCCCACGGTGGACTTCCAGCGGTAATCCGCGCCGTATTTGTCCGTCGCGATGGTCCCGACGGACCAGACGCCGGACACAATGCTGAACCCCGCGTCGCTGTTGTCCACGATCACGGCGTCCGGGTCCGGCCAGAAGTAGCCCGCGTCCAGGGCGGCGTCCAGGTCGCTGAGGATCTGCGCGCGGTACGGATTGCTGGCGCCGTCTATGTTCCAGCCGTCGCAGTGGTCGCACCAGCGGTACATGTTCACGCATCGGAACACCGGCTTGCCGGTCAGGACAGCCTGACGGTTGTGGCGGTCAATCTCCGCGTAGATCTCCTGCATCCATCCCGCCAGATAGTGTTGAGAGGGATCCTCCGGATGTCCGCCCTTCCAGTAGAAGTAGCCGTTGCACTCGGTAGCGTAAAGCGGCAGGTGATACAGGCTGGAGGGGATGCCGTAGTCTATCCAGTCTTTGTAGACATAAAAGCTGGAGTAAAGCAGCATCCCGCCGGCGTTCATCTTCGCCGTGCTGTGGATGGCCGCCGTGGAGTAACCCCGCGAGTTGATGTGCAGCGCGATGCCATCCAGCGGGCCAGTCGCGGCGATGGCGGTCAGCATCTGGTTCATATACTGCACCCAATTCAGGGACATGGGATCGTGCGGGTAACCGCCGATAGTCCCTGAGCCGTAGGGCCCCGCCCAGGGCGCCAACGCCTGCGGTATAACACGATTGTTCGGCCGCACGGCCTTGATGGCGTTGTAGACCTTGCGGAAGCACTCCGCATAATCCTGCGGGGAGATGTATCTCAGCCGCCCACCGTCCAGGGGCCACTCCGAGGCGAGGTTCGTCTCGTTGCCGATCACCCAGATGTTGCAGCCCTGGGAGTTGCGCACGAAGTTGGCGCAGCGCTGCGCGAAGTCGTCATATTTGGACTTGACCGGGATGGTGCCGTTCAGCCCGTAGCCATTGTTGATGCGGCAGATGACGGTGTGCCCTTCCGAAGAGATGCTGCGGAAGTCCGCGCCGCTCTGATCCGCCGGGTTGCTGCCCACCTCCACCGTGGCGGTTACCCAACCCGCCCCCACCTTCGCCTTGATGCGGTTCAGGTACTCGGTAGGGCGGGGTTCGTGGTCGTGGATCCCGTAGATGCTCCTGGCCTCCGAAGCCCGTGTGCAGCTCTGCGCGAGGCATAGCAACAGGGCTGTAGAGGGGAGCAACAGGATGAGTAGTCTTGCCGAGAGCGTCACAGGCTTACCTCCCCGGGACCCGCAGGCCGGTCCCATGCACGCGCCGTCCCACTCCTCTCTTTTTCGATTATACCGCACCGCGCCAGCCGGACCGGAATACTGGTAGGGCCGCTCGTGGACAGCAGGAACACAGGAGTGGACCGCCGGCGTAGCAAGAATTGTGACTGACCGGCCAACCATATCCCGTTCCATGTCGCGCAGACAGTTTCTGCAGCGCGGACTTCTGCTCGCTGCTGCCGCCGCCGTCCCACCTGCCGGGATGGCCGTCATCCGTTCCCGTGACCTGGCCATCGAAAAGCACCAGGTGGATCTTCCGGGGCTGCACCCCTTGCTGGACGGGCTGCGGATAGTCCAACTATCCGACCTGCACCGGGGCCCGCTGGTGGCGGAGGATGCCATTGCAGCCGCCGCTGCGGCCGCCATGGAGCTTCAGCCGGATCTCGTGACACTTACCGGTGACTTCGTTTCCATCTCGCACACGAACATCGCCTCCTGCATAGAGGCGCTCCTGCCGCTTCGAGCGCCGCTCGGGGTCTATGGTGTTCCGGGAAACCACGACCATCACGCGGGAGCCGGGGTCATCGCCGCCAGGCTTGCCGGAGCAGGTATACCGCTTCTGGTGAACCGCAATGTGGAGGTGGAACGGGGACTCTACCTGGCAGGGGTGGACGACCTCTGGTCCGGCAACGCCCGGCCGGATGCCGCGCTCAGCGGCATTCCGCGCGGCGCGGCCCGCATTCTGCTTTCGCACAATCCGTCTGTTGTGGACGGGGTGGACGAATCCCTCCTGCTCTTGGCGGGGCATACCCACGGCGGGCAGATCAACATCGGACCGCTGACCGGGTTTTTCACGTCCGCTGTCACCTCCCACGGACGCTTCCTCAGCGGTTGGTACAGGAATGGCCAGACGCGCCTGTATGTCAACCGGGGGATCGGCGTGGTGGGCATTCCCCTAAGGTTCCGCAGCCGGCCGGAGGTCACACTGTTCGTCCTCCGGGCCGCCTGATAGATGCGGTTGCGTGACCGGTTACACCTTGACTTATCCCGGGTGGGGCCCGTAAACTGGTATATGGAAAGACTGTCTTGAGGGGGCGCGCCGCCGCCTGCCGCGCATCAGGGACCCGGTGCGCGTGGTGGGAGGCGAGGTTGGCTGCGCTTCCGTTTGCCCCCGCCAGTATCCCTCGCCCCGGCCTCAGGCTGCTGGCCCCGCTGCCGGGGTGCGCAGGGACGTGAGCGAGCCTGGAGCGGCGCGGACCCTCCGGGATGAGGAAAGGCGATTCGGCTCGATGTTTGATGCGATTGTCCGCGGCGGGCGATCCGCCCTCCGGTTGACCGTGGCGGCGTTGGCCGTCCTGCTACTTATCTCAGGCGCCGGCGCCGATGAGATCCGTGGAGTCTGGGTGGACGCCTGGGGGGCGGGCTTCCGTTCGCAGAGCGAGGTGGAAGCGCTCCTTGGCCGGCCCGGCGACCCGAACAGCCGGGGCGCCATCCGCGAGGCCAACCTGAACGCCGTGTTCGTGCAGGTGCGCCGACGGGCGGATGTATGCTACCCCTCGGGGGTGGGAGAACCCTATTTCTCCGGGCTCACCCCGTCCAACTTCAACGCCCTGCAGGCCATCATTGACGCCGCGCACGACACGACAGGCGGCAAGCAACGAATTGAGGTCCACGCGTGGATCGTCACCTTCGCCACAACTTCCTCCGGCACCACCCCGCCTGCCAACAGCATCTACTGGCAGCACAACGACCCAAACGACCTGGACAACTACTGGATGACGCTGGACGAGAACGGCAACGAGACGTCCGACAAGGCGTTCGACCCCGGTCATCCGCGGTGCCTGGAGTACATCACCGACGTCTGCATGGACCTGATCACCCGGTTCGATATTGACGGGCTGCACTACGACTACATCCGCTTCACCGCCAACAACCAGGGCTATAACCCTGTCAGCATCGCCCGCTTCAACCAGCGCTACGGCCGCACCGGCCAACCTTCGCCGTCGGACGAGCAGTTCAAGCAGTGGCGGCGTGATCAGATTACGGCTCTCGTGCGGAGGGTTTACGCGAAGACGCAGCTCGTCAAGCCGCACGTCAAGATCTCCGGCGCGTTCGTCACCTGGAACCCGTCGCCCACAGCCTCCACGCGCGCGGCTTTTCAGGCCACCCGGCCATACTACGATGTCTACTCGGACTGGGATAGCTGGCTGCAGGAGGGCATCATTGACCTGGCCGTGCCCATGACCTATTACGATTGGGCGACCCTTCCGAACGACTACGTCCGGTGGATGAACTTCCAGAAAGACCGCAAGGCCAACCGGCACGTGGCTGTGGGGCCGGGCACATACCTCAATTCCAAGGCAAACGCCATACTTGAGGTTCTAAAGACCCGGGAGCCTTCCCCCGCCGGCAACTACGCGCAGGGGTTCTGCATGTATTCCTACCGCGTGCCGTTCAGCGGGGGCACCTGGGCGCAGTTTGCGCCGGACCTGAAAGCGCAGGTCACACCCACTCCTGTCAACGTTCCGCCGATGCCCTGGAAGACTTCCCCAACAACAGGGCACATAATGGGCACGGTGACCGACTTTGCCACCGGCCAGTGGATTGACGGCGGCACGGTCACGGTCACCGGACCTGTCAGCCGCACCACCCGCACGGACGGAGCGGGATTCTACGCGTTCATAGACCTTCCGCCGGGAACCTACACCATCACGGTCAGCCAGAGCGGATATCCCAACGCCAGCGCCGCCGTCACCATCGCCGCCGGCGATGCCGTGGCCCGCGATTTCCAGCTGGGGGTGAACCAGCCACCGCTGATCTCGGACGTTGCGGCGTCAGGCATTACCAATAACTCAGCGGTCATCACCTGGCAGACGAACGTCCCGGCCACTTCGCGGGTGGAGTATGGCACCACACCCGCGTATGGCATGTCGTCGCTGCTTTACTCGACGCCGCGCACGGCGCACTCCGTCACGCTGACCGGGCTCCAGCCGAACACGCTGTATTATTACAGGGTCATCTCGACGAACGAATTCGGTCAGAGCGCGTCCGGGCCGCACACGTTCACGTCCAGCGGCCCGCCGCAGATCTCCAACGTGCAGGTTACGGGCATCACGGCCACATCAGCCACCGTCACCTGGACCACCAACGCTCCGGCCACCAGCCAGGTGCGCTACGGCACCTCGCCTTCCTACAGCAATGTGACGCCTCTCAGCGAGGTGCCGGTGACCTCGCACTCGGTCACCATCTCCGGTCTGACGCCGAATACGGACTATCACTGCCAGGCCGTCTCCACCAACAGCTACGGGGCGGCGGAGTCCGCCAATGTTCCCTTCCGGACTGCCGCCTTCTCGGGTGAGGTCATCGTGGACGGCACCACGGATCCGGAGTTCCAGTTCATTCAGGGGACGTGGAACATCGCGTCCGCGTCGTCTAAGTATGGCACGGACTATTTCTGGGTCAGTTGCACCGGAAACGCGTCGGAATCGTCGGTCACCCACAAAGCCCGCTGGACGCCGTCGCTTCCGGTCAGCGGCTACTGGGACCTGTATGTCTGGTATGCTCGCGGCACCAACCGGGCCACCGACAGTTACTGGAAGATCATCAACGCCGGGACCACTCAAAACATCCGGCTCAATCAGCAGATCAACGGCAACGGATGGACTCTGCTGGCTCAGTCTGTCCCGTTCAATAAAGGCAGCGCCGGATATGTGGAGCTCTGGAACAACGGCGCCGACTCGTCCAAGATCGTGCAGGGTGACGCGGTGCGCTGGGTGTACGTTGGCGGAGACATCCAGGCTCCCACCGCTCCGTCCGGGCTGACCGCCACGGCGCTTTCGCCTTCGTCTGTCCAGCTGACCTGGAATCCGGCCACAGACGACCACGGAGTCGCCCGGTACAACATCTACCGGGGAGGCGTGAAGGTGGGAGAGTCCACAGCTACCACCTTCGTGGATAGCTCCGGGCTGAACGCGAACACCGTGTATCTGTATGAGGTCTCCGCTGTGGACGGGGCTTCCAACGAGGGACCGCGCAGCTCGTCTGTGCCGGTGGCGACTCTTTCGGTGCCACCGTCCACCGCCACCGTGACCTGCAACAGGCCGGCGGATGTCTGGCAGGCGGAGCCGTCGTTCGCGTTCACGGCTGTGGGCGGCTTCGGCTCCGGGCGCATCAGCTATTACCGCTACGCCTGGAACGCCTCTGCCACTTACAACTTCAGCGGCTCGGAGACCCTCTGGTCGTCCGGGACGCTCAGCCTGACCGCCCCGCAGACCGGCAGCTTCTATCTGCACGTGCAGGGATACAATACGCAGCACATCCCGAACGGCTCACTATCCCTGGGCCCGTATCGTTACGACGGAACCCCGCCGGTGGTGCTTGCGGTGCAGGATGAGAAGTACACGGTCTCGACGGACACCCTGAACGCATCCTGGACCGCTGAAGACCCCGAGTCGGGGATCCAGCGTTTCGATATCTCCGTGGGGACGGCCAGTGGTCAGACCGACGTCCGCGGCTGGACCGACAACGGCCCTGCCACCAGTGCCACGCTGCAGGGACTGTCGCTTGCGGTGGGCCAGACCTACTACGTCAACGTGCGCGCGGTCAACGGAGTGGGCCGGACGGGGAACGTCGCAAGCTCGCAGGGTGTGACAGTCGCAGTTCCGTCTTACCGCATCGGCCAGGCCAAGAGTCTTCCCGACGGCACTCCCGTGATGATTCCCGCCCGCACCGTGACGGCTGTCATCCCGGGGGCGTTCTACGCTCAGGATCCGGACCGGGCATCCGGTATCCGTGTCGTGAGCTCCGAGCCGGTGTCACCGGCGCAGTCCGTGGACCTCTTCGGGCGGTTGACCCTGCTGGGAGGCATTGAACGGGCGCTGGTGGACTGCCGGGTCGAGGTGCTGGGCGAAGCTCCGGCGATCGCTCCGGTTTCCATCGCTCATTCCCGCGCGGGAGGCGCCGCGCTGAACGAGTTCACGCCGGGCGTCACGGATGGACAGGGGCTGAACAACATCGGCCTGCTGGTGCGCTCCGTGGGACGCGTGACCTCGGTGGAGAGCGACGGGTTCTACTTCGACGACGGCAGCGCCCTGCAGGATGGCTCCGGGAAGACCGGCCTGCGCGTCCGGACCTCCGGTCCTCCGGCCGTTTCCGCCGGGCAGTTCGTCACGGTAACGGGCATTGTGTCCAGCCGGTCCGCATCCGGCGCGGTGCGCCCGCTGCTCATCGCCGTGACGGCGGAGGCCCTGTAGCGGCCGGTTAGAACTCTGCAGCTACGCACCATCTCTGACAGGAAAGGAGGCCCGTCCATCCGGACGGGCCTCCCGCATTCGATGGTTCTCTATGAACCCTATTTCTTGGCCGGGCCGCCTTCCAGCCCCAGCGCCCAGCGGATGCCGCCCAGAAGGTGCTTCTGGAATTCCGCGCTCTCCCAGACATCGTCCCGGTGGCCAAGGGCGGTGTAGAAGACCCGGCCCTTGCCGTAGTTGCGGCACCAGGCGATCAGATAGTCGCCGGGTTGTCCCGCCTCGGGGTGGCCATCGTCAGGGTGCCGGTCCAGCGCCATCAGGACGTGCAGCTTGTCCCGGTTGTTCTCCCTGAACTCGTAGATCTCGTCCTTCACCTTCCAGACCGGACCCAGATGCCGGGTGGACGGATGCTCGCGATCCTCCACTATGATGTCCACAGTGGCCTGAGCGCCGTGCGTCTTGAACTGCCCGCCCACCATATCAATGTAACTGCGGTCTCCGCCGATCTGCTCGGGATGATAGGTATCCGTCGCCGCGTGGATGCCCACGAACCCCTTACCCTGCCGGATCCAGTTCAGGAACGCCTGCAGGTCCGGAATGCCCAGATTCCCGGTGGTATTGTTGAAGACCACCGCATCGAAACGCCGGAGCGCTTCGGGTGACATCAGACGCTTCACGTCCTCGGCGGTCCGGCAGAAGGTCACATTGAAATCGCGGTCCTCCTGAGAAAGCTTCAGCAGGATCTTCTCGCCCAGGGGGATCGCGCTGTGCCGGAACCCCGCGGTGTAAGAGACCACCAGCACGCGCTTCGGCGCGGCTTCCGCCTCGCAGCGCAGCGCACTGATCGCTCCCACCGCCAGCGAAGCGGCGGCGGTCAGTGCCGCCATCATCAGAACTCGTCGGCTCATCGGTCCTTCCTTTCGGCTGCGGCCGCTCTATCGCGGCCCTGTTGCGGCGTCCGCAGGCCGCCGGGTCGGCCTGGGCCCGGTCAGCGTCTGCACACTGATCTCCGCGGCCACCTGCGAGGCGATGCTCGCGTATGCCTGGCCCGGACGGCTTTCAGGATCGCGGATGAATGTCGGGATCCCGGCGTCGGAGTCGGTGACGATCCGCGGATCCAGCGGGATCCTCCCCAGGAAGCGCACTCCCAGCTCTTCCGCGGCCCTCTGACCGGCTCCCGTGTGCCCGAAGATCTCGGACTCCTCCCCGCAGTTCGGGCAGACAAAGGTCGCCATGTTCTCAACAATGCCCAGCACCGGCGTATTGAGATGCTCGAACATCCGCAGAGCCTTCGTAGCGATCGTCAGCGCCACATCCTGCGGAGTCATCACAATGACCACCCCGGTGAGGGGGACGATCTGCGCTAGGCTGATCTGTGCGTCTCCTGTGCCGGGAGGCAGGTCCACCACCAGGTAGTCCAGCTCTCCCCAGTCCGTCTCGGTCAGCATCTGCCGGACTGCGCTGGCCACCATCGGCCCGCGCCACATCACGGGAGCATCGCCCTCCGCCAGGAACCCCAGCGACATCAGCTTCAGCCCGTATTTCTCGGGCGCCGCCATGCGTTTGACCTCTTCTCCCGTTTCAGGGTCTCTCACCTTCACCAGCATAGGGGTCTGCTGGATATCCAGCATCAGGGGGATGCTTGGCCCGTAGATATCCGCATCCAGCAGTCCCGCCTTCGCTCCGGAGGAGGCGAGCGCCGCCGCCAGGTTCACCGCCACTGTGGACTTCCCCACGCCGCCCTTGCCGCTGGCCACCGCGATGATGTGCTTGACACCTGGCACGGGCTGCTGCTCCCGCCTGCGGCCCTGGGGCACCCGGCTGGACCATTCGATGTTCACCTGCTCCACGCCCGGGATGCTCAAAACGGCGTTGCGGCAGTCCTGCTCGATCGTGGCCTTCAGCGGACAGGCCGGTGTGGTCAACTGCACCTCGAACGCCACCTGGCCTCCGCAGACCCGCACATTGCGGATCATGCCGAGCTCCACCAGCGGGCGCCCGATCTCCGGATCCTTCACATCCTTCAGCGCCTCAAGGACGGTCTCGGGGGTGATGGCGCCGGTCTGCCCCGTCCCTTCTTCGCCACCCTTTTTGCGGAATATCATCGTGCGGGTGCCTCCTGTAGCTGCGAATACGCTCCCTGAAGTCTACACCATCAGGGACGGGCCGGCTTGCCTCATCCGTTCGCCGTGGCGCCAGAGGGCTGTTCCGGGGGAAAACCCTGGCAAGTATCCTGATTTCCCCTGGCCCGGCTTATGGAAACACCTATATGGACTCGCGACTCTCGAACAGCCGGGCATGCCAGTTTCCCGCCCCATGACCGGGCGGGGAGCGCAGCCCCTGCCGTGAGCTGCGGGCCACATCGTCCGGGACGGGTGAGAAGCGCGATCGGTCTCAGACTTGCGCGCGCCTGTCCGAAGAGGAACGGGAGGAAGGCGCTTTGATGGCTGATTCGAAGGGTGACGCGACCTCTATGACAGGAATGGACATTCCCAGCCTGCCAGGCGGACTGGCAAGCGTGCTCTCGGTCGCGGGTTCAGAGGATGCCACGGCGGAGGACGTGGCCCAGGCCATTATGCTGGACCCGGGACTGTCCACCAAGGTGCTCAGAATGGCGAACTCCGCCTTCTACGGTCGGCTGACGCGGGCGGAGACGGTGACAGAGGCTGTGGTGACGCTGGGGTTCGGTGCGGTGCGGACCATAGCCCTTGCCGCTTCCGTGGTGGAGCACATTCTTCCCGAGGAGAGCGTGCCCGGTCTGAGCTGGCAGGCGTTCTGGAAGCACTGCGTTTCCACGGGAGCATCCGCAGAACTGCTGCTGCGCCAGATGACCGGCAGCAGGCGCAATGGCGAGGTGGCGTTTGTGGCGGGGCTTCTGCACGATGTCGGCAAGCTGGTGGTCGCGCGAAACGCCCCGACGGCGTTTGCGGCCTGCATCCAGGCAGCTCGCATGAATGGGGGCGACTCCATAACCGCTGAGACGGAGGTGCTGGGCACCGACCATTCGCTGGTGGGAGCCATGCTGGCCGAGGCCTGGCGCATTCCGGATGTCATTGCGACCGCCATCTCCTCCCATCACTGCGACGCGGATCCTGCAGAACTTGATCCCGCCGTCGCGGCCGTGCGGGCCGGCAACATCATCGCGAAACTGGCTCAGGGTTCCTATCTCGCCGGATGCGAGGTCACCCAGACCGCAGCGGATGCGGCTGCCGCCGCTGGCGTCGCTCCGCAGGTCATTGCCGAGGTTCTCGAAGCGCTGCCCGAAAGACTTCTCGAATGTGAGGAGGTCACCTCCTGGGGAAGCGCCCTGCCGGGCGCGCCTGCGATGGCCGCCTGAAAAACATCAACACAGCTATCACGGCCCCGTGAAGGACGGGGTGGGCCATCGGTCTAATGCCTGGATATAGTTCTCAGGTGAGACCGATGGCCATTCGCTTTTCTTATAGATTCCTTGTTCTGCTCTCCCTGGCTCTTTCCGCCGCGCTGCCGGCATCCGCTGCCAGGCTTGTCGCGGGCGGGCAGGTGCTGGACGCCGCAGATGGACGTCCTCTGGCCGGAGCCACGGTGGCCGTTTTCGACGACCGGGGAGAGGTGGTGGGCACCGACGACACGGACGCCGACGGAGTATGGGCCGTGCCCGTGGACTGGGCACACTGCCATCTGAAAGCGCCGCCCGGTGGCAAAGGACTGTTCTCCACGGTCACCGGAGTAGTGCTCTGGCCGTTCCGGATGGTGTCGGATATCGTTGTGACTCCGGCCTCTTCAGCCATCAAGGGGGCCATCAAGGCGGCCGGAGGAGCCGCAGCGGCCGGGGTGGGCGTGGCGGCCGCCGCCGGAGCGGGTCCCGTCGCCGCCGCGGCGGCAGGAGCGGCGGCCCGCACGGTGGGCAGCTACGCCGCTGAGCAGGTGGTCGGGGATCCGGACGAGGATCTGGAGCAGAAGATGAAGCCCCTGCAGTCCTCGCGCGGAGCCACCGGTCAGGTGCGCGTCCGTGTGTGGAAGAAGGGGTTCCAGGACTACACCGGCGTCACGGGAGTGTATCTTCTCAGTTCCATCCGGATGGAGGAGGACAAGCACGCGCCGCTGGCCCTGACCGACGCTGTGCACCTGGCCCGCAGCGGCTCCGGCCTGACATCTTCGGCCCCGGTGCGGTTCGGATGGTTCCGCCGCGTTGAAGCCGATCCCGCCGTTGCACCGGGAGGCTCGAGGGTGCGTCTCTCCGCAGAGATCACGCTTCCCCGAGAGGCCGGCACGGGAGTGTGGGTGATCGCCCGCAATCTGACCACCCGGAAGGACTATGTGATGATCCACGCGGGCGGCGATCTCTGGCAGGCAGACCTGGATGCGCCGGAGAAAGGTCCGTTCCGCAATCACGAGATCGCCATCGTTGCCTATCGCTCGCCGCTGGAGGATGGCGGGAGAGACCGCGGAGCGGAAGGCCGCCTGGAGCGTCAGGGCGCGTTCGATCCAAAGAAGCCGTTTCCGGTGGATCCGGCCCTGCTGCTCTGCCGCAACAGAGGTTACACGGTCGTCACGGTGACGCGTCCCGAGAAGCGGCGTTGAAACTCGAAGCCTACGGCTGCTCCAGTTTCCGGCGTTCTTCCTTCAGGGATGCTACGTTGGCGGCAAAGAGCTCCTCGTAGCGCTTCTGAAGCCGCTGGCGCAGCGAGCGGTCGGCCGTGGCGATGATGAACCGGCTGAGATAGATCTCTCCCGGTTCCAGCCCCAGCCAGCCGTTCCGGACGCTCCATTTTACGTCGGCGATCCCGTCGCCTGTCACCTCGAAGACGTCAGCTGCCTCCAGCCAGGACGGCAGCTTCACGCGGATGCGGGCGTCCTTCGCCGGACGCACGACGGTGCCCAGACGGTCGCTCGCAGCGTTCTCGTTCACCGTGATCACGGCCAGAGTCTCTGTGCCGGACAGAAGCGTGCGCACCCAGAGATAGCGAGACGCCTGAGTCTCCAGCGGCGCCGGGCAAGATGTGGTGATCACGGGTCCGGCCGTGCCAACCTCTGCCCCAAGCAGTCCGATCTCGTTCCAGAGCGCCTTTGCCTCCGGCGTTCCCGCGTCAAGCCCCCGGCAGAAGCGGTCATATGCAAACCACCAGTAAGAAAGGCCTTTTGCTCCCTCCCCGATGGCGTAATACACCTCCATCCGCTTCTCTTCCGGTGTCGGGAAGCGTCCCAGGTAGCCGTCCGGATGCTCGTACTGGGTGGAGCAAAGGATGACGTGGAGCGGTTTTGGCTGCCCGGAGGACTGGGAGATGGCGGTCACCGCCTGCACGTAGGTGGGCCGGATGTGGGATCCCAGGTAGTAGGGGTGCCGGGTGTAGGACTGGTCCAGCTGCTCGGGGTGATAGGGATCCACACAGGGGATGTCCGCAAGCTGGTGATACATATACCAGTTTTCGGGCTTGTAGGTGTTGTCTATGTTCAGCAGCACGGGGCTGTTTGGGCCAAAACGCTGCAGGATCTGCGTCCAGCCCACCAGAAACTGCCCCAGCACTCCCAGCCGGTCTTTCTCGGGAATGTCGCGGAAAGCCGCGTCGTGGGCGTCGGGCTCGTCCATCGCGAACAGGAACAGGGCATCGTTCTCCTTCGATGGCCAGTGCACCATCCGCCGGACACCCTGCGAGTCGCACCACCGCCACCCTTCGGGCGAGTTGAAGTACTCACGGCACTGTCCCACCACAAAGGGCATGACGGCGTTGATGTTATGCCGTTTGTATTCCGCGATGAACTGTTTTGTCGCCGTCTCCGGGTCCAGGCCTTCGCCGGAGGGTGAGCTCCACATGCCGTAGACCATCTCGTGGCCCCACGCCCGGATGCCCGCCATCGCGGCTGAACCGTCGGCATATTCCGCCCGGAAGACGTGCCAGGACAGCCAGCCGAGCGGCTTCTCCGGGCGCAGAGTCATCGCGCTGAATGGAAGCGCCGGATCGGAAACGATGCGGGTCTGCGCCGTCACGTCTTGTCCATCCATCAGCAATCTGACGGGCACCGCGCCTCCGTTGGGGTGAAAGGCATAGAGATGGACCGTTTTTAGATCCGGGCTGAAGGCGATGGTTCCAAACCTGGGATACTCGCGGCGGGTGTGAACGACGGCCCGGCCGGCCACCTGCCCCCCGGCCAGAAGTTGGATGTCCAGCCGGTCCGGTTCCGGCGCGCGTTTCAACCGGATGACCAGTTCGCCGTCCCCGCCGGGTGGAATGATCTGAGGGTCGGCCTTCCACCACGCGGGCCAGCCGCATCTTTTCGCCTTCTCGATGTCTGCCTGCGGCAGCCGGGAGAGCAACAGGCTGCTGTAAAAGCGGTCCTCGGCGCGCTCCGGGCGATGGGATGGCTCCAGGACCTGCGTCAGCTTCAGCCCTTGAACCGCTGCATCGTTGACGGTGACGGGTTCCGGGCCCGGGTTCCTGAAGTAGACGAACAGATATCCGCCGAGCGGCATATCGGGACGGGCATAAACGAGGGGCTCGCCATCGTCGTCCCGGAACGACCATCCTTCCTGCCAGAGGTTCATAAACTGCGGGAACGGGATGTCCGCGAAGTAGCAGGAACCGGTGATCTCAAGCGTCGCGGCCGGACCGGGTGCTGGCAGGCTCATCAAGGCGGCGCAGATCAGCAGGTAACTGGCATATCGGGTCATCGCGGCGGCCTCCTCAGGTGTGTTGTCCGGGCAGAGGTATGATGATGGGATGTTACTCCTGCGCTCCCGTTTTTCCTCCCTTGAAACCCCGCAAGATTGCTGGAACATCCTGCGCGCTGATGCAGTCAATGAAATGCCCGTACCGGGTCGGGAGTCTGCCGGCGCGGGGAGGGGGAAAGAAGGGATTCGTCCTTGACAGCGCTCCGTGCGTATGGTACGATTACCAGGGGAGTTCGTGAAGGACGCCGTGCCCCGCAGTCCCCGCATCCCGCGTCAGGCTCGCTACCCAGGCCGTCCGTTTGCCGCGCTGTTTGACGTCTGCAGGCGCAAGGTAAGGGATGCGAGAAGGCCGGCTGGCCGCCGCATCCGGCGCCGGTGGGGCGTGGCTCCGGCGGCTCCCTGGAGTCCCGTTGATGCTCCGGGCGTTTCGAAACGGAAGGCAGCGCGCTTCCTGCAGACCCGCCGGAGTTCAACCGATTATTGGCTAATCCTTTACAAGAAGGGCAGGAGAGATCCGCAATGAAGCAGCGTGGTTTCACTCTCATCGAGCTTCTCGTGGTGATCGCGATCATCGCCATTCTGGCGGCGATCCTGTTCCCGGTCTTCGCGAGAGCCCGGCAGGCGGCGCTGGCTTCCGGTTGCCAGAGCAACCTGAAGCAGATCGGCACCGCCGTCAACATGTACACGCAGGACTACGAAGAGACGTATCCCACTAACCGCGTCAATCCCACCTCTGCCATCGCCGAGCAGACGTTCCTTACGCCTCCCGGCGCGGCCACCCAGCTGCAGCTGACCTTCGTTGAGGGGCTGGACAAGTATATCCAGAAGGCTACACAGGGCGACGCGGCCAGCGTGTGGAAGTGCCCCGCCGTGAAGGTTTTCTTCCCCACCACCGACGGCAAGGTTCCGGGATACGGTGACAGCCGCGTCACCTACGGGATGAACTTCAACCTGTTCGAGGAGACGGAAGGGACCGCCAAGTTCCCGGCGCAGACCATGCTGTTCCGTGAGCTGGGCGTCATCGGCCAGTCCTACGCGGTGGCTCGCCCGCCCAGCGCAGGCGCTAAGCCCACCAAGATCTTCCTAGCCGACGCCGACACATGGGGTCTCACCAGGGCGCAGAGGAATATGCACGGCAACGCCAGCCATATCCTCTTCCTGGATGGTCACGTGGAGAAGGTCCAGCACGACCTGGCCAAGACACAGAACGTCCGCAACGACTGCCCGGCGCGTCCGGGAGCGTGGGCTGCCTGCGAGAACAACGATCCTAACAAGCCGAAGATCTGGATAACTCCGTAAGGTTCAGGCTTTTTGACCCGGGCCGGCTTCCAAAGGCCGGCCCGGGAGTGTTCCAACCGGTTTCATCCGCCAGTCCTTCGGGCAGGCGGGTGATGAGCGTAAACTGAATATCGTTCGTCGCTGCTCCCCGGCCGCACGGAACGGGGGAGAAGGCTCAGGCGAGGGCGCGCGGATTCTGACGTAGACAGGTCCGCCCCGGGCAATCATCATTCGTTCATACCTGCTGACCGCTCGAAGCGCCCGGCCATCCGGAGCCCCGGTCCCGCAGCCGGCGAGGAGACTTCCCATCGCAAAGGGGTCAACAAAGTCATGCTGAGCATCACCAAGAAAAGGACGGGGTTCACGCTCATCGAGCTCCTCGTCGTCATCGCGATCATCGCCATTCTGGCGGCCATTCTGTTCCCGGTGTTCGCCCGCGCCCGCGAGGCCGCGCGCAAGTCGGGATGCCAGAACAACCTGAAGCAGCTGGTGCTGTCGCTCAAGATGTACATGGACGACAACAACCAGACGCTTCCGTCCTCTCGTATCCGTGTGGCCAACATCGGCACCGGGTCCGACGCCACCTTCTGCACTACGCTGGGAGATCTGAACGCCACCAACCTGGCGCCGACCGCCCAGACCATCGCCACCGTGCTTAAGAACTACGTCAAGACCCGCGAGATGTGGGGCTGCCCGTCCGACAGCGTGGACGTGACCAATCCCAGCTACACCCGCGAGATGTCCTACTATTACCGCCGTTGTGTTGACCAGGGTGCCAACAACGGCTTCGCCAGCGAGTCCGTGTTCGAGTATCCGGCGAGCCAGGGTATCTTCGTTGAGCGCCTGGGCTACCACGGTGGTGAGTCCGGAAAGGGCTGGACTACCGGCGTGAAGCTGAACATGGCCTTCCTGGACGGGCACGTGCAGTACTGCGCGGCGAACGGCGGCGCTTCCACCGCCACTACGCCCAATCACTCTGCGCCCGGCTGGCCGATGTTCTATAACTGGGACGGCCAGAACAACGCGCTGGTCAACAACAGCACGCAGTTCGACCCGACCCGCTATCGGGACGACGTTCGCTAAGACAGTCAACTTTGCGTGACGCTGTTAGCTAACGCAGTGACAGGCTGAAACAGAATTCGACAGCAGCCCCGGAGCGCCCGTGGCGCTCCGGGGCTTTTTTGTACCTCCTCGGATGCCTGACCGCAAAGGGTTGCCCTGGGCGGCACTCCGCTAGGCGGCTTTTCTCTGATTGCGTAGGGCTTCTCGGAGCCACACGAGGTATTCCGGGAACTTGTCCCCGGAATCCACGCTGCGGTGGTTGAGCCGTCCGCCGCAGGGGGACGAGTCGAAACCACAGGCACCCATCGGCGTGGTCTCGATACGCGGGGTTTTCGCCGCGCTACTCGACCAACGTGGAATGGAGTAAGGGGAGCATCAGGGTGAGGAGGGACTCACGAGGGAAGAGGTGCCAGGAATGGGGATGGGGGTTATTCTCCCGGCTGGTTCTGGTCTTCTCGTACCTCCTCTTCCAACCCTTCGGCCGACTCCAGCGTCTCTCGCAGGACTCGCAGGGCCTCTTCCCGCCGGTCTGCCGGGACGGCCACACTTTCGTCAGCAAGGGGTCCGATCGGGAAAGGATAGAGCGCGCCCACCTGTCCCACCTCGATGACCGGGATGCCGGCATCGCGCAGAACCTCCCGCACGATCTGCGCTTCCATCTCGTCTTGCGCTTCGTAGACGATGACGAAATCGCCCCTGTCTTCAGGGGAGCGGGCGGAAGGCTCGTGGGAGGCTGAAGCGCTCACAGGGATTCACTCCTGCGAGGGAACGGACGCCGCCGGGCCTGGCTCCGGAATGTCCACCGGCGGCAGGGACGGCTGCGCTTCGCCGATGCCCGTTCTGCCGGGAGCCGCACCGCGGCCGGTCTCCACCGCGGCAATGGCCGCGCGGTCTGACCAGCGCAGCACAGGCGAAGAGAAGATGCCAAGCAGGGTCACGCCGGCGGCGAGCGCGGCCAGAGCAGCTGCCGAAAGCCGGGCAGGCTCATACTGAGGCGCCTCCGATGGCTCCTCACGGGGCTCCTCCATCCACATCACCACACTGACGCGCAGGTAGTAGTAGACCGCCAGGACGCTCGTCAGGACTGCGATGACAGTCAGACCCACATATCCCTGCTCCAGCGCGGCCAGGAAAAGATAAAGTTTGGCGAAGAAGCCCGCGAACGGCGGGATACCCGCCAGCGAGAACAGGAACACCGCCATCAGCGCACCTGCGAAGGGATGACGGCGGGCCGCGCCGCGATAATCATAGAGCGTCTCGATCCGGTCGCCCTTCCCGGCCAGGAACGCCGCCACACCAAAAGCGCCCAGGGTGGTTACTCCGTAGGCGGCCAGGTAGAACACGAGAGCGCTGAAGCCGTTCACCGTGCCGGTCAGCACCCCCAGAAGCAGATACCCAGCGTGGCCGATGCTGGAGTAGGCGAGCAGCCTCTTAACGTTCTGTTGAGCCAGCGCCAGAAGGTTCCCCCAGACCATCGTCGCGGCCGCCAGCGCCCAGAGCAGCGCGTTCCAGCCCGGTAGGTCGCCGTGAGCTCCCGCGCTGACGATTCGCACCAGCGCCGCAAATCCGGCCGCCTTGGCCACAATGGACATGAACGCCGTTACGGGAGTCGGGGCGCCCTGGTAGACGTCCGGCGTCCACCAGTGGAACGGCACCAGCGCCACTTTGAACGCCAGGGCGATCAACACCATCGCGACGCCGGCCGCAAGGAGCGCATCCGCCCCGCGTCCAAGCAGCAGCAGTCCCAGCGCCATCTGGTGATAACCCGTGCCGCCCACCGACGCGAACACCAGAGCCGCTCCGAACACCAGAAAAGACGACGCGAACGCCCCCAGCAGGAAGTATTTCAGAGCGGCTTCCTTGCTCTGCTCGCGCCCGCGGGCGAAACCGGCCAGCACATACAGCGGGATGGACAGAAGCTCCAGTCCCATAAACAGCAGGATCAGGTCGTCCGCCGCGGCCATCAGGAGGGCTCCGGCTGCCGAGAACATCATCAGGCTGTAGTATTCGCCGCGAGCCATCTCCTCGCGGTTCACGTAGTTCACGGACAGCAGCACCGCGATGGCCGTCGCCGCGAGGACCAGAAGGCTGAAGATCACCGTGAAGGAATCGAGCGCAAGCAGCCTCACAGGGCCCTCATACGCCCCCGGAGCGGCCAGCGTGGCCCAGACGGTGGCCGCGATGCCCGCCAGCGCGATCCACGGAAGCGCCCGGCGGCCCGACGCGGGCCAGAACGCGCCGATCAGCATCACCAGCGTCGCCGCCGCGCACAGAGCCGCCGCCGGGGCGCTCACCAGCAGGAGATCCATAAGCGGCAACGCTGGACCGCTTCCCTCAGGCGCAACAGGGGCAACGGCAACGGCGTGAGCGGCCGGGGCGCAGGCCGCCGCGAGTGTGGACGAGAGCAACAGTGTGGCTTCCTTCAGCCTCATCTGGTCTCCTCCCCGGCGGCTGCGTCCGCCTGATACGACGCAGGCGAGCTGACTCCCGTCGTCTGCACCATTCGGATCACGTTGTCCACGCTCGGTTCCATCCGGTCCAGGAAGGGCTTCGGATAAACCCCGAGCCAGATGGTGCCCGCCACCAGAGGGACAAGCACCGCCATCTCCCGGAAGTTCAGATCCTTTAGTGAGCGGTTCTCCTCGCGGGTAATAGGACCCTGAAGCACCCGCTGAAGCATCCAGAGCATATAGCAGGCGGAGAGGATCGCTCCCGTGGCCGCCAGAACGGCATACCAGGGATTGGCAAGCCAGCTTCCTACCAGCACCAGCCACTCTCCGACAAAACCCGACAGGAACGGTAGGCCAATGCTCGCCATCGTGATGATGACGAAGATCGCGCCGTACTTCGGCATCACCGCCCAGATCCCGCCGTAATCCTCGGTCAGCCGCGTATGCCTCCGCTCGTAGATCATGCCCACCAGCAGGAACAGCGCACCCGTCGAGAACCCGTGGCTGATCATCTGTACAAGGCTGCCCTGAGCTCCCTGGAGGGTGAACACAAAGATCCCGAGGACGGACACGCCCAGATGGCTGACGGACGAATACGCCACCAGCTTCTTCATATCGGGCTGGACCAGAGCTACCAATGCCCCGTAGATGATGCCGATGATGCCCAGTGCGATCATCAGCGGGGCGAATGCCAGGCTTGCCTCCGGGAAGAACGGGATGCAGAAGCGCAGGAAGCCATAGGTGCCCATCTTCAGGAGCACACCTGCCAGAATAACGGAACCCGCCGTGGGAGCCTCCACATGCGCATCCGGCAGCCAGGTGTGGAACGGGAACATCGGCACTTTGATGGCGAATGCCAGCGCATAAGCCAGAAACAGCAGCGTTTGCGTTCCGCGAGCCATCTCCAGCCCGTAGAGCTCCTGCACGGAGAAGGTCAGCACCCCGGTGGCCTGATACTTCATCACGGCCATCGCGATGATCGCCACCAGCATCAGCAAGCTGCCGGCCATCGTGTAGATGAAGAACTTCACCGCCGCGTAGATCCGCCGCGGGCCGCCCCAGACCCCGATGATGAAATACATCGGGATGAGCATGGCCTCCCAGAACACGTAGAAGAGCACCAGGTCCAGGGCGACGAACACGCCCAGCATGCCGGTCTCCAGCATCAGCATCAGGGCGTAATACTCGCGCTCACGGTCCTTGATCCCGGCGAACGACCCGGCGATGGCGATCATCGTCAGGAACGTGGTCAACAGGACCATAAACAGGCTGATGCCGTCAATTCCCACACTGTACCGGATGGCCTGCTGCCCCAGCAGGGTAATCCAGGGCACGTCCACGGTGAACTGCATACCGGGTGTGCCCGTGCGGAACCAGAAGAACAGCGGCACGCTGATGGCGAAAGTGGCAGCGGACACCAGGAGTGCCACCGCCTTGATGGCGGTCGTGGCGCGCCGGGGGATGAGCGCAATGAGCGCCGCTCCCGCGAGTGGCAGGAACGTGATGATGGTCAGTATATGCTTCTGGAACTGCTCAGCTCCCAAAGTCTCCCCTCAACGCGTCAGAATCCAGATCACGATCAGCGCTCCCGCCAGCATCCCGGCCGCGTAGCCCCGGACATACCCGGATTGAACCACACGGAACAGACGGCTTGCGATCCCGAAGAACCAGGCCACAGCGTTCACCAGCCCGTCAATGATCAGCACGTCCACGCCCCTCCACAGGAAGCGGCTGAACGCCATTCCCGGACGGACGATGATGGCGCTGTAGACCTCATCCACGTAATACTTGTTGAGCAAAAGGTTGTAGAGCACGGGCGCGCGGGCCGCAAGCGCCGCCGCCGTGCCGGGCCTTCGCACGTACCAGCTTGCGCCCAGCGCAATGGACAGGAGCGCAAGAACGACAGTCAGGCCCATCAGCGGCAGCTCCAGCGCATGATCCACGTGTGGCGCGGGCCGGACAAACCCCACCGGGGCATTCCCCGCTGCGTTCGCAATGAGCAGCGCCGCTTCTTTTTTCTCGACGATGGAAGGTTCCAGGAAGCGCGTGAACGCCGCGATGGAGTTCTCCGGCAGGTGCAGGCGGTGGCCAATCGCCTCCGGAATGTTCACCAGCCCCGCGAACACCGCTCCCACCGCCAGAGCGGTGAGGACGGTGGTCATGGAAAGCGGCGATTCATGGATCTTGCTGCGGATCTCCTCAGGCATCTTGGGCTGGCCGTGGAAGGTCTTGAAGGTCAGCCTGGCCATATAGAACGCCGTCAGGACAGCCGTGACCACCCCGACTCCCCAGAATGCCCAGTGCCCCATCGGACCGGCCAGAGAATACCAGATGATCTCATCTTTGGAGAAGAACCCGGAAAGCGGCGGGATGCCTGCGATGGCGAGCGTTCCGATCCAGAAGGTGAACCCCGTGATGGGCATCCACTTCATCAGGCCGCCCATCCTGCGGATGTCCTGCTCTTCGTGCATGCCGTGGATGACGCTGCCCGCCCCCAGGAACAACAGGGCCTTGAAGAATGCGTGGGTCATCAGGTGGAAGATGGCTGCCGCGAAGGCCCCCACTCCGCAGGCCATGAACATGTAGCCCAGCTGGCTGACGGTGGAATAGGCAAGCACGCGCTTGATGTCGTTTTGCACCAGGCCGATGGTCGCCGCGAACAGCGCTGTGGCCGCTCCGATGATGGCGATCACAAGAAGCGCTACGGGAGCGTTGACGAACAGGATGGAGCAGCGCGCCACCATATACACGCCCGCCGTCACCATCGTCGCGGCGTGGATGAGCGCGGAGACCGGGGTAGGGCCCTCCATAGCGTCGGGAAGCCAGACATAAAGCGGGATCTGCGCGGACTTGCCCGTTGCTCCCACAAACAGCAACAGACAGATGGCCGTCAGCGTAGAGGTGATGGCTCCCGGCTCGGCGGCCACTTTATCGAACACCACCCGGTAATCCAGCGAGCCGAACACGGCGAAGATGAAGAGCATCCCCAGCAGAAAGCCAAAGTCTCCCACGCGGTTCACCAGAAACGCCTTCTTGCCCGCTGCTGCGGCGCTCGGCTTCTGGAACCAGAACCCGATAAGAAGGTAGCTGCAGAGTCCCACGCCTTCCCAGCCGACGAACATCAGCAGGAAGTTGTCCGCCAGCACCAGCACCAGCATGGCGAACGTGAACAGGTTCAGGTAGGTGAAGTACCGGTGGTAGCGCGGGTCGTGCGCCATGTAGCCCGTGGAGTAGACGTGGATCAGGAAGCCCACCACCGTCACCACGCACGCCATCACGGCGGAGAGCGGATCCAGCATCAGGGACACCGAGGTCTGGAAGCTGCCCGTGCTTATCCACGGGAAGAGCGTCTGGTGGATCTCTCGCGCCTGACCGGCCGGGGTCTGCAGGAGATGCAGCAGCCCCATCACCGAGACGACGGCGCTCCCCAGCACGGCAAGGCAGGCAACCGTTCCCGAAAGCATCCGGGGCAGGCGGTGGCCCAGCAGGCCATTTACCAGCACGCCCGCCAGCGGAAACGCCGGGATGAGCCAGAGGTAATCGCCGATCACTGCCGCTTCACCCCCTCCTCTCAGCCTCTCATCCCGCTCATCTCGTCCACGTCAATGGTGGACTTGGTCCGGAAGATGGCCACGATGATGGCCAACCCGACTGCCACCTCGGCGGCCGCCACAGCCATCACGAAGAACACGAACACCTGACCGTCCATAATGCCCAGGTAGCGGGCCGCGGCGATGAAAAGCAGGTTCCCCGCGTTCAGCATCAGCTCGATGCACATGAACATGATGATGGGATCCTTGCGGATGAGGAACCCCACGGCTCCGATGCTGAACAGCACTCCGGATAGCATCACCCAGCTGGCGAACGGGACGGGTGCGTTCCAGGCCATTTACGCCAGCCTCCTTTTCGCAAGGACCACCGCTCCCATCATCGCCGCCAGCAGGATGAACGCCGCGATCTCGAAGGCCAGCAGGTGGTCCTGGAACAACGTCAGCCCCACCAGCTTCGGCGACCCGAAATCTGCGGGCACCGCAGCCGCCTGAGCGCCGCCCAGTCCGGCCGCCATCGGCGCCAGCACCCCGATTTCCGCCAGAAGCAGGATGCCCAGCACGGCGGCTATCAGGATCTGCGAGCGGGGCTTCTGTTCCAGTCCGTCCTCCTGCCCCTGGATGTTCAGCAGCATCAGCACGAACAGGAACAGGACCATGATGGCGCCGGCGTAGACCGCCACTTGCACCACCGCAATGAACTCCGCGCCCAGCATCAGAAAGAAGACCGCCACCACCGCGAAGTTCACCACCAGGCAAAGAGCGCCGTGCACGGCGTTGCGGTTCAACACCAGAAGCAGCGCGAACGCGATCGCGACGACGGACAGCGCTACGAACGGAAGAAGAGTCACCGTCTCAGCCTCCCGCCTCCGGCGCCGGAGCAAGGCGGGGAGCCCTGCGCTCCACGCGCCGCCCGGCGATCTTTATGATCGCTCCCACCACCACCGCCTGCGTCACATTCACCGCCGTCAGCAGTGGCATCGCCCGGTCCGCCGCCAGGGTCACGACGACAGCTGTCACGGCCAGGTTCAGGAAACCCACTGGAATGAGCACCTTCCATCCGAACGCCATCAGGAGGTCGTAACGGATGCGCGGGAGCGTGGCGCGGATCCACATGTAGAAGATGATGAAGGCGAAGATCTTCACCAGGAACCAGACAATGGGGATCTCCGGCAGACCGAACGGGGCGTGCCAGCCTCCCAGAAACATCACGGTCGCGAGCGCGCTGACCGTCACCAGGTTGACGTATTCGCCCATGAAGAACATGGCGAACCGGAAGCCGGTGTATTCCGTATGAAAGCCGGCCACAAGCTCGGACTCCGCCTCGGCCATGTCGAACGGAGGCCGGTTCAGCTCGGCGTTGCTTGCGATCAGGAAGATGATGAAGCTGATAAGTTGCGGGAAGACAAGCCAGTATCCGCTTTCCCGCTGCAGGTCCACAATATCCTTCAGGCTGAGCGACCCCGCCATCAGGACCACCGAGACCACCGCCAGCCCGATGGGGATCTCATAGGAGATCATCTGGGCGCTTGAGCGGAGCGCTCCCAGCAGCGAATACTTGTTGTTGGAACTCCATCCGGCCAGGGTCACCCCGTATACCGCCAGCGAGGAGAGGGCCAGGATATACAGGATCCCGATGTTGACATCCGCCACCTGCAGCGCCACCGTCCGCCCGAATATCGTCACGGGCTCCCCGAAGGGTACTACCGCGAACGCCGCCAGCGCAGGCACGATGGAGAGGATGGGGGCCAGATAATACGTGACGCGGTCCACGCCCGCCGGGATGATGTTCTCCTTGATAATGAGCTTCACGGCATCCGCCATCGGCTGAAGCAGTCCGAATGGTCCGCAACGGTTCGGGCCGATGCGCTGCTGCATCCAGGCGACGACCTTACGCTCCAGCCAGATCAGCAGGGGAACCAGGCTCATCAGGACGGCGAAAACCAGCACGGCCTTCACCAGCGAAGCGATCCACGTGAGTGTGTCGCTCATCCCGCGGCCGCCGCTCCTTCCAGCTCAGCTTCCTCGCGCCGCCGCATAGGACACCCCCGGTTCTCCACGTGCGCTTCGAACTCGTGACGCCAGTGCTCGATGCCGGAAACGACGCTGGCGATGGAGGTGTCTCCCAGCGGGCAGAAGCACTTGCCGTCCATATTGTCCGTGATATCGAGCAGGAGATCAATGTCCTCCTTGCGGCCGCCGGTCTCCTCCAGCTCGTTCAGAATCTTGTACATCCAGTCGGTGCCCTCACGGCAGGGTGTGCACTTGCCGCAAGACTCGTGCCGGTAGAAGTGCACCAGATTCCTGGCCGCCCAGACCATACACGTGGAGTCGTCCATTACGATCATCCCGGCCGACCCCAGCATGGAGCCTGCCGCCTGAATGGACTCGTAGTCCAGGTTGATATCGCACTTCTCGGCGGGCAGGATGGGAACGCTGGAGCCTCCGGGAATGATGGCCTTGAGCGTGTGGCCTTCCCGGATCCCTCCGGCATAGTCGTTCAGCAGGGTCATCAGCGGGGTGCCGAGGGGGATCTCGTAGTTGCCCGGCTTCCTGACGTGTCCGGAGACGGAGAAGATCTTGGTGCCCGGACTCTTCTCCGTTCCCCACTGCCGGAACCATTGCGCCCCGTTGTTGATGATGTGCGGGATGTTGCAGAGCGTCTCGACATTGTTGATGATGGTGGGGCTACGGTAGAGCCCGGAGACGGCCGGGAACGGCGGCTTGAGACGCGGCAGGCCCCTGCGTCCCTCCAGAGAGTCCAGCAGGGCAGATTCCTCGCCGCAGATGTAAGCGCCCGCGCCCGGATGCAGACTGATGTGGCAGTCGAACCCCGTGCCCTGGATGTTCTCGCCCAGCCAGCCGCGGGCGTAGGCCTCCTCGATGGCCTGATTCAGAACACGGAGAGGGCCGACATACTCTCCGCGCACGTAGATAAACGCCCGGTTCGCCCCGATGGCGTGGCAGGCGACGATCATCCCCTCCAGAAGCTGATGCGGATTCACCTCCATCAGCTCGCGGTCCTTGAAGGTGCCTGGCTCGCTTTCGTCGGCGTTGCAGACCAGATAGTGCGGCTTGCCGGTGTCCCGCGGCACGAAACTCCATTTCATCCCCGTGGGGAAGCCGGCTCCGCCTCGCCCCCGGAGCCCGGAGTTCTTGACCTCGGCGATCACCTCGTCCGGGGTCATCTCCAGCGCTTTCTTCACGCTGCGGTAGCCGCCGTTCTCCAGATATACATCAATGCCACGGATGCCGGGGATATGGTTCTGGCTGAAGACGATCTCGTTTGCCATAGGTCAGTCCCGGGCCTCCACTCCGGTCAGCTGTGGCGCCCGCTGCGGCTCCTCGGCGGGACGGCTGCGCAGTTCATCTATGAGCCGGTCCAGCTGATCCAGCGTCAGGTTTTCGTAGTAGCGGTCTCCGAAAAGCATCACGGGCGCGGAGCCGCAGGCTCCCAGACACTCCACCACTTCGAACATGAACTTCCCGTCCGGAGTGGTCTGCCCTGCCCGCACCCCGAGTTTACGCTCCAGGAAGCGGATCACCTCCTCGGCTCCGCACAGGGCGCACGAGAGCGTTCCGCAGACCTGGAAGACGTACCGGCCGACCGGCCGGTTGTAGTACATCGTATAGAACGATGCGACGCCCTTTACTTCCGCCGGGGAGATGCCCAGGATCCCGGCGATATCCTCGATGGCCTCGTCCGTGACGTATCCGTCCTGCTCCTGCGCCACATACAGGGCTGGAAGCAGCGCGGAGCGGCGCTCCGGGTATCGCGCTGCGATGCGCTCCACGCGCTCCCTGGAACTCTCTGTCAGCGAAGCCATGCGTCCTCCCCGCTCAACCGCCGCGCCTGCCGGCTCACTCCCATTCCAGTGCCCCCACACGCCATTCGTAGATGAGTCCCACCGTGAGCACCAGGAAGAAGACACCCATCCCGATCAGTCCGTACATCCCCAGTTCACCGAGCGCCACCGCCCACGGATACATGAAGACCACCTCGATGTCGAAGAGGATGAACAGCATCGCCACCAGGTAGAACTTTACTGGAAACCGCTCGCGGGCGGTGCCGACGGGCTCGATGCCGCACTCATACGGGGCAAGCTTGCGAGCATTCCCTCCCCTGGGGCGTCCCACCACCAGAGCCAGAAGCAGCGCGGCGATGGCGAAGCCGGTGGCGATGATGAGCATCATCAGGATGGGCATATAGGGGTGCATCGTCCCTGCCTGTTCGTTCCCTCCTTGCGTCCGCCGCGCGACGCCCAGAAACATCGTGTGGTTTTGCACAAATCCGCGGCGCAAAAAGCGGCCGGACACCGTCGGCCGCAGGACACGGGGATGTTAGCACAAGCCCGGAAACGCCGTCAACAGATGCAATGCGTTTGCAGGAAAGGCCCCGGCCGGCGCTGCAAGGCGCCGGCCGGGGTCACAGGGCATAATTTCTAGACGAGGCCTGCTCTATTCGCCCGTCAGCTCGGGACCCATGGCGTCCCAGAAGAGATCCGCATAGCCCTGCATTCCGGCATCGTTGGGATGCCAGTTCACGGCACCTCCACCGGGATCGTGGCAAATGGGATTAGTTGCCACATCCTTCAGGGAGCGGAAGGGGATCTCCCGAGCCTCGCAGGCGGCCTTCATCGCCGCCTCGAACTGGTATTCGCGGGTGTGAGGCAGGTAACTTGAAGACGGGTTCCATACCCCAAAACAGAAGATTCGTGGTCGGGGGCTGTTGTTCAGCAGTGCGTCCAAGGCTTGCTCGTAGTATGCCCGGAACTGGTCTACCGTCAGGTCGCCGTCGTTCTCCCCGATCTGCAGCGTGATGAGATCGGCCTTGTAACTCTTGTAGGTGTCCATCTTTCCCAGGATGTGGATGATCTTGCCGCCTTCCTGGTTGGCTCCATGGCTACTGTAGTGCTCTGCGGCGTTCCTCGGGTCCGCTGAGCGCATCATCGCCATCACCAGGTGAACGTAGTCCTTCTCCTGAGCTGAGGCCTTCATACCCCACGCGCCGTACCAGCCGATGCTGGGAAGCGGTGGATGGTAGGTGATGCTGTCGCCCAGCGACAGATACTTCGGATATATGCGCTTCAAGACGCGCGGCGTCGAGCTCGCCAGCAGGCGCTGTCCGTCCCAGTCCCCCGTGACGTACAGAAACTGGCCGGGCTCGGCCTTAGCCACACCGTCCACCCGGATGCTCCACTTGCCGTCCGTCAGCGTCAGGGGATTCAGCCTTGTGACCCTTCCGAAGACCTGAACGGGGTTTGGCGGCTGGGGCTGATGCTGAAGATCGCTGATGCGGACATTCATAACAGCACCGCAGGGCACGGGGTACAGCATGGCAACAGCCAGCAGAACGCAGATGCGGGCAACTAGACCCATCGTTCCACCTCCTTGATCCGACTCCAGTCCGATTCTCAGGTGCGGCTGCCCGGAAAGCGAGTCGTCAGCCGCGCCCCGATCCTATTATCCAGAGGGGACTGTCAGTATCTGTCAGAAAGGGAGGGGAGACGAAAAAACGGCCCGCCCCATCCGGGGCGGGCCGCCTAGTCCTTCCGCAGAAGTGTCCGGTCTAGCGGGACCGCTCCAGCAGCTTGACCACTTCCTCCCTGCCCGCCGCGCGAGCCTGCGCCAGCGGAGTCATCCCGAAGTCATCTTCGGCAGATGCCCGCGCTCCGGCGTCCAGCAACAGCCGGGCAATCTCCACCTTCCCCGCATACGCCGCGTTGTGCAGCGGAGTCCAACCCGCGTGATCTCGTGCGTTCACATCCGCCTTGCCCGCGATGAGCACCCGCACCATCTCCGGCGTCTGAGCCCATCCCGCGGCATAGTGAAGGGGGCGCTTGCCCAGCCGGTCCCGTGCGTCCACACTGGCGCCCCTCGCCACGAGCTCCCGGGCCACCTCCACATTAGAGGTGAATGCGGCACGGTGCAGCGGCGTCCATCCGTTGCTCCGGCTGCGGGCGTTGATGTCCGCTCCGCGGTCCAGCAGCAGGTCCACAAGCTCCTTCGTCGCCGCGTAGTGGAGAGGAGTGAACCCGAAGGCGTCCCGCGCCTTCGGGTCGGCCCCGCGGTCCAGCAGGACCGTTGCGGCGCCGGCCTCTCCGCTGTAGGCCGCCCAGTGCAGCGGGGTCCAGTCCTTTCCGACCACCTCATACGTGCCCTGGTGCTCCCGGTCCCGCGCGTTGACCAGAGCCGCGTCCTTGTCCAGCAGCATTCCGATGGCCGCCGTGTCTCCCTTTTTTGCCGCCTCGTGGATGGCTGCCGCCCGGAGCTCGCCGGCAGCCGAAAACACCACCGCCAGAATCAGAACCGCAGCCAACGAGCCGCTCGGTCTGAATCTCAGTGATCCCTGCATATTTCCGGCCTCCTTTTTGTGGCCTTTAGAACCGGTACTGCACCCGGCCGTACAACGTCTGCACGGTGTAGTCCCGGAACAGAGTCCCCATCAGAAGGGCTCCGTTGTAAGCTCCCGTCCCCGTCACCGGCACATACGGCGCGCCGTCCTGGAAGTCACGGGTGTCATAAGACTCCACGGCGTATCCCAGCGACACGGACAGAGTGCGGCTGGCCCGGTAACGCAGCCGCGCATCCACCAGGGTCAGCTTACTGGTGTCCGCGTCCTCGAAATCCAGAACAGGGTTCGGCACGTTGTCGGCCAGCGGCCCTGCAAACGAGATGCTTCCCTTGCTTCGTGAATAGGACGCCGTCACCTGCAGGTCCAGCTTCTCCGGCCGCAGCGGGACAGTCATCCCGGCCCCGAGCGTCGTCACCCGGTCGCGCCCCCGGGCGGTCCAGTTGTTCGGGGAACTCAAGCCTGTGTCCGTGACATACGGGTCACCGCCGGCTCCGGGCGTCCACTGTCTGGCGGCCTGGTCGTTGGTGTAGCGCTCCCGGCTGGCGAACGCAAAGAATGTCGCCCCCGCCGGAGTGGTGTAGTCAACATCCAGGCTGATGTCGCTTTGCCTGCTGCGGGTCAGCCCGAAGGGTGAATCGGGGTAAGAGTCCTTGCCCATCCCCAGACTGGCCGTCACGCTCAAGAACTCCGAGGGATAGGCCGTAGCCAGAAGACGGAACAGGTTCCGGTCCCGGTTGGCCTCATCATACTTCCGCAACCAGGGCAGCTGCGGCGGCTGAGGATTGCCCGGGAACGGCACGGTGTAGTCGTAGGAGTTCCATCGCCGGCGGGAATGCTCGTAACGCGCGTGCAAATTCAGCCACTGCAGCGACCGGTGATCGAACTCCAGACGGTAGATGTCGTCCGAGGACCGGGCTACTTCGCGATGCTTGCGCTTCATAACGTCGTGGTCGTAGCCCAGTGTCAGCTCCGTGCGGCCTGCCAGACGATGCCGCCACTCCAGACCGGTTGTCGTCATCCGGTGGCTGATCGGCTCACTGCGGATGTCCCCCGCCACCCATCCGGCGTCCGTGCGTACGTATCCCGGAAAAGTGTAGACCGGCGTGCGGTTGTCGTAGTCATACATCCGGTAGCGAGCCTGCAGGCTGGAGCGCGGGCCGACGTTCAGAGAGTAGCGCACATTGTAGAGTGTGGTGTCCACCCGCCCGTCCACCCGCGAGACCGGGAGCGACGCAGGGTCAGATGCATCCAGTGGAGTGGTGATCGCAGTGTTTGTGGTGTAGGGCAGAAGCGGATCATTCTGCCGCATCTTTCCCCACGATACCGTGGCCGCCAGTGTCCCCCTGGCCGGAAGCTGCGTGGCCGCACCGGTGAGTGTGAAGCTGGTGAAACGGTTATCCGGATACAGGTCCAGCAGCCCTCTGGCCGGCCCCGCCTGATAGGTGTTCAGGTACGCGGTCGGCCCTGTGGAATCCACCAACCGGAACGGGTTGTCCCACGCCAGCTCGCCAATGTTGTTGTCGAAGCGGGATGAATGGAACGCGGCGCTCAGATAGTTGCCTTTGAGGGCATATTCGGCCGAGATGTTGACATCGGTAGTGTCGTAGTTGATGGGTTCCACTACCTCCACCGCGCTGCCGATGCCGAACGAACCGAAGAACGGCCGCCCGCCGTCCCTGCGCTCCGTCTGCCACCCCAGATGCACCGTGACCGGGTCCGAGACGATAAAGTCCATCCGCGTTCCCGTGGTCTTGCGGTTCAGCCAGATGTCATGCAGCCTCCCGTCCGAAGCGAGCGCCGCATTGACACGCGCCGCCAGATCCTGCGGCGAGGTGCTGGCCTGGAGCGTGGTGCGGATGGACGCCGGTATCGTCAGGTTTCCTGTACCGATCCCGGAGTAAAGCGTGAGCGCGTCGAAGGCGAAGCGGTGAGGGATCTTGTCGTGGAAGAGTTCCAGCCTGTACTCTCCCTGACGCCCCCCGCGGATGCCGATATACTGGTCGCTCTGCCCGACCCGGTCCCACTGGAACAGATAGTTCTTCCTTCCGTGATGGAAGGTCTGTTCGAAGGATCCCGCCGGACCGGACGGGACGTCGCGATACTCCTGGAAGCGCGCCGACTCCCTTTCACCGGAGACAGTCCTCCAGTAGATGTCCAGCAAAGTGTGGCGGCGCACATCGTCCGGAGTCACGACGGTCTGCGCCGCAAGCGGTCCGGCCAGAGCGGCCGGACAGAGAATGCCGAAGGCAAGCAGGAGTTGTCTCATCTCAGGTCCCTCCTTACCTCGTGTAGGTCTTCCCGGACGGATGGTTGCTGCCGTGCACCTGCACGTGGCAGTTCTGGCAAGACCGGTAGAAAGCGCGATTATTCAGCGCCACATAGACAGACTGCCCCGCCGCGTTGGACGGAATGGCATACAGCAACCCCGGATGCCGCGGATTTGAGTGGCAGGTCTGGCACAGGTAAGGGATCTTCGCCGTCAGCAGCTTCTCGTGCGAAGAGCCGTGCGGGCGATGGCAGTTGGTGCAGTCTTCCGTCACCGGTGGATGCTGCCACAGGAAGGGACCACGCTTTTCTGCGTGACACTTGTAGCAGTTCTCGTTGATGGAGTTCGCCGCGATCAGCCCGTCAGTGGCTGTTCCGTGCGGGTTGTGGCAGTCGCTGCACTCCATCTTGCCCTCGCGGAGTGGGTGGTGCGATGGCCGTTGCAGGTCGGCTTTCACATCCTTGTGGCACCGGACGCAGAGCTCCGTGGCCGTATCCGCGGTCAGGTTGCGCGGATGGCCTTTGTGTACGCTGTGGCAGTCGCTGCAGGCGATCCCCCGCCGGTCGTGGGCGCTCCCGTGCCACAGGGCCATCTTCCCTTTGGTGTGGCAGGAGAGGCAGAGCTCGTTCTTCTGCTCAGCGGTGGTGCGTGCGGTGGGATCCAAGGCGACGATTCCCGCCACTCCCTTGCCTCCGCCGGTCTTCACGTGCTCGGATCCGGGGCCGTGGCAGGACTCGCAGCCCTCCTTCGCGGCAGGGGTACGGGGGTCGTCCTTCACCCCGTGGGTGCCCAGCTCGTAGCTTTCCACCTTGTCGGCGTGGCAGGCCTTACAGACCTCCGGGCCGACATAGGTGGGCTCCGCCGGGGCCTCCTGGGCAAGGTTCACGGACATTCCCGCGAACCCCGCCGCCAGACACGCCCCCAGCGACAGCGCGACGATCAACGCTTTCCTCATGGTGCTCGAACCCTCCGGCAGCTTGCGTTGACAGCGGAAGGCGCTCCGCCGGGCCCTTTCTCTCACGGCCCGGCCGGCCCGTCAGGCTGTTGTGGCCTAATAGTGCGCCTCCTGTAACATTTCTGCAATGGAACTTTGGTACCGCCTTGCAGTAGCAGGGGTAGGGGACGGACCCTCCTGGCCCGCCGATCTGGAGACTTCAGCGGAAGCGGATGCGGCTGGAGGCGATGAAAGCGGCGACGAGGATCCCGGCGAGTGTGAATGGCTCAGTCAGGCCGGTGACGGCGAGCCAGGAGATCTTGTGATCACCGGCGGATAGCAGGGCAAACGCAGCCCGCACGCCAGGCAGGCCCGCCGCCGCAGACAGCACGGCGATGATCTCCACAGCCCTGCCGCTGCGGCGTCCCGAGGAGAGATAAGCCGCTTCGCCCACCACCCATCCATATGCCAGAACCGCGATAAAGAAGAATGGCAGCGACTGGGCCACCAGAGCCGCCAGAAGGGAGACGGGCACCGTGACCGCGATGCATCGCAGGATGTTCGCCGCAGGCACGTCCGAGACGGTTCGCGCGTGCCGGGAGCATTCCGGGCACTTGATGCCCACCGGAGCGGGCACGGAGCAGTCAGGACAGATGGGCGTCCCGCACGAAGAGCAGGTCAGGGACGTCTCCACCGACGGATGCCGGGAGCAGCGCATTACCGGGCTACTTCCCGCCGGCGACCCGCATGCTCCGGATCAGGACAGTGGGCATCACGCAGCCTGGCTCGATGCGCGCATCCGAACTGATCGCCTCGATCCCTTCCAGCAGCTCCCGGCCGCCTGATGCCACCATTGTGCCCGCCACCGGCCTCGTGATCTCTCCGTTCTCGATCAGGAACCCGAAGTCCACCGTGGCCGACACATCGCCCGTCGCGCCGTCCGGAGCGATGCCTCCCATATTCACGTAGAGGCCTCTTTTTACACTCCGGATGATCTCCTCCGACGTTATCTGGCCCAGAACGGGGTTCACGTTGCTCGGGGCGATGCCGCCTCCAGCAGCGTGTCCGGTATAAGGCACTCCGGCCTTGTTGGCGGTGTAGGAGTTGTGGAGCAAGTTTGTCAGCACACCGTTTTCAATGACCGTCAGAGGCCGGCAGGGGACGCCCTCGGAATCGTGTGCGCGTGACGATAGCCCCGCGGGGATGGTGGCGTCGTCGCGCAACGTGAGGACATCGGAAGCAATCTTCTTTCCCAGCATTCCGCAGAGCCAGCTTCGCCCGCGTTGATATGCCTCTGCCCCGGCTTGCGAGGCCAGCGCCTCGAACAGGGAGCTTGCCGCCAGCGGCCCCAGGACCACCGGCATCTCTTCCGACTCTACTTTGACGGCCCCCAGGAAGCGCATTGCGGTTCTGGCTGCCTCCGCGCCGATGCCGCGGTGGTCGAAATCTTCCATCCGCCGCGCAGCATCGAACTCGTAAAACGCGCCAACGTCGTCGCCGCGCCGGATGATGGGTTCGATCCACGCCGAGACGCTCGTTCCGCGGGAGGCGCGCGCTACCCCCAGGCTGTTGGCCACCCCGCCCCGTCCTGCCCAGGCGGATACCGCTCCGGTGCAGACGGCTTCCGGCGCCACGGCGCGGGCGGACTCCACACATTCGGATGCAATCCTGGCCAGCGCGGGGACGTCCAGAGCCTCCACGGCCGGATCATACAGACCGGGAACCTCGGATACCCCATCCGGTCCCGGCAGCGTCACGAAGTCCCGGTCCGGCACAGCATAGCGCGCCATCTCCGCCGCCTGACGGGCGCACTGTGTCAACCGATCCCGGTCCAGGCCGTCCACGGACACTGCTCCCAGTCCGCCGTTCACAAACGCCCGCACGGAGGCTCCTTCTCCCCGGGAGACCTCCACAGAATCTATGGCCGAACGCTCCACCCGGACGCTGGCGCTCCGTCCTGTCCTGACGCTGACCTCCACGAAATCCGCGCCGGCCTGCTTCCCTGCCTCACAGGCCTCCTGCGCCAGCAGCAAAAGCTCATGCTCCGTCATGCCCGCTCCTGACCTCCCACCACCAGCTCCCGCACGCGCACGTGCGGACCGCCTGCATTCACCGGCATTCCCTGCCCGCACTTCCCGCACATCCCGGGCATGCTCATCTCGAATGCGTCGCTCACGGCGTCTATGTTGGCCAGCGTCTCCAGTGTGATGCCGGCCACGCTCACGTCACGGATCTCCTCCGCGAGCTCGCCGTTACGGATCATCCATCCCCCTCCCGCGTGGCAGGTGAACTGTCCCCGCTCGCAGAAAACGTAGCCCCACTGTCCGCCTGTCAGATACACTCCCAGCGGGATGTCCTTCAGCATCTCCTCCAGCGGGGTGGTGCCCGGCTGGATGAAAGTGTTGCTCATCCGCACCAGCGGCCGGTAGCCGTAGTCCTGCGCCCGTCCGCTGCCGTTTGGCTCCGTGCCCAGCCGCGCCGCCGTCTCAAGACTGTGCATCAACCCCACCAGCACTCCGTTCTCGATCAGCACGCGCCGCCGTCCTGGGACTCCCTCGGAATCGTACCGGTAGGATCCCCACGAGCCGGGCAGGGTGGCATCATCAATGATGGTCACCAGCGGACTGGCCACCGTGTCTCCCAGCTTACCTTCCAGTATGGAGGTGCCGGCCACCACATGGTCCGCCTCCGCGTTGTGGCCCAGCGCCTCGTGGGTGAGCAGGCCCGTTATGGACGGGTCGAAGATGACGGGGAATTTGCCCGAAGGAGCCTTCCGCGCGGAGAGGAGGCTGACCGCCCTGCGGGCGGCAGCTTCGGAAAAATCCGCAGGCTCCAGCTCCTCCATCAATTCCCATCCGGCCTGAGCCGCCCGGCGTTTGTAGGCGCTCTGGCGGATCTGTCCATCCGAGGCGAAGAATGTGCAGGTTGCAGACGTCCGCACGTATTCCGACGTTACGGACGCTCCGAAGCTGTTCACCACCGTTTCCCGCTGCCACCCGTCGCCGTAAGAGAGCACGCGATTGACGATGCGGCCTTCGCCGCGGGCCATTCCGGCGCGGTCCAGGGTGGCCAGTGCGTCCATCTTACGTGACAGCGGCACAGAACGAGGGTCAATGCGGAATTCGGTGGAGCAGTGGTCCGTCAAGGGAGGAACCTCCGCCACGACGGCTTCTTCTCTGCGGCCGGCGCGCGAGGCTTTCGCGGCGGCAAGCGCCGCCTCCAGAAGCTCCAGTCCCTGCTCCCGGGACGCGCCGTTGCCGCTGGCGAAGCCCCACGCTCCGTCTGCCAGAACACGCACCCCCAGCCCGAAGCTGGACGCGCGGAACAGCTTGTCCGCATTCCCGTCCTGAAGGACGATGCTGGTGGAATCACGCTCCACCGCGCGTGCTTCCACGAAGGAAGCGCCTTTCTTCAGTCCCTCGTCGCGTATATACTCCAGAATCTCCTGCACTGCGGGCGCCTTTCAGGTGATCGGGCGGCGGCGCCTCCTGGCGCCGACCTTGATGAGCAGTATACCCCATCGGTCTTTTCTGCTGGCGGCGCAGGAGTGGGACGGGCGGGCAGAGTATTGGTAGCTTCGGGAGCGGCAACCGCCGGGAGCCGCCCTTTCAGTGGAGAGATCTTCTATGGAAAACCGGAAAATACGCTGGGGGATCCTTGGTACGGGCAACATCGCCAACAAGATGGCGGATGCGCTGAAGTCTCTGGAAGATGCGGAGCTTGCGGCCGTGGGCTCGCGGACGAAGGAGAAGGCGGAGGCATTCGGAGAGAAGCACGGCATTCCGCGGCGACACGGCAGCTATCAGGCGCTTGCGGATGATCCGGAGGTGGATATCATCTACGTCTGCACCCCGCACACGCTGCACGCGGAGAACACTCTGCTCTGCCTGGACCGGGGGAAAGCGGTTCTCTGCGAGAAACCGTTCACGGTGAATGCCGCCCAGGCCCGTGCGGCCGTGGCAAAGGCGCGGCAGAAGGGTCTCTTTCTTATGGAAGCCATGTGGACCCGGTTCCTGCCGGCTATGCGGAAATGCCGGGAGATCGTGCGGTCCGGGCGGATCGGCGAGGTGCGGATGCTGCAGGCCGACTTCGGTTTCCGCGCGGGATGGGATCCGCAGGGGCGTCTGCTGAACCCGGAGCTCGCGGGCGGCGGACTGCTGGATGTGGGAGTCTACTGTGTCTCCCTCGCATATTTCCTTCTGGGCGCGCCTTCCCGTCTGGAGTCGCTGGCGCACATCGGGGAGACCGGCGTGGATGAGCAGAACGCGTTGCTGCTGGGATATCCGGGCGGTGAGATCGCCATCCTGAGTTCTGCGGTCCGGACGAACACCCCCCATGTGGCCTTTGTGATGGGCACGGAAGGGATGATCCGCATCCCCGCCTTCTGGTGCGCGCGCGAGTTGACGGTCATTTCGGGAGGCCAGGAGGAGCGCATCGAGGCGGAATACTCCGGTAACGGATTCGAGTTCCAGGCGATGGAGGCCATGCGATGCCTGCGGGAGGGCCTGACGGAGAGCGAGACCATCCCGCTCGACGAGAGCATCGCCATTATGGAGACGATGGACCGGGCGCGGGAGCAGTGGGGTCTGAAATACCCCGGTGAATAGTCAAGTTTTCTGCCAGAAAGGATGACAACATTGGACTACGGATCCGTTCCTGGAGTGGATAAGCCGGTTTCGCGGCTGGTGCAGGGCACGGTGATGGTGGGGCCGCACGACCTGGACTACAGTTTCCGCCTGCTGGACGATGCGCTGGGACTGGGCATCAACACATTCGATACGGCCCACATCTACGGGGGTGGCGACAATGAACGGACGGTGGGCGCCTGGGTGAACAGCCGGGGTGTGCGCGACAGAGTGGTCCTGATCGGCAAAGGAGCGCACTTCAATGCAGACCGTCAGCGGGTGACGCCGTGGGACATCACCTCGGACCTGTATGACTCGCTTGCCCGTTTCAAGACGGACTACATAGACCTCTATCTGCTTCATCGCGATGATCCTTCGTTTCCGGTGGAGCCCATTGTGGACTGCCTGAACGAGCACGTGCGGGAGGGGCGCATCCGCGCGTTTGGCGGGTCCAACTGGAGCGTCTCACGTTTGAAGGAAGCGAACGACTACGCCCGCAGCTCAGGTCAGACTCCCTTTGTGGCCAGCAGCCCCCATTTCAGTTTGGCGGAGCAGTATGAGGAGCCCTGGCCCGGATGTCTGACCATCACTGGCGTGGCGGCAGCCGCCGAACGCGAGTTCTACCGCCAGACACAGATGCCCGTCTTCAGCTGGTCCAGCGTGGCTAACGGTTTCTTCTCGGGGCGGTTCACGCCGGACAATCTGGACAGCTTCGAGGACGGCTCCGACCAGCTCTGCGTGCGCTGCTACTGCCGCCCGGACAACTTCCGGCGGCTGGAGCGGGCACAGAAACTGGCCGCGGAGAAGGGCGTCACAGCCACGCAGATCGCCCTGGCGTGGCTGCTGCGCCAGCCGCTCAATGTGTTCCCGCTGGTGGGGGCACGCTCACGCCAGGAGCTGGAGTCCAACGTCGCAGCGCTGCAGATCCCTCTTACCCCGGGGGAGATGGCCTGGCTGAACCTGGAGAGCGACTCCTTGTAGGGGTGGTCTGGCGACCTGTTCCGTGGGCCGGGTCACATCCGGCCCATAAGCCCGACTGCGGCGTCCGCCCTTTGAAACCGGGGGCATTTTGCGGCTATCCTGTCGGCGATTGACCCGACTATAACCGTCAGACGGAGGAGATAATCCAATGCAGCCCGCAAATGCCCGTCCGGGAGAGTTCCGCATCGAATCCGACAGCATGGGGACCATAGAGGTTCCGGCCGACCGCTACTGGGGAGCGCAGACACAGCGATCGCTCAGGCATTTTGCCATCGGAGAGGACCGGATGCCCTGCGAGCTGATCCGGGCGTTCGGCATCCTGAAACAGGCCGCCGCAGAGGTCAACCGCGATCTGGGCAAGCTGGACGCCGAACGGGCCGGCTGGATCATTCAGGCGGCGCAGGAGGTGATTGACGGAGCGCTGGACGATCACTTCCCGCTCAGGGTCTGGCAGACCGGCAGTGGCACCCAGACCAACATGAACGCCAACGAGGTCATCGCCAACCGGGCCATCGAGCTGGCGGGAGGTGAGATCGGCTCCAAGAAACCCGTCCACCCGAACGACCACGTCAACATGTCTCAGTCTTCCAACGATACCTTCCCCACCGCCATGCACATCGCGGCGGCGGAGCGGATCGTGAACGCGCTGATCCCGGCCGTGCGCACGGTGCGGGATGCCCTGGATGCCAAGTCACGGGAGTTTGCGGACATCATCAAGATCGGGCGCACACACCTGATGGACGCCGTCCCACTGACGCTGGGGCAGGAGTTCTCCGGGTGGGTGACCATGCTGGACGACGATCTGGAGCGCCTGGAGTCGGTGTTGCCTAAGCTCTACGAGCTGGCGGCGGGTGGCACCGCCGTGGGGACGGGCCTGAACACGCATCCGGAGTTTGCGGAGCGCATCGCTGCGAAGATCGCCGCCAGGACGGGGCTGCCCTTCGTGACGGCGCCGAACAAGTTCGCCGCTCTGGCGGCCCACGATGCTCTGGTGATGGCGAGCGGCGCGCTGCGCACCCTCGCCTGTTCTCTGATGAAGATCGCAAATGACATCCGCTGGCTGGCGTCAGGGCCGCGCTGCGGGCTGGCGGAGCTGATGCTCCCAGAGAACGAGCCCGGATCCTCCATCATGCCGGGAAAAGTCAACCCCACTCAGTGCGAGGCGATGACCATGGTGTGCGTGCAGGTGATGGGCAGCGACGCGGCCGTGGGCTTTGCGGGCAGCCAGGGCAACTTCGAGCTGAACGTCTTCAAGCCCGTCATCATATACAACGTGCTGCACTCCATCCGGCTGCTGTCGGATGCCTGCCGGTCGTTCACGGAGCATATGGTGGTGGGCATCCAGGCGGACCGCAGGCGCATCTCGGAGTATGTGAACAACTCGCTGATGCTGGTGACGGCGCTCAGCCCGCGGATCGGCTACGACAACGCGGCAAAAGTGGCGCATAAAGCGCATCACGAAGGGACTTCGTTGAAGGAAGCGTGTGTGGCGCTGGGCTTTCTGACGCCGGAGGAGTTCGACGAGGTCGTGCGCCCGGAGCAGATGCTCGGCCCGTAGCGGCGGCTTCCGCAGTGGCGCACCCCAAACAAGCAGTTCCGCTGGTCGAGTAGCGCGCCGAAGGCGCGCGTATCGAGACCACGCAGGTTGGTGTCCGTGGTTTCGACTCGTCCGGCTACGCCGGGCGGCTCAACCAACTTATGGGGGCGTTCGAAAGAAAGCCCTCTCCCTGAGAACGGGAGAGGGTTTGGGTGAGGGCGCATTATCTCTACGCGAGACTCCAGCCTCTTGTTGCATAGCGCGATGGTCGGGTAGCGCGGCGCCAGCCGCGCGTATCGAGACCACGCAGGTTGGTGTCCGTGGTTTTGACTCGTCCGGCTGCGCCGGACGGCTCAACCACCGTATGGGGGCGTTCCGGGAACAAGTTCCTAGAACACCGGCCAATGCAGCGGCTTCCGCGAGCGTTTACTATTCTCCAGCCATCGTCCCAGAAAAGCCGGAGAAGGGCCTGTGTTCTCTTATAGGGTTCTCAGCCGCCTCCGCTCCCTCATCCCCTTTCATATTCTACCGGTCCGTCCGCCAGACATTTTTCCACAAGCTCAGAGATGCGGGCGGTAGCCAGGCATACGCAGGTGTCCGCTGCGCCGTAGTAGATCTTCAACTCATCCGGATCGTCTCCGAACACCAGCGCGGCCGTAGGAAACACCACGTTGTCCACCTGCCCGGAGCGCTCATACGGCTCCTGCGGCCACATCAGGCAGTCGCGCATCTTGCCGATAACCCGCGACGGGTCCTGCAGGTCCAGCAGCATGCATCCCGCGTTGTACTGGAACCCGTTCATGCTCTGGCGGCAGCCGTGGTAAATGCAAAGCCACCCCTTGTCGGTCTTCACCGGCGGAGCTCCCGGACCGATCTTCGCGGACTCCCAGTAGCGGGTGTTGCGCTCCAGCACCAGTTTCGTTCGTCCCCAGTGAACCATGTCCGGGGAGTAAGAGAGATAGATGTCGCCAGAGTCGCCCACATTGGGGCGCTCCAGCCGGGCGTAGCTGCCGCCGATCTTCTCCGGGAAGATCACGCAGTTGCGGTGATCGGGCTGCGTGATGAAACCGATCTCCTCGAAGTCCACGAAATCGCGGGTGCGGATCAGCATAATGCGGCCGCCCAGACGCGAGGCCACGTTGTAGGTGATGTAGAACCAGCCTTCCAGAGCGGTGATACGTGTGTCGAAGATGCCCTCGTGCGGAACGTAGGGATACTCCTTCGGAGGGACCACCACGTTGCGCGGCTCCACACTGAAGCGAATGCCGTCCTTCGACCGCCCCACCAGGAACTTCGGCGTCCAGTCGCTGGTCCACGTGTTGACCATCATCACGACCTCGTCGCCGGCCACCACTGCTCCGCTGTTGAACACGCAGTTCGCGCGTTCGGGGATATGCTCCACCGCCAGGATGGGGTTTTGGGGGTATCGCTCTACGAAGTCTTTCACTGCTTCTCTCCTTCCACCGTATCGCGCTGCGGTTCCAGCCTTTCCGCCTCTTCCAGCTCCTTCCTGGCCGCGGCGATCGCTTCCGGCTCCACCGCCTTTTCGATGAAGTGGCGCAACAGAGCACGGTACTCCTCCAGCCGGCCCTGCTCCCGCAGCGCCTTTTTGCGGTCGCTGAAGCTGAGGCGTTCGAACTTCGACGGAAGCGGTGGAAACGGCAGACGTGGATGCGTCTGATACCAGAAGGCCACGCTGAAGAAGTCGTCGTTGCGGTCGTTCTGGCTGCCATGTTCGTGCTCGAAACGGATGGAGCGTTCGAAGGCGATGGCATCCTCCAGATGCCAGCGGTACGCCGTATTCTCGTTGCCGTCGCCCGTCATATACACCTCGAACAACGGCGATCCGAAACGGGCGAAGCTCTGACCGGGCTTCATTCCCCACGCTCCGCCGAAGTAGTCCTCCATTCCGGTCCCGTGCAGCAGCCGGCCGTCAACGTGGATCACGTCGTCGCCCTCCCCCCACCATCCGCCGGAGTTTGAGCGGATGTAATAGAACTGCCCCACGTAGTGTCCTTTGCCGCGGGCTTCGAACACCAGATAGTTTTCCGGCCCGAGGGCGGGCTTCTCCTGACGATACTGCGCGTGGAAATACAGGATGTCCTTCCGCGGCTCACGGAACCGCTTGTAGTCCACGTAGTAATACACTGCCTGCAGGGTCTGATCCGACTGGTTCTCCAGGGTGACGCGCGCGTTGCGGTTGAACGGCATCGGGAAGAAGCAGTTCAGGCCGCGATCGTTCACCACGGAGACGGGGAGCGAGTCGAAGCTGTAGAGCTTTCCGTGTCCCAGTCCGAAGAACGCGCCCACCGGCGACTCCACGCTGGGCTCTTTCTCCCCGTCCCAGTACATCCGCAGGATGACGTTCGTCAGCACGTCTTTATCCATCGGAGCAAAGGTGAACCAGATGTGGGCGATCTCACCGGGCCCTTCCAGGTCGGCGATCACGCGGGTCTCGCCTGGCTTCACAGGGTTCGCCTGTCCGCCGTCGGCGTTTCCGCCGTCGGTGGCGTAACTGGAGACCCGGTGGCTGGTGTAGTCACGGGGTTTCGCCAGATCACTGAGCAGGGATGCTTCGCAGACTGCGGCCGCTCCAGCCCAGAACAGGAGCAGTCCGCTCAAGCAGTGTGTAAGGCGCATGCGCAGGTCCGCCTTTCTTTCGTCTTCCGGGTACGGATAACAACCTTTGCTTCGCTGGTGCCGCCTTCGCCTCCTGCTACTCTGCCAGGTAAGGGAACTCAAGCATTCATTGCGACGTTGTTGCATAATGGATTAGGGATCTTGTCTTCCGGCTCTACCGGCGGCAGCTTCCCTGGAGAGGAAAGGAGGAACGGTGATGAAAAGCATCCTCGCATTGACCATAGGCGCTATCCTTGTCCTGACCGCAGCCGGGGTTTCCCGGGCCGGACAGGAGGATTTCTTCTGGGTGAAGGACTGGAGTCCGCGCGAGACCGTCATTGTCTGCGCCTGCGGAGCAGTCCCTACGGAGGATTCCGCACGCCAGATGAGCGCTGACTCTACGGGCACCTGCACAGTGGCGGCAGCGCCCAACTACTGATCGCCGTCCTGATGCGGCATCGGGTTCCCGGCGAAAATTTCCATCAGGCGTGTTAACTCTGCGGGAACCCGTCACGTCCAAATGCTGTAGATGCTTCTGAGTCTCAAGAGCAGGCTGCCTGCCGTCCAGGCGGGCAGCCGGTCTGTCGAGAAAGGATATCGTCATGACGAAGATCGTTTTCGCTGTGCTCGCAGCTTTTGCTCTTCAGGTGGCCGGGGGAGCGGCTTTTGCCGCCCAGGATGTCCTGAAGGCGGATAACGTGATCTCCAACCCGGTGGCTTCCTGTTGCGGCGCCGGCAAGGATAAGAAGGACAAGGACTCCAAGAAGGATTCCAAGTCTGTGGTGTCCGTCTCCGGTTTCCAGCCCGCCTGCGGGGGCAGCTGCGACGGCAAGAAGAAAGACGAAAAGCAGGAGCCGAAGGCCGTCGTTGCCTGCGGCAAGGACAAGAAGGATAAGGACAAAGTCAAGGAGCCGAAGGCTGTGATGGCCTGTGGCGGCAGCTGCGACTCCAAGAAGAAGGATGAGAAGCAGGATCCCAAGTCTGCTTTCCTTTCCTGACCTTTCGTTCTGACTCTGAGAAGACTTGAACCGGCCGCCGGATTTCTCCCGGCGGCCTTTTTGCTGTGTATTTCTTGACGCGCAGGGCAGGGCGCTTTACACTGGACTTTTGGAGAACCCGCAGCCGGGCGTTCAGGGCAAGGGAAGCCGGTCTAGGGAGAGAGGGGAGAAGACGGAAGTGAAGCATCTCTCTGCGCGTTATTCGATCCTTCTTGCTTTTGCAGCAATCTTTCTGACGGCGCCGGCCGGGGCGGAAGTCATCGTGGACATTCCGCTGGATGCCCAGATAGACATAGGGCTCGGCCCCGCCATTACGGGGTTTACCTCTTTTGAGTCCGAGAACGGCGCCGGTTTCGTGCGCAAGTATGTCACGCCCGGGGGATGGTACTTCGGTCCGCAGGTGGACCTGGTGAAGGCCGGCTACGGGCCATGGGTTGACCTCTCCGTCCCGGGAACGGAGATCCGCTATGTCGCGCGCTATTTCCAGGGAGGGGGGAACATGAATCCCTACGGCGACGCCCCCATCTTTGTGGTCCTGAGGGACGTAAACGGCAAGAGCGGCGGGTTGGGGATCTCCTACGGACCGCGGCCCGACCCCACCTTCCCGGAATGGATCGAGTGCGTGGATTCTGTGTTGGCCGATCACTGGCCGCTGGACCCGGACTTTGACCCTTCCCGCGTGGTGGCCATCGAGTTCTTCGGGACGGACTGGTCCGGAACGGGGGACGATTTCATTGACATCCGCAACCTCCGCATCGTGACCCCGCGCGTGTTCAACCCGGTCCCGCTGTGCGAAGCCCGGATGGCCGGTGACGGAGAGGCGTTGGAGACGTCGGGCGTCGTCACGGCGGTCTTCAGCGCGGCCGGACGTTTCTACATCCAGCAGCCAGGCCAGTTCTGCGCGATTCAGGTCCGGGCGGAGAAGCTCCCGGCTGAAGGGGCGGCCGTGGCGGTTGCAGGCACACTCGCCCGGGACGAGGAGACGGGCGAGCGCTACATTCAGGCCGAGGAATGGGGGCTCATTCAACAGGCTGCCACAATCCGGCCGCTGCATATGAAGGCGGCTGCTCTGGGAGGGTTGGAAACGCCGTGGCAGGCGGGTGTGGAGGACGCGGCCGGTCCCAACAGTGTGGGTCTGCTGGTGGAACTGACGGGGCTAATCGTCCGGAAGGAACCCTTTGCCGAGGCGCTTTACCTGGACGACGGCTCCGGGGTGGGGGATGGCCCCGGCGGCCAGGGCGTGCGTGTGGACTGCTCGTGGCTGGCCACGCGCGACCGGCCGTATCTGTGCGAGGGGGAGAGACTGACCATCCGCGGGATCTCCAGCCTGCACCGTCAGCAGGATGGGCGCCTGATCCGCGCGCTTCGTCCCTCTGTAAAGCCTGTCCGCGAGAACTTCTTCTCGCCGGATAACGAGCCGGTCACCCTCAAGGCTCTGGTGATCAACTTCGATCCCCGCTGCCCGGCGTACGGCAACCGCCCCACTCACGGGGTGTTCGGATGGTATGACCCGCCGGCTCAGATACAGTCTTACATCCGGGATCTGAGGGAGGCGAGCGGCGGCTGGTGCAACTATGTGGTGGTGGACTGGATCGAGGCGGATTATCATCCCTACTTCGAGGACGGTTTCGCATACGACCCGGACGAGTATGTCTATCGCTGGAACAACCGGGACACTATCCCCCTGCACCCGGGCACGATGGACTATGTCCGCCTGGTGACCGACAAGAGCTACCCTCATAATCAGCCCCGCAGCATCGCCGAGCGGGTGGCATCCGGCGAGGTGGACGAGGTGTTCCTGTTCGGCGCTCCGGCCGGAATGTCGGCGTGGGAGGCCGCCATGGCCGGTCCCAGTCCCTTCTTTGTGAACGGAGGAACCTATTACGTGCCGTCTGCGGGCCGCAACTTCGTGCTGATGGGGTTCAACTATGAGCGGGATGTGGATTGCATGCTGGAGGACTTCCTGCACCGGACGGAATGCGTGCTGAGCCGGGTCTACTCGCCTCCGCAGTGGTGGTTCCCCACGTGGCCCATTACGAACGACTGGGACCGGTTCCGGATGTTCGATCTGATCCAGCCCGGCGAGGCGGCTGTCGGCATCTGCCACTACTCGCCGAACAGCCTGAGCGACTATGACTGGGGAAATCCCACCTACGTCTGGAGTATGTGTGACGACTGGAAGCTCAACTGGCCCAACCTGGTGGGCGCGGCTTCTAAGAGGCTGGTGAATCACCGGGAGTGGGGCGGAGGAGACCAGCGCCTGCACCATCTCTGGTGGCTGGAGCACCTGCCCCGCGCGCCGGGCATAAGCCCGGACGGACGTCAGAACAACTGGTGGAAATACACCTGTACGTTCAACGACTACCCGGAAAGCCGCTGACGCTTCCGGCGCGTTCCGCGCGCAGGTTGGCAATGCATCATCGTGATCCGAAGGCTCTCCCGATCCCGGGAAAGGGCTTTTATACCATCGCCCGCAATCAGGACAGCATAAAAATCTAAGATGCCTGCAGAGAGGAGGGCAAGAAAAAGCCCTCTCCCCCTGGGGGAGAGGGTTGGGGTGAGGGGTAACCTGGTAATGGGTGTCCCTAAGGTGGTTGAGCCGCCCGGCAGAGGCGGGCGAGTCGAAACCACGGTCTGCAGGGTGTGGTCTCGATACGCGCGCCTTTCGCCGCGCTACTCGACCAACGTAGAGAAGTAAGGAAAAAGCCCCCTTCCGGCGTGAAGGGGGCCTCTCGCAAGTCTCCTTACGCACGCGTTGCACTCAGCGCGCGGCATACTGTCAGATACGGCGCCGCCACCGGGCGCCGATGATTGTCAGACGGGCCGTTAGCGCCTCCTGAGCCGCAGCAGGCCCAGTCCTCCCATCCCGGCGAGAGCTCCCAGCTGGAAGAAGACGGGCTCAGGGATAGGCACGATGACTAACAGATCTTGAGCGCGTATGTCGTATGCTCCCGTCTGCGAGTTGTAGGCATAGAGGTTGAGCACGCGCACCGGCCCTATGTCATTCCATTTTCCTGTCGCTTCGGCAATCCAGGTTCCGGCCTGACCAGCGTTACTACCTCCCGACTCGCCCTCAATCCACCAGATTGCTCTCTGGAGGTCGTCAGCTGAAGCTACCCGTAGTGCTCCAGTTCCGTAGTCGTAGTTGAACAGGGTTCCCTGCCGGAAATGGTAGAACAGATAGGCCGTTCTGGGATCGAGCGGATCACCGGCTGGACCGACGCTTCCATAGAAGGCAGACCCGGTGATTCCTCCAACAAGGTATTTCTGTCCCGAACCCAGAGTGATATACTCTGTGGTTTCGATGCAGAAGGTTTCGAATGCCGTGAAGCTGGCGGGCGAATGAGGGTGCACAATGAACTCGCCGCCGTTGGTAGAACCGTATGAATCGTCAATCCAGATGAAGTCCCCAACCTTGACGTCATCTGGCCCAACAAACGGATATGCAGCCCTTCCTGGCGTGGCCGCCACCGCCAGCGCCAGAATCAAGACAACCAAACGGGAAATCCTTGAGATTCCCATAGCCTTTATACCTCCCTTCCTATGTCTCCGAACTGACCGGTTGCGGGGAAGGAACACCCGCACTCCGGGGTCGCTTCGCCGGCTGCTCTCCTTGCCCACGGAGCAGGCATCTCGCCTGTGTCCTTCACAGCCGGTCACACTCCTTTCACGTTGTCTCTCTACTGATCCCTCCTTTCAACAATCAGGATTTTAGGGCCGGGACAGCCATCAGAGAGCTGGCCGCCCCGGCGAAACGGGCGTCACTGAACCTTGATGACTTCAGAATACTGCGGCCAGAACGCCTTGATCTCTGCGTTCTTCTGAAACTCCGCGAACTTGGCCTCCACCTTCTTTGCCGTCTCCGGCCCGGCCTTTACAAGCTTGGCGCCGATCTCGCACTCCGTCTTGACCTCTTCGAACGGCATGGTCTGGGCCGGGCGCTTGTCCAGGCAACGGATGATCCACCAGGCTCCCGCGAACTGCCGCGGTCCGATGCGGTCGCCAACCTTCATCCCGAACACTGCATCTTCCAGACCCGGGATGGTGCTGGCCCGGGTGCGGCCGCGCACGGTGGGAGGAAGCACGCCGTCGTTCTCCTTGCTGTCGTCCAGGCTGTAGTTCTTCACCACCGTTGCCCACGCGATGCCGCGGTTCAGGTCCGCGAGCGCTTTCTTTGCGTCCTCCTCGGTACGCGTCACGATTACCGCAAGCTGCACCGTCTCCGGCATGTAGAACCGGGCGTTCGGGTTCTTGGGATCAGTATTCTGCCGGTAGAACTCCCGGATCTCCGCGTCGGTGACCTTCACCCCCTTGGTCAGCACGTTCGTCTGAGCCATCTGGAGCTTGAGGTTGCTCTTGAACTGCTCCTCCGTGAGCCCCTGGCGCTGCAGGTTCTCCTTGAAGTTCTTGCGCTTTGCCAGCTCCTGGAAGCGGGCCTCCACCTCCTCATCCGTGGGAAGTACGCCTTCCTTCTCAGCGAACTGCAGCTGGAGCTGCTCGGCCACCAGGGCCCGGGCCACCGGCGCGCCGGCCGCTCTCTGCAGGCGGTCGAAGAAGGTGTTCTTGTCCACAGTGGCGCCGTTGACGGAGAATACCACTTCCTTTGCGTGGTACCGGGCGCGCATCCCGAAGACGCCGATCACCAGCCCGATGAACAACGCCAGAAGCGCCACTCCCCAGATCAGAAGGGGAGAGCTCTTCTTCGCGGCGGCCTGCGTCCCGGCGGCCGCCTGCCGCGGTGTCGCGGCCCGTCGGGGCGCCGCCTGCGATTCAGCGGCGCCGGGTTCGGCGGGAGACGGAGCAACCTGCTCTGTCGCGTCTGTCATCTATCGAGTCCTCCAAGCTTCTCCGACCACGCGGAGGTTACTCTGCAGACACGGGCGGCCGCATCCGCCTCCCGCCGAGAGGCCGTGCTCCGGTAACACGAGCACCCTTTCCTTCCTCTCTTCATCGCTCGCTAATAAGCCCCTTCGCCCCGCAGCACCGCGCGCACCGCCCGTTTCAGGATATTGAAGTCCGTCTTCAGCGAGCGCCGCCGGATGTACATCAGATCCAGCTCGATCCAGCGCTCGAAAGGCAGATCGGAGCGCCCGCATACCTCCCTGAGACAGACTAGCCCGGGAGGCACAGTCAGCCTCAGCTCGTGGTGCAGCAGATACTTGTCCACTTCGTGCGGCAGATGGGGACGTGGACCCACCAGGCTCATATCCCCCCGCAACACGTTGTAGAACTGGGGCAACTCGTCCAGCGAAGTCTTGCGCAGAAGCCGTCCGACGCGCGTCACTCGCGGGTCGTTGCGGATCTTGAAGACCGGCCCGTTCTGCTCGTTCTGCTGAGCCAGATGATGCTTGATTTCGTCCGCATTGACCACCATGCTGCGGAACTTGTAGAACGTGAACGGACGCCGGTCCTGTCCGATCCGGGTCTGGCGGTAGAAGATCGGTCCGCGGTCTTCCAGCCAGATGGCGAGCGCGATCAGCAGGAACAGCGGCGAGAGCAGGATCAACATCCCCGCCGAGACGGCGATGTCCACCGCACGTTTGATGCGGGGATACCACGGGCTGGTGGATGCGTCCAGCGACAGCCCGCAGAGGAAGAAGAGCTCCTCCTGCTCCTTCGTCAGCCCCAGTCCACCGCCCGCCACGCCGGGCCAGGCGAACGGATAGGAGATCTCAGGATCTCCCTCGGGCGACGGGGTAGCCTCCTTACCCTCCTGAGGCGCTGCGGTCATATCCGTTTCAGGCTTCTCGCCCAGTTTGTTTTCGGCGACTGCCATGATTCCCCAACCTCCACGATCGCTCCTTGCCGGCTTCCCACCCGAGTCGCTTCGCCGGCGTTCGACCGCGGTCTCTCGTAATCGAAAGCTTTTAGTTTTACTGGAGGACTATTCCCTCCATGATGCCGGTCAAGGCAGCCCCGGTCACCCGGGACTGCCTCCTCCACTTTTCCGGTTCAAACCACAGATTGGCTGGATACCTGATTCTAGGATGATCCATCGCTGGTGCGGGATCCCATCCCGCACCAGCAACTGTCAGGCCCGCCTCCTGCGGAAGAGGCTCAGCCCGCCGAGACCGGCCAGAGTCCCGAGTTGGAAGAACACCGGCTCCGGAATCGGCACCACCTGAACATAGGTTCCCGGGTTATGGAAAATGAAATCCTGCAGGTGCTCGCCTGCGCTGGTCGTACGGCGCGCCTGAATGAAGACCGTCTCATCCGGCCCGCCCCAGTTCGCGTTTGCAATAGCCTCCGAGATATAAGTAGGAGCAAGGGAAGCTACACCGTTACCGGAGACCTGGAACGTTCCCGCACCCAGGCCGTCGCCACCATCCTGCACGATATCCCAGATGGCCAGCTGAATCGCCGCCGCCTGCTGAGCCGTCAGGCTGGCATTCAGATACGTGGTCCCCAGCCAGGCCACAGCGCGGCTGCGCTGGACGACGTTCAAGGACCCTGACGGGAACGCGGGCATATAGTCAGCGTTCGTCAGTGCAGATGCCAGTCCGCCGGGTGCACCCTGAGCTCCATTCTCGTAGAAACCCGTCGCGGGTTGCCAGGGATAGGCGGGATCCATGGTCCGGCCCAGCGTTACCAGCGTGGTGAAACTGGCATTCCAGTTGATGGTATGGCGGACATCCACACAGAAGATATTGAAGGCGGGCGAGTTGTTGAACTTGCCAAGGTAACGGCCCGCGTAGACGGCTTTGCTGTTTCCGTCCAGCGATATCGTCACGTTCGTGCCGATAATCCCCGGATTGCCGTAACCGAGGAACGTGAATGTCTGCGTTCCATACGCGAACGCCCCCTGACTCCACACTGCCAGCATGGACAGTGCCAGAAGGCTGATCAAGAGCTTGTTGCTCCTCATCTCCCTGTGAGCTCCTTTCTGCATGGTCCCAGGATGTCCCCCCATCCCTGAAATCCGGTCTCTCTCAATATGGTCAATGCCCGGTGATCTCCGGTTGCACAACATCCAAATTATACCACTTTCCACCCTCCCAACGCAAGCCCTGCCGGGATTTCCCGGCTGATGCTACGCAAGCGGCAGGAGTGGTACTTTCTTGTATGTACTCAGTTTTGAGGATACGGATTTCCCGGCGTCCTGTCAATCCCTGATCCCCAAAACAGGTATTTTTGCCGGGTCGCGTGCCTTCCCCGGCCGCTCGACTCAAGGCCCCCCATACGCTGGTCGAGTAGCGCGGCGAAAGCCGCGCGTGTCGAGACCAGTCTGGAGGAGGCTGTGGTTTCGACTCGTCCGCCTCCGGCGGACTGCTCAACCGACGTAAAACGGGTTTTGGGGACACTCTCCCTGAATACCGAGTCCTGTGGCTTTCAACCTTCAACTCTCGACGCTCGACTTGGATTACGGTGGTCGAGTCGCGCGGCGAAAGCCGCGCATATCGAGACCTCGTGCTGCAGCGTGTGGTTTCGACTCGTCCGGCTTCGCCGGACGGCTCAAGCTTCGTAGAACAGATTCAGAAAGAAACGCCCTCTCCCCGAGAACGGGAGAGGGTCCGGATGAGGGCGATCTTACTTCCTCTGGTCTGCCTCATTGGAACAGTTCCATCAAGGACAGCGCAAACATCAGGTGTCCCCGCTCGTCGGGGTGGTTCAGCGAGTTCGCCAGCAGGGTCTCGTAGGGTATCCCCTCCTTCACCAGATGTTCCCACCGGAGGCTGGCGTCGGCCAGCGCCACGCCGTTCTTCTCCGCGAAGCGCCGGAGTCCCGCCACATAGGGACGGGGATCTTTCTCCACTCGTGGAGATGCCACGCCCATCCACCGGTGCCAGACGAAGTGCGGTGTCAGGATGACCCACTCGGCTCCGATCTCGCGGAAACGCCGCAAGAGGTAGCTGTAGCGCTCCTCCACCTGGTCTGGCGTCAGGTTCGCGTCGTTCACGAACTCCGAGATGATCAGATCCGGCCTCGCGCCAAGAACCTTCTCCTCGAAGTTGTAGGGTGAGCCGGGGGGCTCATTCAGGAAGCTCTCCGTGTTGCGGCCTCCCCATGCCAGCGTCTCCAGCCGGATGTCTGCTCTCGGGAACTGCTGCTTCAACAAACCCAGAAAACGGTTCTGCCAGCGCAGGTGTTCTTCCGGCACTTCCCCGCCCGCCGTCACACTGTCGCCCCACGCGAGGATCTTCAGGGATCCTCCCGTGTTCAGCTTCTCCCACGTCTTTGGGAGAAGCCTCTGCGCAGGAGGGGGCCAGTGCTTCTTCTCCGGATACGCGGGTTCGATGATGCGGAAGACGCTCTCATCGGTCAGTCTCGTCTGCCCGGCCCGCACCCAGATGTTGGCCAGGACCACTTCGCCGGGGCCAGGATCAGGAGGGCGCACCGTTACCACGCCAGGCTCGCCGGGCCGGAGGAAAGGTTGCCCGCCCGCGCGCGACAGAACCACGATGGAGTCCAGCCGGTCCAGCCAGACAGAATAGTCCAGCCTCACTTCCGAGTCTTCACGGATCGCCCCGCCCTCCAGCCTCCCGACAGTGCCCCACTGTTCGTCTACCTCGTAATCCATTCCGCGCCGATAGACCGTGTGGCCGGATCCTGTGCTTCTCACTGTGAGGCTTCCCGGCACCAGATGGTCCGGGGCGGATGTCTCGAAAGTGCGGACCCCTTTGAGGCGCAGCCCTTTTGTCCATCCCGGCGCGTCGGGCTTCCACAAAGGCAGCTTCTCCGTGTCACTGAGGCGCAGGACAGGCGGAGGCGCCACTTTCAGAGCGACTGCATCAGGCAAGCGGATGTCCCCGTCCGGAAGACGCAGCGTACCGGCCGTCACAGTGATCTCCCAGTCGCCGGAGATCACAATCGCAGATTCCTGCTCCTGCGCTCCGTTCACGGCGCCTGAGCAGACAAGAGCCAGCGCCAGCAGCAGTCCACCAGACTTCATCGCCTCCTCTCAAGCTCATCCAGCATACGGCTGCGCGCCCGCCGGAACTCCGTGGGATCCAGAGTGTAGTCTGTCATGGAACGCACCACGGAGGCGCAGATGCGCTCCGCGGCCTTTCTGTCCTTGAGGGCCAGCAAACGCAGCAGCTCATAGTCCTCGATGCCGTCCCGCATGGCCTCCAGCCGGATGCTGGAGAGCGGGCCGTATTTCCCGGGATACACAATGTGTGAGTCGCCGGGAGGCAGGTACGTCTCTCCGCTGAGGAGTGGTTCCAGGTTGCGGAAAGGATCCTCGCGCCAGTGGTTCAGCCCCCAGTGCAGATAGCCGGGCAGGTCGTAGCGGAAGTTCTGCCAGTGCAGCAGCCTGACGGGCAGCAGGAGATAGTCCACCATCCGGTTCATATAGCCCGATGTGGGCGAGAGGCAGGTATAGAACCAGACCTGCTCTCCTTTCGACTTGCGCTCCTGGAAGAAATCCCAGTGTGCAGCGATCTCCTGCGGCTGGGGCACCCAGATATCCACGGAACCCGCCACCTCCCGGCACATTGTGGCGTCAATGATGCGGAACTCCGGGGCGAAATCCCGGACCATCGCGGCCAGCCGGTTGTAGCTCTCCGCATTGACGGTGATCGGCTCATCTACCAGGTGCTGCACGTAGCGGTCCAGCCAGCCGATCTGCTGCAGATGGTCCCGGAGCGCTGGCAGGAACTGGGAAAGGAACTCGCGCTGAGCCGCGCTGGTCACTTTGACCGGTTCCCAGCGCTTCAGGCTGCCGTCCGGCAGCAGGGTGGTGGGACGCGCGGCATCGAAGTCCGGCGCCTCCCATTCCGAGCGTCCTCCCAGGTGCCCTCCTTCGATCAGCCCCAGCGCTCCCGCCTCGTCGAACACGCGGATCCACCGGTCCAGACGTGAAAAGTCGAAGCTCAGGCGGCCGTTTGCGTCTTCGTGAGCCACGATGAGCGACATTAGCGGCGTGATCACCACGTTCTGCCGGTAATCGGCCATCAGGCGCGCCCAGGCCTCCAGCAGTTTCCAGTGCCCCTCGCTCCACGGCTGCACTCCGGCGGCGCTGGCGATGTTCTCGACGTTGAACCAGTTGGTGATGAAAAGCGTCCGCTTCTCCGGCAACGTCACGTCCCGGACCCGTACCCGCACGGGGACCTCCGCCTGCCCGTCCGGTCCCGCCAGACGGACCGAGCCGCGGTAATCACCCGGCGCGCACTCCTGCGGAACGCGCGCAGTCACCCAGATGCTCTGGGCCCGGCCGGGCTTGAGAGTGATGGACGCATCCTCCAGCAGCGGATCGGGGATCTCAGCGGGAGGTTTGGCAACCAGCAGGTGATCCGGCGTGTGTCCGGTGCCGCGGGTAATGGGGACATATCCGGTGAACCGCACCTGCATCGCCGGCCGTCTCCCGGAAGGTCCAGAGAGAGGCGATGCAGTGGCCTGCAGAGTCCCGTCTTCGTCGCTCAGCACGACGATCTGGGCGCTCTCGTACTCTCCCCGCGCCGCCTCGATGAAGATTTCCTGTGCAGAATCCCGGGGTATGGACCCTTCCGGGAGCACCTTGACCAGCGCATCCACAACCTGGACCTGCATCTTCGCCTCCAGTGCGGCGCCCATCGTGAAGGTCACTGCGGCGGCCAGCGCCGCCGCAAGTGTCGTTGACTGGAACATGGCCGTTAGCCCTCCACCGAAGAAAGCTGTTGGCCGGGAGACGTCCCAAATCCTGCCGGAGCGCACCGGCCGTGACGGCTTCCGGTGGTATGACGGCGTGGGTCCGGCTAGACTTGCTGGATATCCGCGGCGGCCTGCAGCGCCACCACCGGCAGGATGCTTCCGCCATTCTCCTCGCAACAGCTGAATCCGCAGACCACCACTCTGCTCCCTGCTGCGGGCGGGGCAACGGGGCCGCACAGCACTTTCAGTCCTCCCGGCCGGGAGCCGTCATCAATGACGAACCAACCCTGCCCGGTCTCGCGGACCACCCCGGACGTGCGGATGAGGCAACCCAGATTGTAAGGACCCTGCGAACCGCTCACGCCCGGCGTGTATGGGTTCAGGCTGCTTCCGCCCACCGCGCGGTTCAGCATGAACTTGGGCCGCACCTGCGAAGATCCACCCTGCTCCGCCAGAGCCCATCCCATCAGCACCCTCTGGCCACTGTGGGTCTGAAGCTCTCCTTCCAGACTGATGTGCGCTCCGGCCGCAAGCGAGGGCGCCGCACCGCGGTAGCGGATCCTGAGCCCGGACGTGCCTGCCGGGTTAGTCACGAAGAATGTCTGACCGTCCAGAGCGACGCTGATCCCCGCAAACACCACCGGCCCCAGGAACAGCCGCGTCGAGTCAGCTGCCGCAAGGGCTGAGGAGACGGGCGGCCCGTTCTGCACGTTCACAGTGCGCGTGAGGGAGGTCTCGTTCAGCATCCCGTCGTAGACGATCACCTTCACTGTATGCGGCCCGGACGCCGCGCCCGCCAGAAGGCAGGATGTGCTCAGGCCCCCGTCCACGGAACTGTCCGCCAGCACACCGTCCACATACAACTCCGCCTTGCAGAGTCCCGGGCTGGCGTCATAGGCGCCCACGGGCTGGGCAGTCAGCCTGAGGGACGAATCCAGCGTCAGGGTCACGTCGCCGACTACAGGTGCCACCCGGTCTCCTGGCTTTGCGCTGCCCCATGCGGGGAACCACCTGCGTACTTCCGAGACCCGCCGTCCCCGCACCTCGATCTTTCTGGGATCGTCCGTTCCCAGCCCGAGCTGCGCCGCCCAGTAAAGCGAGGGAATGCTGCCGGAGTGCGTCTGGTAGCCGCAAACCAGCGCCTGCACCGTGTCGGTGGCCACCGGGTCCGTCCCGGCCAGGATGGCCCGGATGGGGCCTCCCGATGGGAGGTTGACGGTCCCTCCTCCGCCGTCGCCACCGCAGGGTCCGTTCGTGACTCCTACAAGCCCGTCCGTGACCACCAGGTCCGGCGGGCGGCAGAGCGTCATATCCGCCTGGGTCTTGGCGTTGGTGATCAGCTCGTTGTTGCCTCCGGCCGGCTGGTGCAGCAGCGCCCATTTATAGTATGGAAGCCCCGGGTAGTGATAGATGTCCGTCGGAGCCAGACCGCAGGCCAGCTTCAGGGCGCCCGTGATGCCCGCCAGATTGTGGCTCTTGATACACGGTATGCGGATCAGGTAATCGCAGTTGACCACCAGGTTCGGCAAGACGTAGACCCGGTTCAGCAGGAACGGCTTTACGACGTGGGTCACGTAAGCAGGGTTGTAAGGTCCGCTGTAGCCGGGGAAGTCGGGATAAAGCTGCCCCGCCTGATTGGCGTCCACCAGACGCACGCCGGTCTCGTCGTCAACGAGGTCACCGTTCGTGTCCAGGCCGCTGTCCCGGAAGGCCTTGAGCGTCATCTCGCGGGCTCCGTAGGTGCCCTGGCTGCCGTAGAAGCTGGCCGATCCCTCGCAGACGAAGATATCCTGCGCCCGCGCGCCCTTCTCCAGACACATCCGGATGACCTCGCGCACCACCCGGGCGTGAGTGACGACCCCGCTGCCGCTTGTCCATCCTGCCTGCACCAGGTTGGGCTGGATGACGATGACCTTGCCCGGCCCGATCCCGGAAGGCAGCCCACCCGCAAGCTCCACCGCCCGGCGGACGGCGGCTTCGATATCGGCGGTGGTCGGTATGTCGGCGATCCCCACCACGGAGCGGTCTACGCCGAACCCGGTCGGGGAGACCGGTCCGGCTTCCAGAGTCAGCGCGTCGCGTCCCAGAAGCCACGCCCCGGCGGAGAAGACAGTGATCCCCTTCAAGAAGTCGCGGCGGGAGATGGTGTTGTGGTCCACTTGTGTAACCTCCCGGGACGGTTCCGCAGGCATATCGTCCGTCCCAGCAGAAGGCGACGGGGGAGGGAGTCCCCGGACGCCCGCAGGCTTTTCTCCATTCTACCGCCTGTGGCAGAAGAGCACAAGCTATTGTTTTTCATTAGGAGGCAGCTTCCGGCAGGCACGCGGAAAGCGGCCCGGCGTCTTGCGCGCCGGGCCGCTCTGGCTGAAGGGAGGCGATGCGGGCGTCAGTCTATGAAATACTCTTTGTGGTCCCCGCCGTAGCTGCGGGCGTTTTCGCGGATGTCCTTGCCTTCCTCCAGCGCCTGCTGGGCCTCCCTGGGGGACGTGCGGCTGAGATACGTCATGGCGGCGCGGCTGAGCCCCAGCCCGGCGATCCCCGCCGCGCTGGCAACGATCAGCACCAGCCCGCGTCTGCGGCGCGACTCCTGCTCCTCCTGTGAACGGGGAGCTGCAGCATTCCCGGCTTCCGCCTTCGACCTCTGGTGCGTCTCCAACGCAGCGACGAGGTCCGCGGGCGATGCGTTCTGGTCCTGACTGTAGTCATACGCCGGAGGCGGAGCCGGTGTCGGCAGGTCGGGCTGCTCGATGATGGGAGCGCTCTTCTGCTGCTCCTGCCGCTGGCGCTCCAGCTCCTCAGGAGGCACGTATGGAGTATCCGGAGCGTAGGGATTCCGGTGCATCGCGGCAGCCGCAGACGGCAGAGCGATGAGCACCGCCACGGCAAGGATCAGTAACCTGCTCGTCTTGCTCATATCTCCCTCCATGCCCGCGTGCGGGCCATCGGGCTGAACGGAAGGTTGATGTCAACCAGCGGTTCGCCCTCCTGTATCCGCCACTTCACCCGTGTGTCGTAGTTCAGATACATCGGAAGGCTCCGTGTCACCATAGCTTCATCGCGGCAGATGATGGAGCCGTTGAAGGTGACTCCCTGAGATCCCCCTCCGATCTCCCCTCCTCCCAGGAAGTTCGTATACAGGATGGCGTTGATGACGTTGACGTTCTCGCTGATGGAGTTGATGTAGTTGTCTCCCAGCAGCGACTTGTAGCGCATCACGCCGTACTCGTCTATCTCCTTTGCGTTGTAGGGAGGTATCCAGTTCCCGAAATCGTCGTAGCGTCCTTTGGTGAAGGGGGGCGTCATGTAGGACAGAGTGGTGGAGCTCATGGTCTTGGTGTTGCCCATGATGATGCTCCCCCGGGCGCAGAGGGCGAGCAGGTCCTTCTTCTCGTTCGCTTTGTCTATCAGTTCCAGGTCGTTGCCGGAGAAGTTCGGTCCCTGCGCGTACTGCACGTTGCCCACGATGTGCACGTTGCGGCCGGCATAAAGCGTCCCCTGCCCGGTGAAGACGCCCTTGATGACGATGTCACCGGTCACGGTCACCGGACCGTGTATGCGGATCGGCTTCGCGGTGGTCCCGATGAGCGCCACACTGCCTTCGAATACCCCCTGGCTGGTGATCCGCTCATACTTGTTCGTGGAGGGGTTGAAGACCTCGATGAAAGCCGGCTCGTTGTAATACGGGTTGTTAGAGTTGTCCCGGAACTTGCGCTTGGTGTCCAGGTAGTTCCGGCTGATCTGCTTGTAGTACTCGACGTCGTTCAGGTCCGGCATCGGCAGCTCTTTGGTGGCGCGCGGGTCCAGAATGGTGCCGTCGAACCTGCGGATGCCGTTCACGTCGCCGATGACGGCGCCGGCTGGCCGGCCGTAGATCATCGAAGCGTCTGCGTCGTAGATGAGGTCGCGCCACGCTTCGAACTGATCCGACCCTTTTACACCCATCCGGGATTCCTGATACGCCTGCCGCGCTTGTTGGGGAGCTTTCGACGAATAGTAGCTGTTGGTCCAGAACTGCGGTGTCCTGTTGACGATGCCTGCTGCATGGGGCCACAGCTTGTCGTTCCGGCAGGCGTAGACGCTGCCGTTGATGGTGGGCGAGCCGTTCAGGATGCTGAAGTCGGCGTTCGCGCGCATATCGCCATTGACGACCAGGTCCGATGCGCCGAACCCGTCCAGCCAGCCGTAGTTGTTCACGAAGTAGGCGTAGTCGAACACATTGGACGGATCCAGCGTCAGGTCCAGCAGCGCCTCCACGGCACGCGAGACCTCTCCCTGGTCCAGCACTCCGTTGCCGTTCGTGTCGCACCAGCCCACGGATTGAATGGTGAACCGGCGCGTGCGCGAGTTGACGGATTCGTAGCCGACAACGGCTGCGACATAGCGGGTGCCGTTAGGGAGCGTGCCAGTTGTCACCAGCTTCGCCGACGTTCCGGGCCCCGCGCCGGTGAACTGTGCGTCCAGGTTCTGAATCTTCTGCTGGGCGCGGAATGGGATCCACAGGATGTGGATCTCCCGCTGCAGTCCTCCATCTGCGGCGGCCAGCGCCTCGGCGCGCCGCTCCTCCGAGATGACGCGGGTGGTTCCCGATGTGGAGAACGAGACGATCCCCGTGCCCATCATCGAGAGAAGTCCGAGCCAGACCAGCGCGGCGGCGATGGCCGCGCCGCGCCGTCTGGAAAGTCTTCCGGTCCATTCAGTGAGCATCTCTGTCATTTTCAAGGTGCATTCCTGATCTGAACGACGACGGTGCGGGCGGCCGTCCAGTTGGACCGGCCGTCCGAGGTGGATGTCCGCAACGCCACCCTGACGGCGCGCTGGCTGGTGGTGGCGCTGAAGATGGGGGCGTCGGCCGGCACGTTACGCAGCAGGGGACGGTTGAACCCGGTCATCCGGAGCGTCCCGTCCGCTGCCCGCCAGATGCGCCGGGCCGTTCCATCGGACTGGATGGGAAGCAGAGGCCGCCCCTGGGCGTCCCGCACAGGGAAGAAGTAAGTGATTCCCAGTCCGTTCGTGTCCACCTGCACCTCGCAGGCGAACCGCAGCGCATCCTCCACGCGCCGGAGCGCCTGGGTGACATCTGTTTCCTGGGAGCCCCGGGCGAAGTCGCGGTTCCAGCTGTTCGCTCCGCCCACAAGGAGCCCCAGTCCTCCCAGGGAAAGGAGGGTAAAAATGGACACCGCGGTCACCATCTCGATGACGGTGGCTCCGCGGCGGGAATGCCGGATGCGAGCGATAGCAGACTTCACGGTCCGGTCTCCATCCAAGGTCTAGATGCCGGCCACCATTGTGCTCAGGGTGACTGCCTGCCACTGGCCGTTCTCCCGCCAGCGGACGGTTACCGTGACCTCATCCAGCGTGGGGGCCAGTTCGGTGATGCGAAGCAGACCCTGCCCCTGTGGCAGGCTGTTGGCCGGGCTCTGTCCCGTGCCAAAGGTGACGGTGGAAAAACTGTAGGTGAGCGGGCTGCTGAGGGCCACCCCGTCTATCAGACCGTTGGCTGTCAGCACGTTCTGGGTCTGGATGCCGTGGAACCCCGCATCCTGGATTGCCTCAATGTGACGCCGCGCCAGGGCGGTCGCGGTGGCGCGGTTGTCCGCCTTGACGCGCGACTGGGTGGAGACGGGAAAGGTGGCGCTGAACAGAAAGGCGCACAGAAGCAGCACACCCATTGCGAAGGTGACCTCAACAAGGGTCATCCCTCTCCGGTTGCGGAGCATCCCGGCAGGCGTCATTCTGTTCAATGCGACCCTCCCGTCGTCAGTCAATCGTGTGCTCGCCGCCAATGCTGCAGGTGGGATCCTCATCCATCCTGCCGATAGTGTAGGTCCCGCCCATCGGGCACTGAGGCGGCCTTACCCTCAGATATATCGGCACCAGATCACCCCAGGCTGGAGTGGCGTCCGATGGGATGTTGTTTTCCATGGCGAAGCGCTCTTTCGCCGTGGCAATGGCGCGGAGGTTCTCTCTGCAGGTCTTTGCGGCTCCCGAAGTGCGCGCCTTCAGCATGGAGGGAAGGGCGATGCCCAGGAGCATGCCGATGATGAGAATGACAAGTAGGATTTCGATCAGAGTGAACCCGCGCCGGTCCGCTTTTCGCGCTGCCCTTTGCATGCTGCTCTCCTGACTTTTCAGGACCGGTCTTCCGTGCGGCTTGCTGGCCTTTCAGCCTCTAACGGCCTTATGAGGGAACAGGCAGGCGGCGGGTTGCCCGAAGGGTCCGCCACCTGCCACATCAAGCCGTGCGGCTGAAGCTTACGGAAGCGCGTGGTCTCCGCCGATGCTGCAGGTCGGGTCGGTGTCCACGTTGTTGATCGTGTAGGTGCCGCCGGAGGGGCACTGCGGGAAGGAACCCTTGATGTAGGTCGGCACCAGGTCGGCCTGGGTCACAGCCGCATTGCCGGCCAGGCGGTTGTCCATCGCGAACTGCTGCTTGGCGGCGTCGATCTGCTTGAGGTTGCTGACACAGCTCCGGGCGCGGGACGAATCGCGGGCCTGGACGAAGTTGGGCACGGCGATCGCCAGCAGGATGCCGATGATCAGCACCACGATCATGATCTCGATCAGGGTGAAGCCCTTCCGAGACTTGCGCATGCGATTGAGGAATGTCATCTATTGCTCTCCGTGGGAGTGGAAGTCCCTGATGTGTGAGGCCGGCCGTCGGGGAACCGGGTTCCAGCGGCTGGCCGGTGTTTCTCACCAACTTTGTTCCACTCCTCTGGAGGGGCGGTCCCGACACAAATACCGGTTTTGGCTGCTTCTCGCCGGGGCGGGAAATTCACGGTGAAATGACCTGAGCGCGCAGGTTCCGGAATTGATATAATGGGATTGCCGATGTGTTGAGGAGCCGTCAAACGAGGCCCGGTAGTGGCCAGCGGCGACGCCCGCCCGGTGACGTCCCTTAAAAAGACGGTCCGGCCGGCCGATGATTCCCAATGCCGGTCTCCCGGCGCATCAGGCGATCCAGCAAAACAAGCCTGCGGAACTGTCACCGGCCCTCAGTTACGCCGGTGACGGAGAAAGGGGTCTGGAGGACAAATGAAAGTGCCTGCGCTCTCATCGGGCCTCGGAAGGCGAGATCCTGATGGCCGACGGAAGGGGTTCACCCTCATCGAGCTCCTGGTGGTCATCGCCATCATCGCCATCCTGGCCGCCATTCTGTTCCCGGTCTTTGCGCGCGCTCGCGATGCCCTCCCGGACAACCGCCTGCAAGAACAACCTGAAGCAACTGGGCCTGGCGTTCATGATGTTCGCGGAGGACAACGACGGAAAGCTCCCCACCATCAACGAGTATTTCCGGAAAGAGGGGACGGTCTGGAAGCAGGGCCCGCTCTGGAACTACACCAAGACGGACAACATCATGGCCTGCCCCGGCATGACACGCGCGGAGAAACAACTCGCAGACCAACCGCCGTTTAGCTACTCCATGAACGGTTACTGCACTGTGGAGGGCTGGAACGGTCCGCCCCAGGTGGCCAAGAATCGCGATGATCCGGCCAACCGCGTGAAGATATCCATCTACCCCAAGCCCTCCGAGACCATCCTGCTTGTCGAGGAGAACCGCGACCTTCTGATGTACGGCATCCCGGTCAATGACGCCGTCTTCATCAATGTGGACAGGTCTTCAGAGCGGCACGGCGGCAAGGCCAATGTGGTGTATCTGGACGGGCATGTGGGCATGATCCCGGGCAATCAGCAGTGGGATACCGCCCGCCTCAACCCGTCCGATCCGCAGAGCCCTCTGCTGTTCTGCCCGGTGATTCCCCTGGTGCCCTGAGGCGCCGGGTTCGCGGCATTCTGTGCTTTCGGGCGTGCGGCCCGGCTGTTCCCGTGTGGGAGAGCCGGGCCTTTTGCTGTCCGCCGGGGGCGGTTGCGGGTCTCGGGCAACGGTGTTAGGTTGATGAGTGGCGCCGGCCGGGACGATGGACGAATGAGGCAGGCGCGGGAGCGGACTCTGGAGCCGAACGATGGATCCACAGCGTGACTACTACGAGGTTCTGGGCGTCAGCCCGGACGCCACGCTGGAGGAGATCAAAAAGAGTTACCGCCGGCTGGTGAGGAAGTACCATCCGGACGTCCATCACGACAAGAAGCTGGCGGAGCGCGCGTTCGTCCAGATCAGCGAAGCCTACCGGGTCCTTTCGGACCCAGATAAACGCCGCAGCTACGACCTGGAGCGCAGCGCGCGCCGTAGAGAGGCGGCTTCCCGTGCGCGGCAGTCCGCCAGCGGAACGGGAAAGGGATCTTCGGCTTCGCCGCCGCCCCGGGCCGGGAGCGCGCGGCCTCAGGGGCAGACCGCGGGCGGACCGGCCGCGCAGAAGGCCGTGCGCGATGCCGAATTCGCGTTCATCAGGGGGCGGCTATCGGAGGCGGAGAGTCACGCCCGCCGGGCGCTGCGGGCAGACCGGACGTGCGCACGGGCGTGGGAGGTTCTGGGCGACGTGCATCAGGCCCGGAACCGGCAGGAGCAGGCGCTGCAATTCTACAGCTACGCAGTGCAGTTCGACCCGCGCAACCATAGCGCTCTGGGCAAGCTGGAGCGCCTGATGGCGCGCACGGGACGTCCGCGCCCTGCGGCAGGGAAGGCGGGAGAGGTTCCCCGCCGCGGGGCGCCTGCCGGAGCGCTGTTGCATATGGCGGGCTGGTGCGCCGTATTCCTGGTTCTGTTCGTCTGGGTGCCGGCCGTCCCGGCACTGGAGCCCGCCCTCTCACCGCAGGGACTGGAGAGTGTGCTGGAGGGATGGAACTGGGCTGTGGTTCCCCCTCTGGCTGTCGCCGGGCTGCTGATGGGCCTGCTGCTGAGGAGCGGAGGCTTCTTCCGGCACCACGCCGATGAGATGGTCTTCCAGACCATCACCCGGGGAGCGGCCCGCCCCCAGGCTGCGCCCGTCGGGCTGCTTCTGGTGGGGGTGTCGCTGGTGCTCTTCTGGCTGGCCCTCGGGGTGTATCTGGCCATGGCCAGCGTGCAGGATTCGATGTCGCGCAGTCTCACCCGTGCGTTCACTGTGACGCTGATCTTCGTGCTTGCCGCGGCACTGCTTTCGCAGATGCACGTAGCGATGCTGCTTTTTGGAGGAAATGTGGTGTTCGTGTCTTTGCTGGCGGGATGGTGGATGGTGGACTTCTGGCGCGAAGCGGGAGAAGCCCGATGAGCACGGAAAAGCCGGTCACCGTTCCGTGCCTGCGCAGAATGAAGAATGAGGGGCGGAAGATCGTCGTTCTCACCGCATACGACTATCCCTTCGCCCGGTTGATGGACAGTTGTGGCATTGACGTGCTGCTGGTGGGGGACAGCGTCGGCAACGCAGTGCTTGGCTATGCTGATACCATCCCCGTGACGATGGAAGAGATGCTACACCACGTGAAAGCGGTCTCCCGGGCGGCGCGGCGGGCGCTGGTGGTGGCGGATATGCCTTTCATGTCCTATCAGGCAGGGCGCAAACAGGCGCTGGAGAATGCTGGCCGCTTCCTGAAGGAGGGCGGGGCGAAGGCTGTCAAGCTGGAGGGTGGCGCGCGCGCGGCTGAGACGGTGGCCTTCCTGACCTCTGCCGGCATCCCGGTGATGGGGCACATCGGGATGACTACCCAGAGCGTAAACGTGACAGGCGGATACCTGCGCCAGGGAACAAGCGAGGAAGCCGCCGCCGCGCTGGAGGAGGATGCCCGCGCGCTGGAGGAGGCCGGCGCGTTTGCCGTAGTGCTGGAACTGGTCAGCCCTCCGGTGGCCGCCAGGGTCACCGGGCTGCTGGAGATCCCCACCATCGGCATCGGCTCCGGGCCGGACTGCGACGGTCAGGTGCTGGTGATGCACGATATGCTGGGGATGGACGAGCATTTCCGCCCCCGCCACGCAAAGCGCTATATGGAACTCCATGCGCTGCTGCGCGAAGCGTTCACGGCTTATGCGGAGGATGTGCGTGCCGGGCGGTTCCCGTCGGAGGAGCATTCATGAGCGCCCCTCGCGACGCCGGAGGGGTGGGGCGGTGAGGACCATTCACAATCCACGGGAGCTTCAGGAGTTTGCATTCTCCGTCCGCAGGTCGGGCACTACCATCGGTCTGGTCCCCACGATGGGCGCGCTGCATGAGGGGCATCTGAGCCTCATCCGCCGGGCCCGCCAATCGGATGAGGTCGTGATCGTCAGCATCTTTGTGAACCCCACTCAGTTCGGCCCCAATGAGGACTTGGACCGCTACCCGCGCATGCTGGAGCGTGACCTTGACGCCTGCCGGGAGTGTGGAGTGGATGTGGTTTTCGTGCCGTCCGCCGGGGATCTGTATCCCGAAGGCTTCCAGACCTATGTGGAGGTTGGGCCTCTGGCTTCACGGTTGTGCGGCGCATCCCGCCCCGGACATTTCCGCGGAGTGGCCACCATCTGCCTCAAGCTCTTCAACCTCTGCCAGCCCACCCGGGCGTATTTCGGGCTGAAGGACTATCAGCAGTATCGCGTCGTCGAGAGAATGGCGCGGGATTTCGATCTGCCTCTTGAGATCGTTCCGATGCCTATCGTCCGGGAGCCGGACGGCCTGGCGATGTCCAGTCGCAACAGTTATCTCTCCCCGGAAGAGCGCACAGCGGCCACGGTGCTGTTCCGCTCGCTGGAGGATGCGGCCAAAGCGTGCGAGGCTGGCGAACGGGACCCTCAGACGCTGGCCGCCCGGGTCCGCCGCGGCATCGAGGCGGAACCGCTGGCGCGCGTGGACTATGTGGAAGCTGTGGACCCCCTCACGCTGGAGCCAGCCGGCAGCTTGCCTGCTCTGATCGCCGTCGCAGTGTTCATCGGCAACACGCGCCTGATAGACAATCGCCTTCTGGAAGCGCCAGACAGCTCAAAATGACAGTGGCCGGAAGGGACATCATCCCTTCCGGCCACCGAATCCCTCAGCTCCGATTGCCGTCAGGCCCGGAACTTCGCCTCGCTCTCCATGGTGAACGCCTGCACCTTGGGCGGGCACTCGCGGGCGCAGATGCCGCAACCCTTGCAGTGGTCGTAGTCCACGCCCTTCACCTTCGCATCCTCTACGATGATGGCCGAGTCCGGGCAAAATACCCAGCACAGCAGGCAATGGATGCATTTCTGGTCGTCCCAGATCGGGCGCAGCGTGCGCCAGTCGCCCGTATGATACTGAGCGGCGGTTCCGCCACCGTCAATGATCCCTCCGATAGGGAGATCCTTCCATCCGGGAAGCGTTCCGGACGAAGAGCCGGTCTTCTTCGCGTCTGCCATTCGTAAAGATGCCTCCGGTAAAACTGTTGCGGCTCGTGGGAAGTCGCCCGGGCGCTCCCGGGCAGGCGGCTGCACTTCCAATATACCACCTTCGCACACCGTGTGGCCACCGTAAGGGGCTCTCTGTGCGATATTTCACTAATGATTTTCGGTAGCGTCCGCCTCCGCCTTCAGGCCGGTATCCCCGCACTTCTGCGGGGGCAATAAATCATAGTCCAGTGATGAGCAGGGCACACGAGGGGCGGCGTCAAAAGAACTCTTTGCGGCGCCGGCCTGCGGCGCCGAGCGACAAATCCGGGAGCAACAAAGCAGTGTCGAAAATCCGTCTGGGCCTTGTGGGCGCTGGTGGTATGGGCCAGACTGCCCACCTGCAGAACTTCGCAACCATTCCCGAATGCGAGATCGTGGCTCTGGCCGAGGGCCGGGCCAGGACCGCGGAGCTTGTGGCGCGCCGGTGGGGCATCCCGCGCATATACCCGGACCACCGGGCTATGCTGGAGGATTGCCAGCTGGACGCGGTGGTCGCCATTATGGATTATCACCTGCACGCCTCAGTGGTGCCGGATATCCTGAACGCCGGACTGCCCGTGATGACCGAGAAGCCCATCGCCGTCCGTCCAGAGACCGGCAGGCGGCTGGCGGAGCTGGCGGAGCAGAAGGGCGTGCCCTATATGGTCGGGTATATGAAGCGCTCGCTTCCGGCGGCGGTCGAGGCTGCCGCGAGGGTGAGACACTGGCGCGAGTCCGGGGAAGCCGGGCCGATGAACTATCTGCGCGCCACGATGCCACCCGGGGACTGGGTGTTCGGCATCCAGTGGGGACTGAGCGCCGGAGACGCGCCTCCGCCGTATGAGGGCGTGGTTCCCGAGACCCCTCCCGACTGGATGGATGCCGGACTGGCCGGCCGCTATGACGCCTTCGTCAACTACTACATTCATCAGGTCAACCTGATCCGCTACCTGGCCGGGGAGGATTATCACGTCACTTACGCCGATCGCAACGGAGCAGTGATGATCGGCGAGACGGAAAGCGGCGTCACGCTGACTCTTGAGATGAAGGGGCGCGGCTTGCGCAACAGCTGGGAGGAGTTCTACCTGGTCAGCTTCGAGAACGGCCGGGTGGATCTCTCCGTCCCCGCCCCCATGGCTCAGCAGAATGGAGGGGACGTCCGGATCTACTTCGGTGGCTCGGGCGATGAACTTCCACGCTGGGAGCGGCCGGTGATGCCTCCGGTGTGGAGCATGCTGGCGCAGGCCAGGCACTTCATCCAGTGCGTGCGGGACGGCAGCCCGGTCCGCTCGCCGGCTTCCGAGGCGGCGAAAGACCTGGAGGTGGCCGAGCAGTATGTCAGGGCTTTGAGCCGGACCCTGCAAGGGTAGGGGGCGCTTCCGCGGCGCGGAGCTACTCCGGCTGGCGCGGCAACCAGGAGCGGGCGTCCCACACCAGGTCACCCTCTTCGGTGTGCTGCTTGGTTTTCTTGCGCGTCCGTCCCTGGTCGTCCCTCAGGTCCGGTCCGATGCTGTAGAAAAGGTATCCGTTTCGAGTGCGGGCGTAGCGGAATGGCTCGCCGGAGAACGGATCCGGGGGAATGGGCCCGCCAGCCGGCATCTGCAGCGCGTCCAGCGTGCGAGGGTATTCGCCTTTGCTGCGGCGGTGCGCCTCCAGCGCCAGGCTGAGCCTCATTGCGTTGCAGCAGGCGATGATAGCGTCGCGCTGCCAGAACGGTCCCGTCACCGCCGGACGCATGATCTCGACCAGCGCGCGGCCCGGGGCCAGCCAGTTCGTCCGCACCGGGTTGCGTGCTTCGGCTGGCCAGTCTCGCCACGGCTGATCCGCCAGGCGCCTCGCCGTCTCCAGCAGTTCCAGCAATCGCAGATGCATCCCTGCGGCATATGGCCGCCAGAGCACTCCACGGATACTCCGCTGGCTTCGCCACCTGCGCGCCTCGCTGACCACGGCGACGGTGTGGGCATCCAGCACGTTCCGGGAACCGGCCATCCAGTCGAGAGATGCAAGCACTCTGTCCAGCCGGGCTGTCTCGTCTGCATCAAGGGGCCGGATGGTGTGGGCTGTCTGGATGCCTTCTAGGGCGATGTTTACCGCAGGCCAGGCCGCCGTCCAGCAGGATCTGTCCTTCTGGATGCGGAGCGAACGGGCGATCCGCAGAGCTGCCTCGAAGCTTGCCGCCGCTCCCTGGCTGTCTCCTGCGGCGTGCCGGACCACTCCTTCCGCCGTCAGCAGGCGGACGGCGAGCGTTGCGCGTGCCGCCGCCTTGCCGTCCACGTCGAGCGAGCCGGGAGCCAGGGGATACCTCGCCTCCGTCAACGCCGCTGCCCGGTGGAGCTGCCGCATCGTCGGGGAGAGTTCTCCTGTCAACAGCCTGCGGACCTCCTCGATGTCTTCACCGGCCGGCCGCTTACCCGGCGTGGTCAGGATCCGTTCGATGACGGCCTCCCGGTCAGGCACTGTTTCCGGGCCTGCAGGCGGCAGCGCCTGGAGGACGGCATTTGCCCCGTTCCGGTCTTCGGGAAGAGGATCTCCGGCAAGCTGTTTTGCCGTCACGGGGATTCCCTGCCGCTCAAGCTGCCGGATATGCCGCTCCAGTTCCCGGGAGTATCGCCGGTCCATCCAGATGTGCGTCGCGGCTGCCGCTGCGAGCAGTACGGCAGAGACAAGACCCGCGACCCTCATCGCGCGCTTGATACGATCCCTGTTGCTTTGTCGCTGGCTGTTATTCATCCGGCGCTCCAGCGAGGCATTTTACTGCCCGCGTGATCCCGTCGGCCACGGCAGCTTCCTGTGTCCGCCAGGGCAGATACGCTGGAGGGCCGCAGACCCGATGGTCTGCGGCCCTCCTCACAAGCATCCTGTGAAGGCTCAGAAGCCCTCAGATGACTACCGGTGATGACTCGAAGCCGGGCGGGCGATGCCTCGCAGCACCGTCGCCCACGTCCCTGGAGAGCATGTCCTTCCCGTGCTCACACACGAGCGCAGTCCGGACCTTGCCGGGATGATCAAATCCAGATACCGGCCGCCGCGGGGCGCCGGATCCGGATCCACTTCATCCCTGAACGGTTCGGCTGGCAGAGAATCTTTCCTCTCTGCCTGCGTGGCGTTCGTCATGGGTCCTTTTCTCCCTTCCGGGAGCCGCTTCCATCCGCCACGGGCCCCTCTGTCTCTTTCCCGCGGCGCGGGCGGCTTCACAAAGAAGGACGACCGCCGCCCTCACGTGGTTCCCCGGAGAATCACCGGGAGCCGGCAAAACAGGAGGCCCCTCCCAATAGGGGAGGGGCCGTCGCCTGTCCCTGTTCTCAGGAGCGGCTCTTTACTGCTGGCGCTGAGGGCGGCCGCCTCCGTCACCCCGGCGGCCGCTGTCCCTTCCGCCGTCGCGCGGCATGCCGCGCCATAGCTCACGGCGCTGCTCGCGGTACTGCTGCCAGATCGGTGAGTTGCTCTGCGCCAGCGCACGGAATGCCTCCATCCGGGCACGTGCCATTGCCTCCCGGTCCGAAGGGTTCATCGCCATCTCATTGATCAGCGTCTGCTCCAGCGCGGCGGCCCGCTCCTCGGGGGTCATCTGCAGGAATGCCTGATTCCGCTGCAGCTCCATCTGGGCATACTGCTGCACGATCGGTGCTCCGGCCATATTGCCTGCCGGAGCTGTAGGCTGCGTGGCGGCCGTCGCCGCAGATGCCGTGGATGCCGCGGCTGCCGGCTTGCCCGCGATGTAATACACAGGCGCAAGTCCCTGCGCCGCGGCCGCCTCATCGGCCTGCTCGTCCTTCTCCTCCTTGCGGGAGAAGAATGCTTGCGTCCCCGTCGCCGGGTCGTAGACCATGGCGCTCTTCAACTCCTGAACAGCCTGCAGCAGCGCCACCTGCTCGCGCGCCTGCTTCACGGCATCCTCCCGGCTGATGTCGGCGGGCAGATATACCTTGTACCACTTCAATCCGGCCGCCTTAGTGGCCGCCGAAAGCACCTGCTCCAGCGGGGTGTTGTTGAACCCTCCACTAAACTGACCCTGCGCCGCAGGGTCAGCCACCACCATGACCCCGGCGGCGCTGGAGAGCTGCTGCGCCAGGTTCGCCATCGAAAGGTTGTCCGCGTTCAGACTGACCGCCGGCCCGCCCGCCGCCACGGAGGCGGCAGCGAGGGTGACGGCCAGTGCCATAAGGAATCCTGTCGGTCGCACCATTTCCGTGTCTCCTCCGTTGCCAGAAAGCTCCATACGTCCCGGAGCGGCCTGTTCAAAGACTCTTTGACGCCTTGCGGCCTCGCAATCTTAACAGGCAAGGCGCGCCGATCGTGCCCCCGGCAATGAAAAAGCCCCCGCCGGAAGGCGGGGGCCCGGCTTACAATGCTCAGTTCTTGGAAGGCTCCTCCAACGGCAGATCCTCCAGAGCCGCGACGGACTTGGTGAAGAAGATCTTACCGTCCTCCACTTCGGCGCGGATGGTGTCGCCCTCGCTGAAGCGCCCCAGCAGGATCTCCTCCGACAGCGGATCCTCGATGTTCCGCTGCACAGCCCGGCGAAGCGGACGGGCTCCGAACGTCGGATCGAACCCTTCCTCGGCCAGCATCTCCTTGACCTCGCGGCTGACCTCCAGTTCCATTCCCTGATTGCGCAGCTGGGCCTTCACCCGGTCCAGCAGCAGATCCACGATCTGCAGGATCTGCTCGTGCGTCAGGGAGTGGAAGACGATGGTCTCGTCCACCCGGTTGAGGAACTCCGGCCGGAAGACCTTCTTCATCTCCTCCATCACGCGGTTGCGCATGCTCTGATAGGAGCGATCGTTCTCGTCGCCCTTCTTCGCGGAGCGCAGCCCCATGCTGCTCTCCCCCGCGATCAGATGCGCCCCGATGTTGGAGGTCATGATAATGACGGTGTTCTTGAAGTCCACCACCCGGCCCTGAGCATCCGTCAGGCGGCCGTCCTCCATCACCTGCAGCAGGATGTTGAAGACCTCCGGGTGCGCCTTCTCGATCTCGTCGAGCAGGATCACGCTGTACGGGCGTCGGCGGACCTGCTCAGTCAACTGGCCGCCCTCGTCGTACCCGACATACCCCGGAGGCGCTCCCACCAGCCTGCTGACCGCGAAGCGCTCCATATACTCCGACATATCAATGCGGATCAGGGTATCTTCGCTGTCGAACAGGAACTCTGCCAGAGCCCGGGCAAGCTCGGTCTTGCCGACTCCGGTGGGCCCCAGGAAGATGAACGAGCCCATCGGCCGGCGCGGATCCTTCAGGCCGCTGCGCGCGCGCCGCACCGCCCGGCTGACCGCCTCGATCGCCTCGTCCTGCCCGATGACCCGGTTGTGCAGCGCCTCCTCCATCTTCAGCAGCTTGGAGGTCTCGCCTTCAACCAGCCGCGACACGGGGATGCCCGTCCAGGAATAGACGATGTGAGCGATCTCGTCATCGCTGACCACATCTGGCATGTTCTGCTTGCGATCCTGCCACATCTCGTTTAGCTCGGCGATGCGGTCCTTCAGCTCCCGCTCGCGCATCCGCAAATCGGCGGCGCTTTCATAGTCCGATGTGTTCGGAATCTCGGCGAGCTTCTTCATGACCTCCTGCAGCTCCAGGTTCGCCTGCCTCAGCTCAGGAGGCGGCAGAGCAAGCTGCAGGCGCACCCGGGACGCAGCCTCGTCAATCAGGTCTATAGCCTTGTCCGGCAGGCACCGGTCGCTGATGTAGCGGTCCGCCAGCCGGGCCGCTGCGGTCAGCGCCGCGTCCTCGATGCGGATGCCGTGATGCTCTTCGTAGCGCGAGACCAGTCCGCGCAGAATCTCGATACACTCCTCCACCGAAGGCTCCCGCACCTGCACTGGCTGGAACCTGCGCTCCAGGGCAGCGTCCCGTTCGATATACTTGCGGAACTCGTCCATGGTGGTGGCGCCGATGCACTGGAGCTCGCCGCGTGCCAGGGCCGGCTTCATGATATTGGAAGCGTCAATGGCGCCTTCGGCCGCTCCGGCGCCGACCAGCGTGTGCAGCTCATCCACAAACAGGATGACCTCGCCGGCTGCCTTGCGGACCTCGTCAATGACGCGCTTCATCCGCTCCTCGAACTCACCCCGGTACTTCGTGCCCGCCACCAGCCCCGGCAGATCCAGGGCCACGATGCGGCGGTCCTTCAACATTTCGGGAATGTCGCCGGAGGCGATCCTCTGCGCCAGACCCTCCGCGATGGCGGTCTTGCCAACGCCCGGTTCGCCAATGAGGCACGGGTTGTTCTTGGTCCGCCGCGACAGGATCTGGATTACGCGCTCAATCTCTGTCTGGCGTCCGATGACCGGGTCCAACTTATCCGCCCGGGCAAGCTCCGTGAGGTCGCGCCCGAACTCGTCCAGAGTGGGCGTGCGGGAGCGCGCGCGTGTGGCGGAGAGGGCGGTGTCCGTATCCTGCAGGTTCATCACTTCCCGGCGGGTCCTCTCCAGGTCCACGCCGAGCTTCTGGAGGACGCGGCCGGCCAGTCCATCTCCCTCGCGGATCAGGCCAAGGAGGAGATGCTCAGTCCCAATATAGTTGTTATTCAGCTGGCGCGCCTCGTCATAGGCCAGGTCAATGACCCGCTTGGCGCGCGGGGTCAGCTGCATATCCTGGCCCAGGCGGCCATCGCCGCGCGAGACCTGTCGCTCCACTTCGGCCCGGATGCGGCTCAGCGAGACGCCAAGCCGGTCCAGGATCCGCGCGGCCACACTGTCATTCTCACGCACCAGCCCCAGAAGCAGATGCTCCGTGCTGACATAGTTCTCGCCGAGCCGGTTGGCCTCTTCCTGGGCGAAAAAGACCACGCGCCGGGCGCGTTCTGTAAACCGCTGCCACATAGACTATCGGACCTCCTCTCCTGGCCGGTTGCCTCCAGACACTTAGATTATACCTCTTTCATTCATAGAACCGGGGCGCACCGGGACGCTCCGGGCATCTTCTCTTACCACCTGTTTCGGTCTTCCGGGCTTCTTGCGAGAGACCCCGCGCCGCAAGACTTTCACAGGTCTCACTTACTCAGACAGGACGCCCGCCTGCGGGGTTCCTGTTGCGTTCGCTGCCGCCCCGCGCGGGCATCGGTGGAACAGAAGAGCCGCGGAAGCTGACTTCCGCGGCTGCTGGACTGTGCGGGATCTTGCCTTCTTTCAGTGCCGGACTCCGCCTCACCCGACACCCGTCGCGGCTGTCGCGTTTTCCTCATAAATAGGAACGCCGGATGTCGCGGTCAGTTCCCTGAAAGCCTCCATCAGCGAGCGTGTCACCGGCCCCGGGTGTCCCTCGCCGATGACCCTGCCGTCCACCGTCCGCACCGGGATGACCTCCGCCGCCGTGCCCGTCAGGAAGCACTCGTCGGCCGTGTAGACGTCGAACAGCGTAAAGATGTCCTCGCGGACCGTCAGGCCCTGCTCGCGGGCCAGCTCGATGACTGTGTTCCGTGTGATGCCCAGAAGGATGCCCGCCCAGGACGGCGGAGTAATGATCTCCCCTCTCCGGACGATGAAGATATTGTCTCCCGTGCATTCGGCCACGTAGCCCTGCGTGTTCAGCATCAACCCTTCGCCAGCATTGACGCGGTTGGCTTCGATCTTCGCCTGGATGTTGGCCACGTACTTGCCCAGACTTTTGATGCGCGGCTCCACCGTCTGCGGAAGCGGGATGCGGGTGGAGACCGTCATGACGTCCAGACCGTTTTCGTACATCGAGCGGGGATACAGGCTCAGGGCGTCGTTCATCACCACCACGGTTGCCGGCCCATTGATGTTGCGGGGATCCAGTCCCAGGGAAACGCCCCGGCTGACCGTGATGCGGTTGTAGCCGTCCTTCACGCCATTCCTGCGAGACAGGTCCAGAATCGCTGCCCGCAGCTCGTCGCGGCTCATGCCGATCTCGATCATCAGCGCCTTGGCGCTGAAGTACAGCCGCTCCAGATGCTCATCCAGCTTGAAGATGCGCCCGTTGTAGGTGCGGATGCCCTCGAATACGCCGTCGCCGTAAAGGAACCCGTGGTCGTAGACGGAGACCTTGCCCTGGTCGTGCGGGACGACCTCTCCGTTGAGGAAGATGAAGTTGCCCATGTGGTCCGGTCTGCTCCTGAAGAGAGGGTAAAACCGAGTATAGCATACCCCCTCGGCTGCGGCAAACCGCGCTCCAGCGTCCTCTGACGCAAGCCCCATACCTGTCGTGTCCGTCCTCCCTTCCCGGTGCCTAAGTTTCGGTGTCCCGGTAACTTATTCCCGGCCCTCCCCCTCCGGTGGTTGAGCCGTCCGGCGCAGCCGGACGAGTCGAAACCACACCCGGCACTGCGTGGTCTCGATACGCGCGCCTGGTGGCGCGCTACTCGACCATCGTAGGGGCATCGTAGGGGCGGAGGCTGGAGTCTATAGTCTAGCGTCGAGCGTCTAGAGTTGGTGATGAGAAGTCGCCCTCACCCGAACCCTCTCCCGTTCTCAGGAAGAGGGTTTTTCATGCCGCCTGCTGCGTGGATCGCAGTGGAAATGGAGTGGGGGGTAGCCTTCCAGAGGAAGCCCTCTCCCCCTGTGGGAGAGGGTCTGGGTGAGGGGTGATCTGGAAATCGGCGTTCTGGGTGGCCCCCTTACGGTGGTTGAGCCGTCCGGCGTAGCCGGACGAGTCGAAACCACAGCCAGATGTCGTCTCGACATGCGCGCCTGGTGGCGCGCTACTCGACCGGCGTAGGGGCGGAGTCTAGAGTCTAGCGTCGAGCGTCTAGAGTCGGTGATGAGAAGTCGCCCTCACCCGAACCCTCTCCCGTTCTCAGGGAGAGGGTTTTTTCTCCGGTTCCTGCCGGGCACTCCGGGGCGGGTCATCTCTCCGGCGGAAAGAATGACGTCCAGATCCTCTGCGGAGAGCAGCCCTGTCTCCAGCGCCACCTCCCGGACAGTGCGCCCGGACACCAGGGCTTCCCGCGCGATGGCCGTGGCCTTCTCGTACCCGATATGTCCCACAAGCGCCGTGGCCAGGCCAAGCGAGTTCTCGGCCAGCTGGCGGCACCGCTCCTTATCCGCCTCGATTCCCGCCACGCATTTCGTGGCCAGCAGGTCTGCCGCACCGCGCAAAAGATCGAAGCTCTTCAACAGGTTGTGTGCGATGCAGGGAAGGAAAGCATTGAGCTCCAGCTGTCCGGCCTGCGCCGCCAGCGTGACGGCCAGGTCGCAGGCCTGGATCTGGAACGCCGCCTGTGCCACTGCCTCCGGCGCCACGGGATTCACCTTGCCCGGCATGATGGATGAACCTGCCTGAAGCTCCGGCAGGCGGATTTCCGCAAATCCGGCCCGCGGGCCGCTGGAAAGCAGCCGCAGATCCGCGCTGATCTTGGCCAGGTTCACCGCGGCGGAGCGGATCAGTCCGGAGACCTCCACAAACACGTCGCAGTTCTGTGTGACGTCCATCATGTTCTCGGCGCGCGCCAGCGGCAGGCCGGTGATCTCCCGCAGAATGTCCGCAGCCACATAAAGGAAGCGCAGATCGGCGTTCAGACCGGTGCCCACCGCCGTCCCGCCCAGGTTCACCTGCCGGAGCCTCTCCCCCACGTTGTATAGCCGCCACCAGTCGCGCTTGACCGCCTGAGCCCAGGCCGCGAATTCCTGCCCCAGCGTCACAGGGACGGCATCCTGCATCTCCGTCCGGCCTATCTTCAGGACGCCGGCGAACTCGGTCTCCTTGGCCTGTAGAGCCCCCTGCAGGCGGTTCATCGCGCCGGTGGCCTCCTGCAGCAGCCGCAGGGACGCCACACGGACCGCAGTGGGAAAGACGTCGTTGGTGGACTGAGACAGGTTCACGTGGTCCAGGGGGTGGACCAGCGAGTAGTCGCCCTTGGTGCCCCCCAGAAGCTCGATGGCCCGGTTGGCCAGCACCTCGTTTGCGTTCATGTTGGCCGAGGTCCCCGCCCCGCCCTGAAGCGCATCCGTCAGGAACTGGTCCCGGAGCTCACCCGCCGCCACCTCGTCCGCGGCGCGGCAGATGGCGTCGGCGATCTCCGGCTTCAGGAGCCCGGCGCGGCGGTTGGCAAGGGCGCACGCTTTCTTCACCAGAGCCAGTGCACGTATCAGCTCCGGGTGAAGTCCTTCTCCCGCCAGATGGAAGTTCTGCGCGGCGCGCGCGGTGTGGATGCCGTAATACGCCTCCGCCGGGATCTCCATCTCTCCCAGCAGATCGTGTTCCCTGCGTACGGCAAGAGTAGCGTCCGGGGCCATCCGTTATTGCTGCTCCGCCGACGGCCCGGTGACCAGCCTGGTCTCGCGGGTCTCCTGCAGCACCACAGGCATCTCCTGTCCTTTCGGACCACGCAGCGGGATCTGGATAGTCCGCGAGGATTTCTCGGAGTGTACGATCATTGTCTCCGGGTCCACCAGGCGCTCACCGGACCCGCTGATGCTGAATCCGGGCAGCTCAGCTACGGGACGCGGTCTCAGACGGAGGCGCACCGTGTCGCGGGCAAGATCGTTGGCCTGAGCCTGGAGCTTGCCCGTGTCCGTCCCGAAGGTGAACTTCAGGCGGGCAAGCTTCCTGTCGCCCTGCTGCTGCCATCCGGTGAACACTGTGACGATGTAATAGCGCGCCTGCCGCCCGTCGGGGAGGGGAGTGACCCCTTCGCTTACCCATCCGGTGCCGGGCTCCGCCGGCAGGCCGATGGCGTCTCCGATGCGCGCCCTCCAGGCGCTGGTCTCCTTCTCCTGCAGCACTTTCTCGCCCAGGGTGGCAGGCAGGGACCGTGCCATCTCTTTTGGTGCAACGCGCAGAGCCGCGTCGAGGACGCTGCCGTAGCCCTCAATACTCTGCAGCCTTCCCTCCGTGTCCAGGCGATATGTCACCCGTGTGGTGTTCACCACCTGCTGCACCGGATCCGCCACGGGCTTGCCGGCACGCGTCATCTCGAACCCGGACGGGTCAGCCACCACCGTATAGCCGGCGTCTGAGCGGGTCACCGAATACCGGATGCGGACTTTCAGGGTCTCTTCGTCCGGATCCAGACCCGCGGCCAGCAGTGTCCGCCGGGATGTGGATTCCTCTGTCCACGTCGTGCCGTTTGCGGGCGCAAAGCGGAACACTGGCTGCGCGTTCTCTTCCGCGGCGGCTGGCTGGCAAGCGCCGAGCGCCGCCGCAATCAGCAGACTGGCAGTCAGGGTCCCCATCTTGAGCTGATACGGTCCTATCATCAAACGGCCCTCCGTCCCGTGGAAAACGAATGTAGGTCTGTCATCGTCATTCAACTGTTGGAGTATTCGATGGCAGGGGAAGGTTTTTCATTCCCCAAAGACGCCGCGTGAGGGATTGTCCGAGGGAGTTCTCACTCCCTTTCCCCGCCGCGCATGCCATAATGATGCTTGATGCCCCGTCCACGGACTGGCGGCGCGCTCGCGGCGCCGGCTCCGTTCCCTTTGCTGTGGAGGATCTGGCTTGCTGAAGACGCGTCTTGTCCCTCTCACCGCCGCGACTGCCGCGGCGCTTTTCTTCGTCGCCTTCTCGCGCTTCGCCCTTGCGTCCACTATTCCGCCGGAGGATGCCGCGCGCATCATGCCTGTCTCACAGGTTCGCGCAGGGATGCAGGGCTATGGCCTTACCGTGTTCAAGGGAGCGCGCGTCGAGCGCTTCGATGTGAAGGTTCTGGGAGTGATGCCCGGGATGAACATGGGACGCCCGCTCATCCTGGTGCGCATCGGGGGAGGCGAACTGGACAGGCGCCCCATCAACATCGCCGAGGGGATGAGCGGCAGCCCGGTGTACATTCAGGGCAGGATCATCGGCGCAATCGCTTTTGCCGGAAGTTTCGCCCGCGAGCCCATCGGGCTGGTGACACCCATCGAGGATATGCTGGCGGCCTGGGATCCTTCTCTGCCGAAATCGCCTCCGGGGATGGACGAGCCCCGCCCACTTCCCGAGAGCATTCCTGTGGGGCAGGGCCGAATCCGGGCATTCGGCATCACCACCGATCCGAAGCGCGCTTCCTCTGGCGGCGCGGATGGCACCGCCTGGTTCCGGCCGCTGACCGGCACAGTCACTGTCTCGGGCTTTTCACCACGCACTCTGTCGCTTCTCAGTGCGGAGCTTGCCGGCATTCCCCTGCAGGTGCGTGAGGGACCCGGCCGGATGGATCGCGACCCCCTGCCTCTCAAGGAGGGATCGGCGGTGGGTTTCTCCCTGGTCACGGGGGATGTTGATGTCACAGCGGTGGGCACGGTCACCTACCGGAGAGGCGACCGGATCCTGGCCTTCGGACACCCGTTCCTGCAGATCGGACCGCTAGAGGCGCCGATGTGCACCGCGTGGGTGCACGACGTATTCACCAGCTATCTCTCATCCTTCAAGCTGGCCTCCCCGGTGAGCTTTGTGGGCGCTTCCACCCACGATCTACCGTTTGCGGTCTCCGCCAGGGTGGGGCATCGCCCGGCGATGGTGCCCGTTGAAGTGACCATGCGCATCGGAGAGAGAGGGGCCGTCCGCCGGTTCCGGGCCTCGGTGGTGCGCCATCCGTTGGTGACTCCTCTGTTCACGCGGATGGTCGCCCTGGAGGCTCTCAGCCGTCTGAGACCCTATCCCGGGGAGGGGATGGCCGTGGTCCGCACGACGGTGAAGCCGGAGGGGCTGGATCTCGTGGAACGGACCAACCTGTTCTTCAGCGAGGCGGATGTGACCTCTTCGGCGCTGGAGGATCTCAACGCCATCGTCGCACTGCTGCAGGGGAACCGGTTCGCGCCGGTGCTGCCAGAGCGGGTGTCGCTGGAGGTTACGCTGTACAACACGCGCCAGACGGCGGAGGTGGAACGGGTCTTCACGGACCGCTCCACCTTCCGGCCGGGTGAGTCCGTCAGGGTGCACGTGCAGCTTCGACCGTACCGCTCCGAGCCCGTGGTCCGCACGCTGGAAGTACAGATCCCCGAGAATGCCCTGGACGGCCGGGCCGTTGTCGTGGTCCAGGGGGGTGGCTCAGGCCTCGGGCGCAGCGCCTCCGGCCCCGCGGGTTCGCAGACGGCTCCGCCTTCCAGCGCCCTGGAGGACATCCGCAACGCGGTCAGCGTCAGGCAGATGTTGCAGCGCTTCCGGGAACTGGACGCGAACAACAGTCTGGTGGCGCGCATCATCCTTCCCAGCGCATCGTTCACGCTGAACGGTGAGCGCCTCATCGGACTGTCGCCGGTGATGGAGGAGGCGCTCCAGACGGCGGGCGGGACCGGGCTCCGCCTGGTGCGTGACGAGGTGAAGAGCGTGCAGCCCACCGGGTGGGTGGTACAGGGGTCGCAGATGCTGCCCATCACCATCCAGCGCAAAAGCCTGCTGGAAAAGGCTCCCACTGCGGCAGCTGCCACCTTGCCGGCAGTGAGGACAGCTCCGTCCGCTTCGCAGGAATCGTCCAGTGCGGAGGAATCCTCCTCCGCCAGTGACACCGGCGATGCGGCGGTGTGGCGCTTGATGTCTGAAGGTTCCCAGGATGAGGCGGCCGCGCCCCCGTCCGAAGAGGAGCCGGGGGCTGAAGCTACAGAGGAAGCGGCTGAGGATGCTTCGGACACAACCACTTCGTCCGAGCCTGCCGGGCAGAAGCCTGCGGAGGAGGACACGGCGAAGAAGACTTCCCGCGCGCCCGCTAAGGACACAACCCCCGGCCCTTCCATGTCGGATGTGGGCCGCAAGACGCGCACCTGGCTGCAGCACTCGCGTGAGGATTTCCTGAAAGGGGAGAGCGAGGGTGTGGCGGTGAGTTCCCGCGGCGAACTCACGCCGGGGTATGCCTTCCGGCGGCTGACCGCCTTTGCGGATGCGTTTATCTGGTCTGTCGGCTGGCTCCCGGACGGCAGCATCGTCGCCGCTGCGGGTACCGGAGGCCAGGTCCGGAAGATCTCGCCGGAGGGCGAGGCCACTGTTCTTGCGTCCCTCGGGCCTGTCGTGCCGGCCTGTCTTGCGGTGGACGGAGAGTCCGTGTGGGCGGGAACAGCGCCGGATGGGGGCGTCTGGCTGATCGAAAACGGCCAGCACCGGCGCGTCGCCAGCCTTCCCGGAGTCCACCCCGCCGCCCTGCTAGCGGCCGGTGATGGAGGAGTTTTTGTGGGAGGAGGCGGGAGCGGGCGCATCTGGAAGGTGGAGCGTGATGGTTCCGTGCGCGTGGTGGCGGACACCGGTCAGGCTCATATCACGGCGCTGGCGCGAGGAGGCGGGGAGAGTCTCTACGCCGCTACTTCCGCCGGAGGCGCGGTGTGGCGGGTCGAGGGAGGATCCGCCCGCGCCATGTTCCGGGCATCCGAAGACTACGTCTGCTCTCTGGCGGCCGGGGCGGACGGCTCGGTCTATGCCGCCACCGGGCCACGCGGCAAGATCTATCGCTTGCGTCCGGGTGCGGCTCCCGTGACTCTGGTGGAGAAGCTCGCCGGGGCTTACGCCGCGCTGGCCGCCACGAAAGACGGGAAAGTCCTGGCTTGCGACGGGGCATCGCTGCACGAGTTCTTGCCGGACGACACTGTCCTCACATCCCGTAGCCGGGAGCCTTTTGAGAGTTACTCATCCGCCATAGCTGCGGATGGCCGCATAGTCATCGGGACAGCGTCCGGCGGAGCAGTGTGGCTGGCGGAGGCGGCCCCGGCAGGCTGGTTCGAATCGGCCATCCATGATGCGGAGCGCCCGGCGGACTGGGGCAGCGTGCGCCTGGCCACGGGGCAGGGTGGACCTGTCCGTGTGAAGGTCCGCACGGGCAACACGGACCGGCCCGGCGCGGGATGGAGTCCGTGGCGCGATGTGACGGATTCGCTCCTTGTGGGGGCAACAGGGACCCGGTATCTGCAGTACCGCCTGGAGTTTTCCTCTGCACAGGAGGCGCCGGCTGTGCGGGAGGTGGAGTTCAGCTATCTGCCCGCGAACCGCCCGCCTGCGGTGAAGCTGACCAGCCCTGAGCCGGGAGCCTTCTGGAGCGGGGAGAAGGAGATCCGCTGGAGCGGATCGGACCCGGACAAGGACCGCCTGAACTACCAGTTGCTGGTGTCAGCCGACGGTGGCAAGACGTGGAAGCCTCTCGAAAAAGCGATTGCCGATTCTGGCACCGTGCAGGCGGATAACGCCAGAGGGGGCAATGGTGGGGAGCCGTCGGACGAAGAGATGGAGCGCCAGATGCGGGAGGAGCTGGATCGCCACCCGGATCTGCCGGAGAGCGTCAGGAAGCAGATGTGGGACTCGCGCGCCGCGTTTATCGCTAAGGCACGAGAGCGTGAGGCGGCCGCGCGTTCCCGTCGTGAGGAGGAAGCTGGGAAGGACAGCGCGCCGGAGCAGCCTTCCAGGACGAACGACACCTCGCGGAAATGGGACACGCGCAAAGTGGCGGACGGCGAGTACCTGCTGAAGGTCATTGCGAGCGACGAGCTCTCCAACGGCAGCCGGAGTCTGACCGCCGAGGCCATTTCGGGTCCGCTCCGGGTCTGCAACACCAGACCTGAGGCCATTCTCTTCGCGGCCAGCGCGGGGTTCGTGGACGGCAGGCTGCGAAGGCTGGAGGGGCGCGCGGACGGCAGGGGCGCGCCCGTGGCCGCAGTGGAATATCGGCTGGACGGCAAAGGCGAGTGGGCCACCGCCGAACCCTCCGACGGCATCTTCGATCAGGAGCGGGAGTATTTCGTCATCAACGTCAGCGAAGCTGCGCCTGGAAAGAGATCTGTGGAGGTCCGTGTGAAGGACGCGGCCGGGAACACAGCGTCCGTCACCCGGGAGGTCGGCCCGCGGGAGGATGGCGGTTCGGCGCGACCCTGACGGCTGAAGGGTTCTACCAGTCCTCGACCGGCTGGCCGCGGCGCTGCTGTTCCAGCATCCGGCGCAAAAGCGCCAGATTGCGGGGGATGGCCTCGTCGGAGGGGTCCATCTCCCGCGCCTGCTCCATCACCCGGATGGCATCTTCATAGAGCCCCAGTCGCCGGTAAGTGTGTGCAAGTGTCTTCCAGCCCTCCACGGGGGCTCCTCGCAGGCAGGCGTGGGACAGCCAGAGGGCGGCGCGGACATAATCGCGCCGGCCGGACCAGTGGTGACCGGCCTCAAGATAGGGCTCCCAGCTGTCCGGCGCAGCCAGCACGGCCTGACGGAAAGTCTCCTGAGCCTCGTCGTCGCGGCCGGAACTCCACAGGAGCCAGGCCGTCAGGAACCGGGGCTGCATCTCGGAGGGGTCGTAGGCGGTCATCATGCGGAACGCCTGAATGCTTCGCAGGTAGGAGCCCTCGTGGAACCACTCGTCCGACCGGGCTCCCAGAAGCTCCATAATGTTCCGGACGATCAGCCCCGCGTTTCCGTACCATTCGTCCCGCATCTCCCCGGCAGGGAGGACGGGCGAGGCGGCGCAGAGCAGAAGGGCGCAGATCAGGGCTTTCATATGTTCATCATGAAGCTGGACTGGGCATCCGCCTGCAACTGGATGTCCACCAGGTCCTGCAGAGTCATGCCGTCCGCCAGATCGGTCACCGCGTCCGCAAGGCGCTTCCAGAATGTATGCACCCCGAAGGATGCCTCGTGCTCGCAGGGTCCTTCGGCTTCCTCCGTAACGCAGGATACCGGCACCAGAGGCCCCGACAGCGTGCGAAGCACGTCGCCCACTGTGATGGCGGAGGGCGGAGCGGCCAGCAGGTAACCGCCCGCGGCGCCCCGGACGCTTCGCACCAGCCCTCCGCGCCGGAGCGCCCCCAGCAGTTGCTCCAGAAACTGCTCCGGGATGCCCTGGCGGGTGGCGATCTCGCGGGACTGCACGGGCCCGCGCTCCACGTTCAGGGCCAGGTCCAGCGCGGCTCTCAGTCCGTAATCCTCTCTGGCGGTGAAGTTCATGGTTCTCCTGGCGGTGAAACTGTGAAAAGTTGACCGTAAAGGTCGAGATTCCATTTGCACTCTACCGGAGGCCGCGGCGGGATGTCAACCCCTGCAGGGGACAGATGCATCCCGCTCCTTCTCCTCACGGGGTGGCAGGCAAGAAGCCATGGAAAACCGCCCGCCCCGTTCGGGGCGGGCGGGAGATGAAGAGGGAGGATTCTTCTGATTCCCTACGGCTCGTCCGCGTGCGTGACCACCTGGAAGTCGGCGGATGAGCGCGGACGGATCACCAGCTGGTAGGACAGGCCCGCTCGGCGCATCGAGGAGATCCCTGTCACCGTCACGAAATCGTTCACCCGGACGGTCGAAGGCGCATTCAGCCGCGACACCCGGACACCCCGCACCACCGGCAACGACCCTTCGTTGATGTAGATGAAGTTGGAGTCTATCTCAGACACCCAGCCGCTCACACGCACCAGCAGGCCCGTCGTGTTAAGGCTCCGTCCCGCAGGATCCGTCACTCCCCGCTGACCGGCCCCGGTGGCCAGACTGTGGAAGAAAGGTCCTCCTGCCGCATTGGCAAGCGTCAGCCAAACAGGTTCAAGAGGCTGTGTCTGCCCGATGACCCGGATGAACGGCTGGGTCAGTACGCGCTCCCCGTCCACGTTCGTGCTCATCCGGCCGACCGCCTCGATGACCTGCCCCTCCATCAGAGCAAGGTCCGTCAGTATGGCAAGGCCCGCGGAGCGGTCCAGACTCTCCACATACGCCCGGCCGGCGGCAGCCTGACCCGGAGCCGCGGTCACCACGCACCCGGTCAGAAGGAGCTCCACTCCGTCCGCCTGCAGCTTGGCCCGGCCCGCGCCACTCGCCTCAACAGGCAGAGAACCCGCCATCACCCGCCAGGTCACCGACGCCGGCGTCGCATCCGCATTGCCCGCCAGGTCCACCGCCCGGACCTGGAATGTGTGCACTCCATCCACAATGTTGGTCAGATGGGCCGTGGTCTCCGTGGAAGCGGCACTCCACTCGGCATTATCCAGCCTCCACTGGAAGCGCAGCGCTGAAGACGATGTCAGGTTGTCCGTTCCCGCGAACGTGAATGTGGCATCAGCATTGCGGCTCAGGCTGGAGTTTGCCGGTCCGCCGGTGATGGATGTATCCGGTGCGGTCAGGTCCACCGTGATCCCGTCACTCACCCCCACAGCACTCCACAGACCGGAGCCGTTCCGGGCCTTCACGTACCAGTAATAGGTCACACCGTCCTGCAGACTCAGACCCGTCTCCGTGACCTGAGTAGACGTGCCCGCCGACTTCCAGCCAATGATGTAACCGCTCCCCGGACCCGCGGGAGACGTCCCGATGGCATACTGATACTCCACAATCCCAGACTCAGGATCCGTGGAGCTCCAAGACGCGGACAGAACCGATGCGCTGGACGTGAACTGTCCCGTGTCCGTCACGAAA
>Ga0073932_1000485_pt1 | contig 98719 bp, 61 predicted proteins | sample DewCreD2012metaG_FD_76967 | JGI IMG/M metagenome (GOLD analysis project Ga0073932, IMG submission 76967) | Hot spring sediment bacterial and archeal communities from British Columbia, Canada, to study Microbial Dark Matter (Phase II) - Dewar... ...
AAACACCCTGATACTCGTAAAACGAACCCGCACACGCACTCACGTTGAGCACTCCGGACGTCGCCGGAAGCGCCGCCACCGTTACCGTCAGCACTGAGTCGCAGCCCGCCGCATTGGTCAGGGTGAACACCCGACTACTGCCCGCCGCGATGGAAACGCCCTGATACTCGTAAAACGAACCCGCACACGCACTCACGTTGAGCGTGCCAGTAGAGGGCAAAAGTTCAGCCACTGTGACAGTAACCAAAGAATCACAACCGTCCGGCGTGCTAAAAGCAAACGTTCGGGTGGCTCCTGCTGGGATGGAAGTGCCATGGAAAGATGCCGACTGTCCACGGCATGCGCTCAGTTGAACATTACTCTGGATAGGCCCAAAGCACACTTGGCGAATAAGGAGAGCAACTTGGCGCTCTGCATCGCAGCCAGATAGGGCGGCTGTCGCCTGTCCAACCACGACCTTCCAGCCCGGCGGCAGTGTGCTCGTGTCCACTGCAGCGATATAGGCGCCTGCAGGCACATTAGCAAAAGCAAAGGAGCCGTTGCTCCCCGACAGACCCGCCCCCACAGAAGTGCCGCCTTGCCACAAACGCACAGTCACACCGCTCACTAAAGTATCGCCTGCGTCCACTATACCGTTGCCATTTACATCAGCCCACACCTGGCCTACTATGTGGCCAAAGCCATCGAACAGGTTAAGAGTCAATGGTCGGCTGCGGTTCTTACAGCCATAAGTGTCCGTAAGCTCGGCGTAGTAAGTACCGCTCTGGTTAGGTACCAATGCTGGCGAAGTAGCACCCGGCATTGGGCTACCGTTAAAAAACCACTGCCACGAGGCAATATTGGGAATAGGTGGTATGCACAGAGTGTCTGGTCGGCAGCGCGCGTGGCACCCAGCAGGTACGGCAGACACCTGAGGCCCGGGCAAAATGACTACAGGCTGGCTGCGGGCCTCGCAGCCGAACTCGTTGATAACGCGCAGGAAATAACGTCCCGGTTGCGTGGTAGTTAACGGAACGCCTTTGTAGCCCGTATTCCATACGAACTGCCAGTTGCCGGGCGAGGGCCCATTGTACTGGATGGTGTTTGTGGTGCCGGCGCATGGAGGAAAGGCAGTGTTGCTGATGAAAAAGCCCGACGGCACAGGCCGCACATTCACCACAAAGGGCAGCGACACTGCGGTGCAGCCCGTCGTTTGGTCGGTGATAGTTACCGTAAAAATGTGCGTGCCTATGGGCAAACGATTGTTGCGCTGCTCCGAAAATTCGATGCGCGTTCCGTTGACGCCTGTAGACCAGGAAAACGTCAGGTTCCCTTGCCCCTGAGCGATGAGGTGAACATCGTCGCCTGCACAGACGCTATGCGAAGGGTAAGCCAGGCCGATGGTTTGGCCCAACTCGTTGAGGATAGCAGCTTTGATAAGCGCCTCTGGGCCAGGCACAAAGCGCACGGGAACAGGTGGCGGAGCATAGGTGCACCCATTGGCATCAGTGAGGGTTACACCATACAGCCCCTCCTCATTGGCCACCAAGGTGTTGCCCTGGCTGCCATTGCTCCACGCATAAACGACGCCGCCTGCAGGAGCGGTAAGAGTGAGGGTGCCGCCCTCGCACACTGGCGCAGGGTTGTTAGGCGTAATATTTCCACTCAGTGTGTTGGGTACTGCGGTCACTATCTGTGTCACCGCCGCGGTGCAGCCGTAGGCATCTGTTGCCGTAGCCGTCACCGTATACGAGCCCGAGGCAAAAGCGTGATAAACCGGCGAGCCGGAGGCCGTATTCAATGCGCCAGAGGCCGGGTCGCCGAAGTTCCACGACAGGTTTTCGCCGCTGCCAGTGAACAGCAGGGCGTTCCCTGCACACCCGCTGCCGGGCGCATTGATTACTGGCGGCGCAGGTTGTTGCACGATAACTTGGCGCAAAGTCGTTGCCGTGCAACCACTGCTGGCCGTAACGGTCAGCCGGACGGTGTAGGTGCCACCCAAGGCAAAAACATGGGAAGGCTCACGCAGCGAGGAAGTATTGGCCGCCCCGGACGCTGGGTCGCCGAAATCCCAGGACCAAGCAACTATGTTGCTGGAAGGCAGATGACTGCTCTCCTCTCTGAAAGGAAGCGACTCGCCAGCGCATGCCGCAGGCGCTGAAAAGCGCGCTACCGCTTCCACAGCAAATGGCTGGATAAGGTGGCAAGCTTGGCCATTCGTCGTTCGGGCTACTAATAGCACATTTTGAAAACCTACTTCTGGAAACCGGCGCCACACCACATCGCCCGAATCAGGAGCAGGGACACCCATGCCCCACTGGAAAAAGTACCACTTTGCCGAACCCGCTACATAGGTCGGCCCTGAGGCCTGAAACCCCATAGAGTCGCAACGCCCCGACGGTAGGAGCTGAAGGACCACCTCTCCTGCCACACAGGGGCCTCCTGCTCCGGGAATGGACGCACCGCCACCACCGCCGCCGCTGCAATCTTGCACAAGAGACAATGGCCCGGCCGTAGCCGAACACCCCGCCGCATTGGTAACGCGAACGGTATATTGCCCAAACTGGCTCGCCACATACATAGATGAATTGCCGCCTACCGGCGTGCCATTGTGGAACCACTGGTAGGTCAGCCCGCTGCCTACGCTCACCACTGCCTGCAGCGTTACTGGTTGCGGGTTGCAGAACGCCGTGGGGTCATTGGTCGAGAGCGCTACGTAGGGCGTCTCCCGCCGGCCAATGGAAAATGAAGCCTTTACCGGACAGCCATCGGCGCCAGTAGCTTCCATCGTGTAAGTCCCTGGCCCTAAAGTGACTGAGTCAGCGATGCTCAGGAGGTGCTTGTTGGCATCGCGCCACTGGTAGTTAGTAAAAGGCTGAGCAGTGCGCACCATAGCACTCTCCCCAGGGCAGAGCTCCACAGGGTGTAGCACCACCGCAGGCATGACCGGTGATACGGTTACCGACATGCTGGCGACTTGGCCGCAGGCAACAGCGCGCAACGTATACACGCCGCCTTTAGGCCAATAAACGGTCACCTGCGAAGTACCCTGACCTGCAGTGATAACGCCCGCATTTGCAGGCTGAAAACTCCATTGCACGTTCAAGCCCGACAGTCCGGAAAGGCCATAAGTAACCGTTTCACCTACACATACTGTATCAGGGCCGGAAAAAGTTGCCCCGCTGAGTGGTTGTATGCTCAGGCTTGTCGGAGCTGAAGCACAGTCCAATCCATCGCTCGACAGCACCTGAGCGGATAGTTGATACGGGCCATTAGGGCCCCAAGTTATATTGACCGGATTGCCTAAGAGGGTCTGCGGAACGCCAGGGCCATCTTGCACCGTCCAACGCACTGTGGCGCCTACCGAAACCCCTTGAGCCGTGTAGGTGAACACCTGCCCTGGGCAGATTACCATTGGCCCGCTAATGCTCGCAGGAACTGCAGGTAGCGCAGGCACGCGCACTCCCCATTCGCGCTCATCGGTGCAGGTCTGCAAAGGATTGGCCGGCACGACTCGCATTCGATAGTAGCCCGCTCCAGCAGAGAACGGCGCTGCCACTGAAGCAGCAGGAGAAGGCGATGTCCACACCACAGAACCATCAGGTCCTGTAAGTGTCCATTGGCTCGATAGGTTCTGGTTGCTTACCGTCAGACGCGAAAGGAAATTACCAGAACTGTTAGCACACAGTTCCACTGGCCCGTTGACATAGAACGGCGACAGGATACGCACGTCGATGGTATCCTGGCCACCGCAGTCTAAATAGCAGTTGTTGTAGCGCACAGAGAGGCGATGCACGGCGTTAGGGTTGGCTACACCGTCCCAGCGCACTACGACACGTGAGGTACCTTGTCCCTCCACGATAAAACCGCCACTGCTCAAAGTCCACACAAACGAGGTACCTCCATAAGACTCAATGCTGTACACTTCTTCACTGTTTGGGCATACGCGTTCGCGCCCCTGTATCTGAGCGTTGTCGTCGAGCAGAGGGATGCGCACTAACGTGGGAAATGGACAGGCGGCGCCTGCACAAGCCTGCGGCGTTAGCCAAATGCTGCCCACAGGGCCAGCGGTCCATCGAATAGCGATGCTATCGGCTCCAGGTACGCCTCCGCCCAGAATGGTGGCGTTTGAACTGACGTTCCAAAGAATACCCGAGCAATTCGCTGCTGCCCGATAGGTGGCTGTAGCACCTGCGCACAGGTCGCCCACGCATTCCAACGCGGGCGACTCTGCATCCAGCACCTCTACCACCAGCTCTGTGGTGTCGGTACACTGGCAGCCACTGATGGCCACTAAACGCACCGAAAAGACGCCTGGTTGCTGAAAAGTATGCTGTGCATGCACGGACGTGCTTGCCGAGTAGTCATCTCCAAAGAGCCATTCATAGCGTTCGGCGTGCTGGCTGCGGTTGTCAAACCACACCGTTTGCCCTTTGCAAATGCGCACGGTGTCGCCGCTTGCTGTGGGTGCTGGATCTGCCTCAAAGACCGCACGCGGCTTTTCTACTATGGTGACACACAGGCTAACATCGCTCGTACACTGTTGCGTAGAGCCACTGCCCAATAGAACTGCAGACACATAGCCTGAACCGGAGGCACCCCAATACACTGTTACCGCTGTTCGGAGCGGGTCGTGTACCCGAAAACTATCGGCGCCGACGATGGACCATGTGATGTTGGGCGAGCCGCTTTGCCCTGGTGGAGCCTCTATGGAATAAACCACCGCACTATTTGGACATACACGGTCGCATATCTGGAAATCCACGGCTTCCGCGCTGTCCAGAGGCGTGCACAGCGAGGTATTGGAGGAGACTATCTTGGCCGTCACAAACGGCAACACTCTCACCTCCATGGAACTAACACCCACCAAGGTACCATTGATAGAAACAACGGATACAGAGACTTTATAGATGCCGGATTGGTAAAAACAGAATTTTGGTACACTGTCGGTGCTGGTAGCTATCACGGTGCCGTTAGCTGTAGCTTGTGTCCAACTATAACTCCCAGCAACGCTGGTGACGCCTCCACCCGGCAGCGTGACCACCAGTCGGTAAGTATAACATCCCGGGCAAACCGTTGTCGGCCCCTGGATAGACAGGTTGGTGTTTTGGGCAAATGACAGGTCAGAAAGCACTAACAAAACAGCCAGCGCTGACCAAAATCGGTTAGCAGGTGAGGCAAACATGGCAAGGAAGATGCAGTTAGTGGTTAAAAACAATAAATGGCGCACAGCGGGCTACCGGCGGCATTTCGAAGATGCACGGCTGCAGTACAGCGCTGCCAATCTTTTGTTTTTTAAAAAAAACGCTGCATCAGGCTTTGCACTTCGCGCTCACTGGGCTGCTAGGGCAGGGCTAACCTTCCAAATGCGCAACCGGGTGCCATCGGCAATGATGTCGTCAAAGATGAGGGTAAGTTTCCGATGAGCGCGCCATTGCTCGAGCACGGCAGAGGCCATGGTATTTTTTTTATGCCAGTCGGCGCTGTCGTCGCGCGTAAACAAGTGTATCCAACTTTCGCCGTCGGGCGGGCGGAGCGCCATCGCTGGCCGCAGGCAAAGTTCGCCGTGCAAGGCGTTGAGGTACTTGCGGCTCTCGTCGTAGGACAAGCTCCAGTGCACCACGGTAGGCTGCCGCAACAGGGCATCGGTAAGCTGCTGCTGTTGCTGGTTGTAGGAAAAGCCACCTACATGCACGATAGTCCAGAAGGCGCCTCCCCAAAGGGGCAGCACGGGCCAACGTATCCAGCGGGCGTTTTCCACCGTGGAAAAGGCGCCAGCCCACGCTAAAAAAGGAACCAACGGCAGAACAAAGCGCCCCTGAAGCACCACACCTTTTAGGCTACCGCTTTTGGCAAAAGCATCGTAGCCATAGCTGCTGTAGAGGGCAAGCGTGGCGACCACGGCCACCATCACCTCTGGCCAAAGCGGCACTTTCTTATTCCACAAGAAAAGCAGCCCGGCAGGACACAAAACCACCAATGCTGACGCATAAAAGGCCATATTTCGGGGCAAGTAGGCCAAGGAAAAGTCTACCCCTGGGTCGCGCACGTAAGCCCAATGACCAAAACAGCTATAAGCCCACCCCAGGCGGCCTGCCAGCCCTAACAAGAAGCCCGCCCATAGCCAAACTGCGGCCTTGCGGGCGCGAAAAAGGCTACCCACTAAAAAGGGCAACACCCACAGCGCATTCGTCTCGCGGAAGAGTAAAGCAGCGCCTGCGCATACTCCGGCGCCGAGAGCGCCGGTACGGTGTCTGCCATAGCCCGCGTAAGCCCACAAGAAAACCGCCGAGAGCCCAAAACTGGGCACGTCGCTCATCAACGAACGCGTGAGCACAAGACCGGGCGCGAAAAGAGACGGATAAAAAGCCCATGCCACAGGTTTACCCCAGCGCCAAAACAGCCCACCCAGCGCCCACAAGCCTAATAGCCAACTAAATAACCCTACGCCGAAGGCGGCTATGGGCTGCCCAACAAGCCGTACTAAGCCAGCGACCACGCCTGCCGTCCCGGGTGGATAACCGCTCCAGCCTGGCGGCTCACAAGGAAGTGGCTGCTTCAGCAGGCGCAAGGCATCGTTCAAGTACGCCACCTCGTCGGCAATGAGTACGTGCCCAGGCCAGGTGCAAACATAGACCCCTACTGCACCCAACGTCCAGCCGGCCAGTAGTTGCAGGTGAGGCGGCACAGAGCCGCGAAGCAAAGAGAGGCGCCCCATGGAGTTGCTAAAGTGCAGCACAGCGCGCATCTTTTCCGGGTTTTCTTGTGGCTTCCGTCGCCGACCTTTGCCACACGCCATCGTTGCTGGAGCAAATGCGTACTTTTGCCGCCCCCTTTTTCAGTAAGCGCTCTCCTACCCTACGCGCATGGAAATTCACAAGGCTGAGTTCGTGTCTAGCTTTACTGCGGAAAACCATTGCCCGAAAACGGGCTGGCCGGAGTTCGCCTTTATCGGGCGTTCGAATGTGGGCAAATCGTCGCTTATCAACATGCTCACCGGCCGAAAGGGCTTAGCCAAGGTGTCGGCTACACCAGGCAAGACGCGACTTATCAATTATTTCAACATCAACGACCGTTGGTATCTGGTGGATTTACCCGGCTACGGCTATGCCAAGGTGTCGAAAAGCCAACAGCGGGCGCTGGCTAACATGATTGAGGGCTATCTGGCCAAACGCTCAACGCTGGCGCTGGCTTTTGTTTTGGTGGACTCCAATGTGCCGCCCATGCGCGTTGACCTGGACTTCATCAATAGCCTAGGCGAGCTGCAAGTGCCTTTCGCCGTTGTTTTTACGAAAACTGACCGCAACAAAAAAGGGGGCAATCAGTCGGACAATGTGGCAGCCTTCCTAAAAGCGCTTAGCCAAACGTGGGAACCATTGCCTCCTCATTTCCTGTCGTCAGCAGCCACGGGCGCTGGGCGCCAAGAAATGCTGGAATACATCGCTCGCACTCTTCGCAACATTTCTGTTTGAAACCAGCTGACTACCGTGAAAAAGGACATCGTCATTTACCCTCATCTGTATGAAAATATGGAGGACTGGCCGATTTACCGCCTCAGTCAAGAGCGGTCGGCCTTTCTTCGCGAAATAGAGGAGACCACCTTTCAGCGGTTGGCCTCGCGCAAGTTTCCGGAGTTGGTGGATACCCTCATGAAGACCATTTACCAGGAGCGCATCCGCATCAAAGAGTCGCCCTGGAAGGTGGACCCGCCCAACGAGCGAGTGTTTTGGAGCAAGGTAAGCAAGCGACTCATGCAGCGCTCGCTCGACCGCACCGACGAGGAAGCGCGCGCCCAAGCCGAAGAAGTGCTCCGCATTATCATCCACCGCTACGCTGAGGAAATCGTCGGAACTTTTCGCATCTCGACTTTTCGCTTTGCTCGCCGCTTTTTGACCATCTTTTTCAATCGGCTGTTCAACGCGGCGGTCGATAAGAGCCTGGCCAGCCTGTGGCGCGGGCGGCGCCAGCTGTACGAGCGGCTTAACGTGGTAGGCGACATCGAGACCGTGCGCAGCCTATTCCAGCACGGCACTGTAGTGGTGGTGCCTACCCATTCCAGCAACTTAGACTCTATTCTGGTGGGCTATGTGATGGATCAAATCATGGGTTTGCCCTCTTTTTCCTACGGAGCCGGCCTAAATCTCTACAACTTCGGGCCAGCGGCTTATTTCATGAACCGCTTAGGGGCCTACCGCGTGGATAGGCGCAAGAAGAACCCCATCTACCTGGAAACGCTCAAGATCATGAGTCGGCTGAGCATTCAGCGCGGAGTGAACAGCTTGTTTTTCCCGGGCGGTACCCGAGCGCGGTCGGGGGAGTTGGAGAGTGAGCTGAAAATGGGTCTGTTGGGCACAACCGTAGAGGCTCAGCGCGCCCTGTGTCAGCAAGGAAGCGATCGCAAGGTGTTCATTGTGCCCATGGTCCTCAGCTATCATTTTGTGCTGGAAGCACCTTTCCTCATCGAGCAGTACCTGCGCCACATTGGCAGAGAGCAGTACCTGCGCCCGCGCGACACCGGCTACAGCGTGCGCAGCTGGCTGCGCTATGTTTGGCGTTTCTTTTCCACTACCAGCGACATCGCTGTCAGCGTCGGCAAACCCATGGACGTACTGGGCAATTTTGTAGATGCCCAAGGACGCAGCTACGACAGCTTCGGCAACGAGGTGGATATTCGAGACTACTTCCGCTCTGTGCGAGGTGACGTCAACGAAGACCGACAGCGCGAGAGTGAATACACGCGAGTATTAGCCAGCAAAATTGTGGAGCGATATGCCGTAGAAAACGTCGTGCTCAGCAGCCAATTGGTGGCTTTCGCTGTGTTCGAACTATTGGCCCACCAAAACCCAAAACTCGACCTATTTGGCCTGTTGCGCCTGCCTCCTGACGATTATCGCTTCCCTTTCCGTGCTGTAGTAGAAGTAGTAGAGCAAATGCAGCAGCAGTTGTTCCGCTGGGAGGCTGAGGGCAAGATTCGCCTCTCGGAACAAGTGCGCTGGCCAGCTCCTAGCTTAGTGCGCCATGGCGTGAGCAAATTGGGCATTTTCCATCGTGAAAAGCCACTCTACTTTGCTAAAGACGAAGTGATTGTATCTTCCAACTTCCGCGTCCTTTATTTTTACCACAATCGCCTCAAGAACTACGGACTGGAAAAAGCTGTTCAGTGGAAGTCCGAGGAGATTGAGGTTTGGCGAAACGAGTAACCGCGCTTTTTTTTACAAAAAACATTGATCAGAAGCATGTACGAAAACTTACACATAGACATTCAAGACGGCATCGCTGTGGTTACCATTCGCCGCGAGAAGGCGCTCAATGCGCTCAACACGGCGACCATGGCAGAACTAAGGCGCCTCTTTGGCACAGAGGGGCTAAATCTATCTGGCTTAAAGGGAGTCATTCTCACCGGCGCCGGCGAAAAGGCCTTTGTTGCCGGCGCCGACATCACGGAATTCAGCGAATTGAACGCCGCCCAGGGCGAAGCTTTTGCTCGCCAGGGTCAACAGGTGTTCGAGCTTATCGAGCGTTTTCCGCGGCCAGTGGTAGCTGCAGTCAATGGCTTTGCGTTGGGCGGTGGTTGCGAGCTGGCCATGGCTTGTCATTTGCGCGTAGCCGGTGAGCGGGCGCGGTTCGGTCAGCCTGAGGTCAATTTAGGCCTAATTCCAGGCTATGGCGGCACGCAGCGTTTGGTGCAATACATTGGCAAAGGGAAGGCACTGGAGTTGCTCATGACAGCAGACATGATTGGCGCTGAAGAGGCGCTGCGGTTAGGCTTAGTCAACTGCATCGTGCCCGCTGGGCAGGAGGTGGCCAAAGCGCGTGAAATCATTGAAAAGATAGCAACCAAAGCACCTGTGGCCATTGCTAAAGTTATCGAGGCCGTCAATGCCTATTTTGCTCCCGAAGGCGATGGTTTTGTTTTTGAAGCCCAAGCCTTTGGCGCGTGCTGCAGCACGGAGGACTTTCGCGAAGGCGTTCGCGCTTTTGTAGAAAAGCGCCCGGCAAAATTCGAGGGAAAGTGATGGATGTCACCTGGCCTGGCAACCAAAACTATCTCAAGCCCTTGGGTGGTTGCCAGACCTTTGCGACATACCGAAATAACATCAAAGGGCTGCCTTATGGGTATGAATTCTAAATACATAGAGACCGACATCATTATCATCGGGGCAGGGCCTGTAGGGCTATTTGCCGTTTTTGAGGCAGGGCTGCTCAGGATGCGCTGCCACCTGATTGATATTTTGCCTCAACCCGGTGGGCAGCTGGCAGAGATATATCCTAAGAAGCCCATTTACGACATTCCGGGTTATCCCAGCGTGCTGGCCGGCGATTTGGTGCAAAACCTACTCAAGCAAATAGCGCCGTTTCAGCCGGGCTTTACCCTGGGTGAACGAGCCGAGACGCTGGAGCGACAGGCCGACGGGCGCTGGCGGGTAATTACCGAGCAAGGCACAGTGCACGTCGCTCCGGCCGTGTTCATTGCGGGTGGGCTAGGTTCGTTTGAGCCGCGCAAACCGCCGATAAGCAATATTGCCGACTATGAGCAAGGGCGCGGGGTGGCCTATTACGTGCGCAATCCAGAAGACTATCGCGGCAAACGAGTGGTCATTGCTGGCGGTGGCGACTCAGCGCTGGACTGGACCATTTATCTGGCGAACGAAGCCCAAAGCTTGACGCTAGTACATCGGCGGAGCGAGTTTCGCGGCGCTCCCGACTCCGTGGAAAAAGTGCAACAGTTAGCATCGCAAGGGATTATTCGCCTCATCACTAACGCCCAAGTTGTCGGGCTGAGCGGAAAGGGGCACCTGGAGCGCCTGAGCATTCAACACGACACCGAAGGCATCTTCGACGTAGAGGCCGATTACTTCCTGCCGCTCTTTGGCCTCACGCCCAAATTGGGCCCTATTGCCGAATGGGGGGTAGAATTGCAAGATGGTGCTATTGCAGTAAATACCTTCGACTACAGCACCAACTTGCCGGGGGTGTTCGCCATTGGCGACATCAACACGTATCCGGGCAAGTTGAAACTCATCCTGTGCGGCTTCCACGAGGCTACGCTGGCTTGTCAGTCGGCGTTCAAAGTGGTCAACCCGGGTAAGAAACTTTCCTTCAAGTACACCACTGTTACCGGTATCGAAGGCTTGCCGGCGAAAGCACCTGCATAAGCTGAGGCGATGCCCACCCTGTTATGGCTGACCATCTGATCACTGTACGCGTCATTGACCGCGAGGGCCAGGCTCACACCTTGGAGGCGCCCACCGATATGGGCCTAAACCTCATGGAGCTGTGTAAGAGTTACGACTTACCGGTGAAAGGCACATGCGGCGGCATGGCGTTATGTGCCTCCTGCCATATGTATGTGTTGAGCAAGCACGAGCTGCCGCCGCCTTCCGACGATGAGGTGGCTATGCTCGACTCGGCCTTTTTTGTGCAAACTAACAGCCGACTGGGCTGCCAAATACGGCTACGCGATGACCTGGATGGCTTGGAGGTACAACTGGCTCCCGAGTCGGAATAATACAGGCTTTTATCTAATTTTGACAAGGACTCGCTTCTCGAAGCTGTTCTTTGGAGCGTGTTTTTAAAAGTTCTCAACTCTTCGTACATTATGAGCCAGTTTTTCAAATTTTTGTTTGCCTCTTGCTTAGGCACTTTTCTGGCCTTGCTGCTCCTTTTTTTGGTAGCTGCCAGCATGTTGACTGGTTTGGCTTTCCAAAGTCTGGAAAAAGTCAAAGTGGAAGTGAAGCCCAACTCGGTATTGGAGCTCACATTGGATAACCTTGTCCCAGACAAGACGAACAACGTGGCAATGTCGCCTTTTGACCTGGAGCAAAAAGATATCTTAGGTTTGTACGACTTGGTAAGAGCCATCCGCAAGGCCAAAGAAGACCCAGACATTAAGGGGATTTACTTGAATAAAGTCGTTCCAATCATGGGCCGCGCATCGGCGGATGTACTGCGCGAAGCCGTGGAAGAGTTCCGCACGTCGGGCAAGTTTGTCGTCTCTTATGCGAATTTTTACACACAGGGGGGCTATTACATTGCCTCCGTTGCCGACGAAGTGCTGCTCAACCCTATCGGTGGCGTAGACTTTCGCGGCCTGTCCACTATCCTGCTCTTTTTCAAAGGTATGCTCGACAAACTGGACATCCAGATGCGCATATTCTACGCAGGGAAGTTCAAAAGCGCCACAGAGCCGTTTCGCTTAGACAAGATGAGCCCCGAAAACCGACTACAAGTGCGCGAATACGTGACGGCTCTTTATGAGGATATGCTCGCCGACATTAGCAAAGGCCGAAAAATACCGGTAGAGGACCTTCGTCGTATAGCCGAAAACTTCGAAGGCCGCACGCCCGAAGGAGCACTTGCCAGCCGGTTGGTAGATCGCTTAGCCTATGAAGACCAAGCGCTTGACTACCTCAAAGAGCGCCTAGGATTAGGCGAAAACGATAAACTGAATCGCATCAAGATAGAGGACTATTTCCAAGCTCGAGTGAAAAAGCTCGACCTAAGCACCAAGGATAAAATCGCCGTGGTGTATGCAGAGGGGGCCATTGCCAACGGCGACGAGGGCGACCCAGGTGAGGTGATTGAAGGGCCGTACGTCAAGATGCTGCGGAAAATTCGGCGCGATAAGACCATCAAAGCAGTGGTGCTGCGCGTCAACTCGCCGGGCGGCAGCGTACTGGCCAGCGAGAACATCCTGCGCGAGATAACCCTTTGCCGCGAGGCAGGCAAACCTGTGATTGTCAGCATGGGCGATGTGGCTGCTTCCGGTGGTTATTACATTGCCTGCCAGGCCGACAGCATCTTCGCTGAGCCGACAACCATCACCGGCTCCATTGGTGTGTTTGGCATCATTCCCATTCTGCAAAACACCCTGAGAAACAAGTTAGGCATCACCGCTGATACTGTGCGCACCCAGCGGTACTCGGCTTTTGGCACTCCTTTCTTCGACTTTTCACCCGACGAAAGCCGCCTCCTCCAGGCGCAAATAGACCGCATCTACGCCGACTTTTTAGAACGGGTGGCCAAAGGCAGAAAGATGACGCCCGAACAGGTAAACGAGATTGCCCAAGGGCGCGTCTGGACGGGTAAAAAGGCCCGTGATATTGGCCTGGTGGACGATATCGGCGGCTTAGACCGCGCCCTGAAGTCCGCCGCCCAGCGCGCCGGCATCGAAAAATACCGCGTGGTGGAATATCCGACGACCAAGACCCCTATCGAGCGATTAATGGATAAGATTACCCGCACCACTGACCCTGACGACGAGGTGCGCACCTGGATGATGCGCTCAGAACTGGGAGAACTCTACCCCGTGTATCAGATGCTACGCGATGCGCGCAAGAATCAAGGTATACAGGCGCGCCTGCCTTACGAGCTCATCATCCGTTAAAAAATAGCGGCATTTCGGAAACCCAACGCCTTGCCCTCGCCGGACGTGTACAATCGCCCGGCGAGGTTTTTTTTCGAAAAAAACGAGGCAGAAGGGCCCTTATTTTCGGTGCTTCGAAAGCTGCCCCGGAGAAAGAGAGCGCGGCGGCGGCTGTTAAACTTGAGCGCCTGGGCGTGCCTCTTCCGGAATTGGTACAATTTTTGGCCTCTATGCGACAAATCTGTTCCAGGTGGCGCGCCTGTAGCCTTTTTCTGCAGTTACAGGCCCTTTCTGAAAGCAGCGCTTGTCTTTTTGTGAAAAAATGCCATAGACGACTTTTGTGTTTTCGCTGTAACCTTGCGCCCCGTTCTTAATCCTTAATCCCTTCTCCTGCGGTCGGTTGTGATGCAGTGGTTTTTTTCCCGTGTATGTCTCCAGTAAAGTCATTTAACTGGTTGCCCTTACTGCTGTAAACGACACTTTGGCCTTCCAAACCGATCACACTCGATGCGCAAAACTGTACCCTTAACCCGAGTCCTCACCTTTTCTCTCCTTCCCTTTTCATCAATTTTGTTTACCATGAACAGTAACTCGACGCAGCGCTGGCTGCTCCGAGCGGCCATGCCTTTAGCTTTTTTGCTCGCAGCCGTAGCGAATCTACCCGGCCAGTGCCCCATTACTTGGCCGGGAAACCCTAATCCGGTTCCCATCAACCTCGTGCTTGACCCACTGTTTGGCACCGCAAAGCTGGATTATATAGTGGTGCAAGGAGCAGGTGTTACCAGTAGTGCTCCGTGCGGTCCACTGGACAGCGAAGACAAGGTGCGCTTCTACACCAGCGCAGCAAAAACGGCTTTTTACGACCCACTCACGCCCTACGAAGTAAACTTCGATTGCAGCCATGTGGGCGATACCCTCATCATTTGGGTAGCCATCAACGACGGCACCCACGGCAATATGAGCATGAACCCCTTTGGCGAGAGCACTGCGGTACCGCTGAGGGTAGTCATCCAAGACGACTCGGCTCCTGTGCTCATGAATGTTCCCAACACGGCTATCCTGAACACCTCGAACGATGGTATCGGGGACTGCACTGTAAGCGACATCTCCACGTTTGGTTTCGGTCAGGATATTTCTATTAAGGCCGACTTCCCTGGTTTTTGTGCTTTTTCTACGATAGGTTGCTTCGAAGACAACTGCCCGGATACCAGCACATTTGCAGTGACGTATGAACTCGCCGGAGCAACAGTAAAAGGCGAAACTCCGGCTCCGTTGGTTTTCATATTCCCGCCGCGATGGGATGCCGGTTTAGATACCTTCAAAGTAGGGGTGACTACGGTTACCTACCGGATTTACAACAAAAAGATGCCGATAGGTCCGGGAAATCCTATCGTCACCACAACGACAGTAGAAGTCACAGACGACGAAACTCCGAGCGTCACCTGCCCGCCTAACCAGACATTCTCGACCGATACGGGAGTGTGCTCGCGCCTGGTCAGTGGGCTTTTCCCAGATAATTTCGCCGATAATTGTTTTATAATCGGGGTGACCTGGTCGGCTCCAGGTGCTACGCCAGCAGCGTCGCCGCTGATTGGTATAAACCCTCTGACGGCCACGTTCCCATTAGGTACGACAACGGTAACGTTTGCAGTGGAAGATGCAGCGGGCAACATCGACAACTGTATGTTTGATATCACGGTCAACGATACGGAAGCGCCGTCCATCACCTGCCCGCCATCCATAACGGTATCTGCTTCAACGCCGCCAGGGTGCGATTATACCGCCGGGGCAGAGCTGGACTATACCAGCGCCACAGATAACTGCCCGCCTTTAGCCCTGGTAGAGAACGATTTCAATTTCTCAAATACTCTCAACGGCGAAGCCTTTCCCATAGGCACGACAACAATTATCTGGACGGCTGAAGATGCCTCCAGCAATACCAAGACGTGCTCATTGACCATTACCGTAGTAGACACCACCCCTCCGCCTGGTCCTGCGGCCCCCTTCCCTGCGAGCCAGACTATCACCGTCAGCGTAACACCCGGAGATTGCTCCAAAAGCGTCACCTACGAATACCCTGGCCTATTTTTTCACAACCCACCCGACTGTACGCCACCAATAACGCTGACTGAAGGACCTGCCGTGGTCAATGGAATAGTAGACTCAGCATTTTTAACCTCTCTTACGCCTTTCAACCCCATTGCTGGCCGCATGGGTTTCTTTTGGGGCACTCAAGCGACGTTGACGTTCCCTGTAGGTCAGACGCTCATTTTCTATACTTGGACCGATGGCGCTGGCAACAAAGAGGTGGACACCATTGTGGTAAACGTATTAGAAAACATACCGCCTGTGGCGAAATGTAAGCCCGGCACCATCACGCTACCGTTAGACATCAATGGCAACGCTACCCTGACAGCTAGCCAGGTGGACAACGGCTCTTTTGACAACTGTGGATTGGATACGCTGACCATCGATAAAACCAGTTTTAATTGCAGCGATTTGACCGGTCTACACTCCGTTGTTTTGACAGCGACAGACTTGGCGGGCAATACTTCGACCTGTGCGGCCACCATAGATGTGGTGGATAATATCGCGCCCGTAGTACTTTGCCCAGGTAGCAAAAGCGTAACCACTAATGTCGGATGTACGGCTGTGGGAGTGACGGGGATTGATATGAGCCTCGGCATAGCACCGCTTTCGCCGGGCCAGTACACGGACAATTGTCCGGGTACAACGGTGAGTTGGAGCCTAAGCGGCGCCACCTTAGGAAGTGGCTCAGGTTCTGTCCCTCTTTCTCAGGCCTTTAATGTTGGCACTACGACCGTAACCTATACAATCAGCGACGGCACTAACAGCGCTGTGTGCAACTTTTCGATAAATGTAGCCGACAACACGCCGCCCGACTGGACTGGCATAGGGCAGGCTGCCAGCTCGACGATTATCGTCAACGCCAACCTCGGAGGATGCACGGCTTCTGCTACGTGGGTGGAACCAACGTTCACGGATGCCTGCACGCCGCCCGTAACGGTGGTTAAGACGCACTCGCCAGGCGCCTTTTTCCCCTTCGGCAATACGACAGTAACCTATACCGCTACGGATGGCGCCGGCAACGTTCGTGTACATACCTTTAACGTCAACGTAGTGGATACTCAAGCGCCTAACGCTCAATGTAAGAACATCACCGTTTACTTGAACAACTCGGGCACCGTTACCGTGAACCCCAGCCAGGTAAACAACTTCAGCACCGACAACTGCTTCTTTAATTTCACCTCGCCATCGGCGACTTACAACTGTGAAAATCTGGGAGCCAACAACTACACGCTGCAAATCACCGACGGCTCGGGGAATACAGCGACATGTGTGGCTACCGTAACGGTAACCGATACTATTAAACCGGTAGCCAGCTGCGCTACTATTCCCTTCATTGATCTAAGCCCTTCAGGCGACTTCACGCTGGCTGCTGCGACAGTGAACTCTCTTAGCACAGACAACACGACACCTCTGTGTGGGCTCAATTTCGAGATATCGGTAGATGGTGGCCCGTTTGCTTCCGGCTTTGATTTTACGTGCGTTTGGTTGGGCAATCGTCTCCTAACGCTGCGCGTGTCAGACTTATCGGGCAATACGGCTACCTGCACCCAGATCACGCAAGTGCGCGACGTCACGCCTCCGACTATCACGGCACCCGCCGACATCACTATTGAGTGCGACGACCCAAGCACGCCACCCAGCACGGGTGTGCCAACGGGTATTTCGGACAACTGCACGAGCAACCCAACGGTAACTCAATTGCCCGACGTTATCCTACCCGGTAGCTGCGCCAACGCTTACACGATTACCCGTACTTGGCAAGCTGTGGATCTCTCTGGTAACGCCGCCACTACTTCACAGACGATTGTAGTAAAGGACAGTAAAAAGCCAACGTTTTCTATTCAAAACATTATAAACATTGATACGGACAACCCGCTCTTTTGCGACGCACCGCTTACTTTGCAGTTAACGCAAGATAGTGTGTCGGATAATTGCACAGCCTTTAGCGCCTTAGATATCGAGTACACTATTGACTATCCAACGCCCTCTTACGGCTACGTGGATGTAACAATACCCACTCCAGGTGCTGTCATTCCCGCTGGCCATTGGCCCATAGGAACGACGCTCGTCACCTGGACGGTGAAGGACGCCTGCGATAACTTGGCCACCACGACGGTCTCGGTGGTGGTAGAGGATGCACAACCGCCAGTCTTTACTAGTGGATACGATACGCTCTGCGGGAAAACCTTTGTGTTACCCAACACGACGGGAGCGTGTTCCAACCTGTTCACTTGGGCCAGGCCGAATGTCTTCCTCGGCCATGTTAGCGACTGTTTGAGTTTCTCCGTGTCTGAGCAGATTAATAACCCAACGGTACAATCTGCCATTAACCTGACCAATCCTTTCAACTACAATGCCTTTTTGAGCTTCCAAATCTTTCCTTCGGCTCAGTTTCCGGTAGGCCTCACGACGGTGTCGTACACGGCCACAGACGCCAGTGGCAACAAGAGCACTTGCTCCTTTACGGTAGAAATTCAAGACATCCAGCCTCCAGGGCTAACCTGTCCTCCGAATCAAACGTTGTCTTCGACATGTCCGACGGCTGTTGTGCCAAACTACACTAATTTGGTGTTGGTGTCGGACAACTGCTCGGGTAATGTAACGCTTAGCCAGAGCATTCCTGCAGGCACTACACTGGCCAGCCTCTTTGCGCCCAATCCTCCAGCAGCGGGTAATCAGTTTAACATCACCGTCACCGGCTCCGATGGTTACAATAGCACTTCTTGCTCTTTCACCGTAACGCTGCAGGATGGCCAGGCCCCTATTCCGGTGATAGCCACACTACCCGATTTAACTGATTCTTGTGGTAGTCTTATTGTGCTTGCTCCTAAGGCATTGGATCCATGTAACCCATTGGTAGACACCATCTACGGCACCCCCTCTACACCAGTAGGTATCTTCTTGAACACCAATCCACCATCGTATCAACTCAACCCAGGCAACTACGTTATCACTTGGGTGTATAACGACGGCAACGGCAACATCAGTTCGCAGCCACAAAACATCAAAGTGCTCAACGACGTGTTCCCACCAGTAGCTATTTGTGTGCCTAACCTAACGGTGGACTTGCACCCCACAACGGGCAAAGCACCTGTCAGTGCTGCGACCCTGAATAACGGCAGCTTCGACCCGAATCAATGTGGGCCACTAACCTTTAGTGCCCTGCCAGACACCTTAACTTGTGCGCAATTGGGCACGACCACGGTAACGCTCGTGGTGCGCGACCACAAGAACAATACGGCAACCTGCACGACAACGGTGACGGTGCGCGACTTGACGGCGCCAATCATTGCGGGCGTTCCGGCCAACCTTACCATTGAAGCCTGCGACAGTATTCCTTCACCACCGACGCTGATTGCTTCAGACAACTGCGCGGGCACCTACCCAGTAACCCCCACGCAGGCTTCTACTCAGGCACCCAGTGGCTTCCAGAAGTACAATTACGTCATCACGCGCACATGGACAACAGCAGACGCTTCAGGCAACTCTGTGACCGCCACCCAGACCATTACGGTCAAGGACACGAAGAAGCCGCAGTTTGTTGGCGCACCTGATACAGTATTAGTCACTACAAGCGCTAGTCGCACTACCTGCGACGACACCGTGAGCATTAATATCTTACCTTTTGTAACTGATTGTGCTACAGGCGCTGATTTGACCGTCACTAACAATAAAAAACCGGCAGATGGCGGCAATCTGAAGGATGTATTTGCGGTAGGGTCTCACGTAGTTATCTTTACAGCCACAGATGTTTCAGGGAATTCGCAAACGAAAGCCGTCACCGTCATTGTGAAAGACGGCACATCGCCCACGGCGGTGTGTATCAATGGCGTCAGTGCAAGTCTGCAGCCTTCGGGCTTTGTTGTGGTTACTACGGCGCAATTCAATAACAATAGTTACGACAACTGCCCGGGAACGCTTGACTTGAAGATTCAACGATTGGATAAGATTCCGCTGCAAACGCCGAGCAATACGCTTACGTACGACTGCGCTGATGCCGATGGCGTTACGCAACACCCAGTCAAGCTGTTCGTAACGGATCCGGCAGGCAACAAATCCATGTGCGAAACCTACATCGTTATTCAGGACAACATCAGCCCGACCATTTTGCTTTGTCCTACCGACAAAACGGTAGTATGTACAGACAGCTTAGCTCCCTCTGTACACGGGACGGTTTCGGCAAACGATAACTGCCCAGGCAACTTAGCGATCTCGTACGAAGACGTAGAGGAGGCGAACACCGACACGACCAACATCGCCTGCTACTTAATCAAGCGCATCTGGAAGGTTACTGACCTGTCGGGCAACTCGGCCACATGTGTGCAAACCTTCTCTGTGTTGGACACGGTGGCGCCTATTCTGTCTCAGTATCCACCCGACCTGACCCTCTCTTGTAGCCAAGCTATGACGCCGCCCGTGGTCGTGACGGCTTCAGACAACTGCACCGCTTTTGTGGGCGTAACATTTGTGCAAGATACTCTCACCAAAGCCATGGGACCTTGCGGAAAGTATAGTTACGTCCTAAAACGCACACGCACAGCAGTAGACGAGTGCGGCAACGAAACCGTACACACCAATACTATCACGGTGATAGACAATACACCGCCGTCGTTCCCCGGTTTGCCGGATACTATAACGGTAAAGTCATCCAACTTTACCAACACAAACGGCTGCCTGATACCCGTTACTTTGGATATCACCAACTTCCTGGTGGATTGCGCTCCAGCCGAAGAAATGGCCATCTCGAACAACGCGCCGCATGGCAATGGCACTACCAGCGCCAGCGGCAATTATGAGGCAGGCACTTACAAGATTGTTTTCACTGCTATTGACCCATGCGGAAACGTTGGAAAGGACTCGGTTATCCTCGTCGTTATTGATGATAGTAAGCCAACCGTCATCTGCAACAACAGCTTAGTTATTTCGCTAGGGTCAAACGGTAGTGCTACCTTAGCTCCACAAGATGTTGACCAAGGCAGTACCGATAACTGTGGCATTGACACCATGTACCTGAGTAAGTCCGAGTTCAACTGTCAGAACTTAGGCAACAGTAGCGTAACCCTGACGGTGATAGACAATTCGGGCAATTCCAATGTGTGCACGGTCAATGTGCAGGTATCGTTGGGCAGTGGCGTGGGCTTTACCTTGTCCCTGAGTAGTACGGCAGAGACGTTTCAGGGCGCCAACGACGGTACAGCCAAAGCCACAGCTACCGGAGGCTCAGGCAACTTCTTGTTTGAATGGAGCACAGGTGACACAACAGCTACCATTACTAACTTACCCCCAGGCGTATACTATGTGACGGCAACTGACCTGAATTCTGGTTGCTTACACACCGATTCGGTCATTGTGCAAGCGGGGCCAGCCCTCACCGTAACTGCGGGCATGGGTGGTGGTATGCAGGGCGCCACGATTCAGATACCGGTAACAGTAGGCGCTTTCCAGAACATGCTCGGCATGTCGTTTAGCCTGCATGTAGCCAATGACTTAGTTGGCACGATCTCGGGAGCTACGCCCACTGGAGCCCTTCCTGGCACGCTCCTGCTCAACGTAGTGGGCGACTTTTTGACGGTCTTCTGGGTAAGCCCAGGTCCCCCTGTCAGTGTGCCAAACAACACGGTCATTTTCAATGTAAGTGTCGATTTGGGAATGGCACCTGTAGGGTCTTCCAGCCCGCTGAATTTCGTCAATTCGCCGACCATTATTAGTTTCCAAAAGGACTCTTTGGGCTTTCCCGCATCCGTTGCGGCCAACTTAGTACCGGGCTTGGTAAAAATAGACAGCGCTGCTGCTCCCAATCTGCAGGTTGCGGGCACCGTCAAAACGTGGTGGGGAGGAGGCATTCCGGTGCCCAACACGAACATGGCGCTAACGGGCACTGTCTCTGCTGCGCAAACTACTGGTGTTCCGGGCACCTATTCTTTCGCTGTGCCAGCTGGAGCCAATACCACGGTAACGCCAACTAAAACGGTAACGTCCAGCTTTAGCGCAGGCATTAACGTAGGCGACCTTTTGGCTATTCAGAACCACGCCGCCTCTGTTTTGCTGCTGACCAACCCATATCAGTGGGTAGCCGGCGACATCAACAACAACGGCTCTGTAGATATTGTGGATTACTTGCTCGTGCAGCAGCTCATCCTGGGCACCGTACAGCACTATTCAAATGGCGCGCCTGACTGGAAGTTCGTGCCGGCCAGCTATGTATTCCCATCGCCCAATCCGTTGGTGCCGCCGTTCCCGCAGCATATTGCGCGAACGAACATAGCGACCAGTTTCCTCAATGACGACTTCGTAGCGGTGCGCATGGGTGACGTTACCGGCAATGCTCCAGTCAATAACGTCCAAAACCCGACGCAAGACCGGCACGGCGAAGTGTTCCGCATCCGCTTGGAAGACCGAGCACTGCGCACCGGCGACGTGATTTCTGTGCCCTTCCGCGCCTTAGATTTCATGAGGCGCCAAGCATACCAGCTGACGGTGGCCTTTGACCCAGCGGCGCTCGAATTAGCAGACATCCAACCGGGCAGTTTGCCTGGCTTAAGTCCGGCTAACTTCGGCATGGCCTACGTAAATGAGGGCTACTTGACCCACTTGTGGGTAGGCCCGACTCCGCTAACTCTGGCGGACAATGAGGTGCTCTTTACGCTGGTATTCCGCGTTCGCGAAAACCGCGCGGCGCTGTCTAATGTCTTGCATCTATCGTCGCAGATTACCGCTGCGGAAGCCTTGGATGAAGCTGGCAATGTCATTCCCATAGCGTTTGACTTTGCAAAGACGACGCATAGCAACGACCCGTCGACGACTACGGAGATGTTTGCTCTTTACCAAAACCAACCCAACCCGTTCCAAGAGCAGACGGTCATTCACTTCCGCCTGCCTCAGGCCGGACATGCCGACTTGCGCATCTTCACTGCTGAAGGACGACTGGTAAAGGTTATCAGCGGTCAATTTGCTGCAGGCCACAATACCATCTGGTTGCACAAGAGCGATATCGGCTCTCCCGGTATCTACTGGTATGAGCTGAGCACCGACACTCAGCGGGACCGCAAGAAGATGCTCTTGCTCGACTAATCGCCTACGGGAAGGTAGGGAGATAAAAAACGCTCCCTACCTTCCTTCCCTTAAAGCGAGTGAAAGCAATACCTATCCCACCCTTAAGCCGGGCCACACAAACTCATGTCAGACAAATCCATGAGAAATTCACTACTCGTCGCGGTTCTCTTCGCGATCTATCTCGCACCAATACAGCTGTCGGGACAGGGCATACGCCTGAAAGCTGACTCCATTGCGGTGCCTTGTCACAACACCGACACCTTCCTGATGCCCATCCGCTTGTTTGATTTTCAAAACATAGCAGGGCTGCAGTTCACGTTCGGTTGGACTCCCGCCAATCTCAAGTACGTACACCTTCGCGACATCCATCCGGCCTTCACGGGCGTCGGCTTCGACACCACGACGTTTATTCCTCAGGGAAGGTTTACCTTCTCTTGGACGACTCTTGATGGTCTCTCACTGCCCGACAGCACCGTGCTGCTCTCGGTGGCCTTTGTGCGATTGGCTGGCTCAGCGACGTCCACACCTTTTCTAAAAACGCCGACAGACATTGTAGCTTTTGCGGCTAACTTTGACGAAGTACCCGTCAACACCACCGCAGGTAAAGTAACCCCTCTTGACAGCCTGCCGCCTTACATCGAATGCCCGGCAAGCCTCACCTTGGAAGCCTTTGGACCAACAGCGGTCAACAATATCGGCATCGACTCGATTTTCGACAACTGCTCATTAGAAAACATCGGCTGGTCAACAGCAGGAGCTACCATGGGTAGCCACCCTAATGACCCTGACGCCAGCGGCGATATCTTCAACTTAGGTGTTTCCACGGTAACTTATATGGTCAAAGACGTAGGCGGCAACACTGCTACCTGTTCTTTCACCATTACCATCAATTTGGCCCCGAGTGACTCGCTGACCCTGGTAGCCTCTCAACACACTTCTACTTGTGGGCAAAAAGTAACGGTCAATATTTCGGTATTGAACTTTGACTCTATCAGCGGCCTTCAGTTTTCGTTAGGCTGGAATCCGGCCTTGCTGAAGCTGGATACCATTGTTAATGCGCATCCCTCTATGGCGCTGACAAGCAACAACTTCGGCTTTGCCCAAGCGAACAACGGCTTTTTAGGCTTCGCCTGGACCAGTCCGCTGCCAATAGGCCTAACTCTGCCCAACGGCACCGTCCTCTTTTCGCTTCAATTTACCGTAGTGGCACCCACCAACGGCAATACGCCCATTACTTTTGGAGACTTTCCTACGATGCAAACGGCTTTCACCAGCGCCGTGCTGCCACCAGAGGAAATCGGCTTTTTGACCATTCACGGCAACGTGATTATTGAAGACAAGGAGCCACCTACGCTGGCGTGTCCAGCCAATGTTTCCATTTCGACGCCGCCAGGTATTCTTACCCATACGTTCAACAATCTGGCGCCTACTGTGCTGACAGACAACTGCTCGGCCGCAGTACAGCTGTCTTACGTGCGCGCTGGCACCACACCTGGTAGTGACAATGGTCCGGCCGATGGTACTTACAACGCTGGCACTACTGTAGTAACCTACACCGCCACCGATGGGGCCGGCAATACAAGCACCTGCTCGTTTACGGTGGTGGTGGATGCGGGCACACCGCTGACGCTGATTTTAGACACTGTGGCCATTGACTGCCAAGATAGTACCGCGAAATTTGCTATAGATGTATCGGTGCGCGATTTTGTTGACATCTCCGGCCTCCAGTTTGATATTATGTGGGACTCTGCTCGTATCAAATTTGACTCGGTGGGCAATCTGCGCCCGGGCTTTAATCTCTCTGCTACCAACTTCTTCGGTTTCACGTCTGCTATAAACGGGAATACACTCAAGTTCTTTGCTGGTAATGCCAGCGGCTACCCTGACATACCTGACGACGAAGCCCTATTTACTATTTATTTTAGAGTCAAAACGCTTGGCTCCAGCCCGCTAACGTATACGGGAACTATCAATGCGGTCAATAAGAGCTTTAATCTCATTCCTGTAGCGCTAGTACATGGATTAGTGAACATCAGCGACCTATCGCCGCCGATAATTACCTGCCCTGCCGATATGACGGTGTCTGCAGATAGCGGAATGTGCACGAAAACGCTCGTGCTCGTTGCTACTGCTTCTGATGCGTGCAGTGGTGTTGAAAGTGTCCTGCCGGATAAGACAAATGATGTCTATTCGCCTGGCCCTACGGTAGTCGTCTTTACTGCAACGGATAATGCTGGTAATACCGCTACTTGCTCGGTAACAATTACGGTATCGGGGCAAACAACGCCGCAGCTAGTTAACTGTCCAAAAGATATAACTTTAAACGCAGATGCCACCAGTTGCACAGTAGAGGCCTTCTGGGACGTACCACAAGCCATCAATCCGTGCGATGGTTCTCCGCTACCCGTAACGGAGTCGGTACCCTCAGGCTCGTCATTCCCACTGGGGGCGAGCACAGTTACTTTCAAAGCAGGCTCTGGCGCTGACACCTCCGCGTGCTCCTTCGTGATAACGGTAGTGGATGCTACGCCGCCGACATTGACGTGTCCGCCTAACCTGACATTTACTATTATGCCGGATAGTCTTGGTCAGAGCGGCTGCACCACTGCAGCTGATTTCACTATTCCAACAGCCTCAGATGTGTGCGATAGCAATCCGTCTGTGTTGAGTAGTGTAGCGCCAGGTAGCCCCTTGGATGCGGGCATTACAACAGTGCAATTGACAGCGACCGATGCTTCCGGCAACACGACGTCGTGTCAGTTTCTCATTACGGTGGTGGACGCCAACCCACCTACTGCGCAGGGCTGTCCGAGTGGCACTATAACTCTTTACGCCGCTAAAGACTCCTGTGGCGCCACGGCTAATTGGTCTTCTGTAGTATTTACCGATGATTGCAGCAGCACCGTTACCGTGAGCCCACCTAATTACACCTTTGCTTTCTTCCCTATAGGTACCCACCCGGTGAATATTGTAGGGACAGATGCTGGTGGTAACACAGCAGTGTGTTCTTTCGAGGTTGTGGTGCTCGATACCTTTGCTCCCGTGATTAGCAATTGCCCAGGCAATATCACTATCATACTTCCGGTAGACTCCTGCAGTCAGCAGGTATTCTGGGCATTACCGACCGTTACAGATAATTGCACCCAAGGGCTGACTTTAGACAGCCCGCTTGCTCCAGGTACTATTTTCAATACTGGCACGTATTCTGTTCAGTATACCGCCACGGATGGCTCCGGTAACGTAGCCCTCTGTGTGTTCACCATTTCTGTGCTTGATATCGTTCCGCCCAAGTTCACCTCTTGCCCGCCTGACCTTACTGTTTCGCCAGCCAGTCCATGCGGGAATATAGTACCTTGGGATTTCCCAACAGCCACTGACAACTGTACTCTGGATACAGTCATCGCTACTAAGCAACCTAACGACACCATTTTCGCCCAGGTTACCAACGTGGTTATTCGAGCATTAGACGCCTCTGGTAATGCAGACACGTGTTCATTTACCATCACGTTGGATGTGCTTATTATTCCGCCAGCGTTTGCTAATTTCCCGCCAGACATTACAGTGTATGGCTGCCCACAGCCTGTGAGTTGGACGCCGCCCATCTCTAACGGCAAGGCCTGCAATCCGGACACTATCGTCTTCTCTCCTAACATAGTACCAGGTGATACTTTTCCTCAAGGGACGACGGCTATCAACTACTATCTGCTGGACAAAATAAAGGGGGATACTTTAGCTCAAAGGCAGTTGCGCATAACTGTTCAGGATACTGTGCAACCTGTCTTTATCAACTGCCCAACGGGGCCTATTGTCGTGCATGTAGGTGGTCAAATAGTGTCAGGTAATACTGGAAATTTCATTACCAAAGTGGATACTACGGGCGATTGTAAAGGTGTCAAACTGACGTTTGTCTTGCCGAACGCATCGGATAACTGCCAAGTGCCTGTGGTATCGCAAATACAAGGGCCTAACCCAGGTGATGTTTTCAATACAGGCGCTACTACTCTGCTTGGTTTTAGCGCTACCGATAGCAGTGGTAACTCCGCGTTATGCTCTGTAAATATCTCGGTGGTAGGTCTGGAGCCGCTGGTAGTAACCGTTGACCCAATCATAGCTTGCCCGGGCGAAGAGGTTAACCTAATGACTATCCCTTTGCCCAATGCTACCTATACATGGACAGGGCCTGGGCAACAATCGTATCCGAACAATAGCCAGATAACAGTGATTGCCAGCGCTATGACTGCCGGCAACTATACCGTATCGGCCCAGATCAACGGCTGCCCCTCTGCGCCAGCCACCGTAGAAGTGAAGGTGGCTACAGTAAAGGCGAATGCCGACACTATACGCATACCTTTGGGCGCCACAGCGGATACGTTCAGTGTGGTATTGAACGATATCATCATTCCGGACACCGCTTTCTATGTCATTCCCTCCGACCCACTGCCAGAGGGGCTGGTACATTTAGGAAAAGGTATTTTCCGTTTTCAAGTGCCGCCTAATTTTAGACCCGTATCTTTCTTCTACGAGTTGTGTTCCTCTATTTGCGACACCTGTAGCCGAATAGAAGTGGTTACTATTCGCCTGGAAGAGACGGAGTGCTCTGCCATTCCAAATATCTTCTCTCCTAACGGCGATGGGGTAAACGACTATTTCCGAATTCCGTGTATCGCCACTGGGCTGTATCCGGACAACTTAGTTGTCATTTACAACCAATGGGGCGATAAGGTTTTCGAGTCTTCGCCCTATAACAACGATTGGAAGGGTACGCTCAATGGACAGGATGGCAAAAACCTGCCTGACGGTGTGTACTACTATATCTTCCGACCCGCACCTTCAGAGCCTGTGCGCAAGGGCTTTATTCAAATTCACCGCTAACGCTGCACAAGTCAGGCTGCTTCCTTTTTCAAAGTACTCAAAAAAATTATCCATGAAAAAGATTGCCTCCATTTTGTTCTTATTGGCTGCTACAACATGGTGTGGCTTTAGCCAGCAACAGCACCACTATACGCAGTTCATGTTCAATAAGCTGCCTTTCAACCCTGCTTATGCCGGGGCGCGCCGTGTGCCCAGTGTTACCGCCATCTACCGCAATCAATGGATGGGCTTCGAAGGTGCTCCGCAATCGTTTCTGGCTTCGTTCAACACCCCCTTTATCACGCCGCGTGTGGGCATGGGCCTCGTATTGTCGCACGTAGCGTTAGGGCTGAATCGCGACCTCGTGGCTTCGCTGTCGTATTCGTACGACTTGGTCAGCCACGACAAGCTATCGCTCCGTGCCGGACTGATGGGTACCTTTCGCTCTCTGACGATTGACTTCACCAAAGCCCAGCCGGATGAGCAGTTCGACCAATCGCTCAACACCACAAGAGAAAACAATTTCCTGATGAACGTAGGCGCCGGGCTGTACCTTACTTACGATAATCGCTTCTACGCGGGCTTTTCGGCTCCTCGTATTTACACGAATACCTTGGGCATCAACGAAAACCTGCCTCAGGGTTTTGAAACGGCGCGCGAATCCCGGCATTTTTATGGCATGGCGGGCGCTGTGTTGCCGTTGGGCGATGGCCTAAACCTGATGCCGGCATTATTTGCTAAGTATGTCCAAAATGCACCGTTTGACTTAGACGTTAATGTAAATCTTGAAATTAACGAAAAAATCACCACGGGTCTATCGTATCGAATGGGTGGCGATGGAGCAGGCGAATCGGTAGATTTAATCCTTTATTGGCAGGCTCATCAACAATTTGGCATAGGAGTGGCATATGACTTTTCGCTATCGCGCATTCGCGATTACACCGCAGGTAGCATCGAGGTGCTGCTGCAAGCCGACTTGAGGGCCGGAAAGCGGAAAATGTCCAACCCTCGTTTCTTCATGTAACCTTAAGATCAGATTGCGTCCAATCGTTTACTTAATCATTAATGACTATGACTGCCTGTAAGCACGCATCGCTATGTACCCTCCTGGTGCTCCTTGGAAGCGGGGGAAGCACTAACGCCCAAACAGTGCCCACGGCCCAGCCCCCCGTCACGGTAGAAATCCGCAACGAAGCTGCGGTAAATACGGAAGGCCTCGACTTTAGCCCGACGTTTTACGAAGACGGCATTGTCTTCATCTCTACCCATACAGCCGGCCTGAAGAAGAAAACCGACGACCGATTGAAACTTCCGGCCATGTCCATTCTTCGCTCGCGCCGCAGTAGCGATGGCAACCTATTGCCCCCGGAGCCCTTTGCCGTAGAGCTGTCGTCGCTCTATCATGAAGGGCCGGTTTGTTTCGACCGCACGGCGGAGACAATCTTCTTTTCGCGCAATGCCCTGGTCAAAGGAAAGGTGAAATTAGCCAAAGATGCCACCCAGAAAATGCGGCTGTATTGGTCAAAAAAAGAGGGCGCCACGTGGAGCGAGCCTCAGCCTTTACCCTTCAACAACAATGAGTTCGACGATTGCCACCCAGCCATCAGCATTGACGGGGATAAACTATTTTTTGCTTCCAACCGCCCAGGTGGCTTTGGCGGTATGGATTTATACGTCTCCTACCGCGTCGGCGACAGCTGGAGCGAGCCGGTGAACTTAGGAGCCGAAATCAACACGCGCGGCAACGAGGTATTTCCCTTCATTCATGCTGACAATACACTTTACTTTGCCTCTGATGGGCTGCCCGGCGGTAAAGGCAAACTGGACATGTACTACGTGGTGCAAGACGGTGCTCGTTGGACAAAACCGATCAACCTAGGCGAGCCGTTTAATACAAAGGCCGACGACTTCGGCCTGATTGTAGATCTGAATAAAATCAACGGCTACTTCTCCACCGATGGCCGGGAGTCAAAAGGAGGAAAAGGCGACGATATCTACAGCTTTCATGTGGAGAATGGCAACCTGGACGACTACCTGTTGCAAAACCAGCGTGTGCCTGACCGCAATCTGGACATTACGGTCACCATAACGGATAAAACCACCGGCCTACCCATCGAGGGAGCCACTGTGCGCATGCTCAACTACGACGCCAGCACCGTCATCGGACGCGATGAGCGTGGCAATCTCATTACGGTACAAAAAGTGGATGGCAAAGAGGTTATCTCAGCGCTTCCACCAGACAAAGGTATCAATGGTACCTCTAATAGCGGTGGACGCTTCTCCGCCGAAGTAAAGCCGGGTAATTACGTCATCATTGCCTCCAAGGACATGTACCAGACGCGCCAAGTACGCCTGCCTGTGTCGAAAGCCGGCAACGAGCTGACCATCGCTCTGGATCGGTCGGCTAACGCCAATAAAGTGCGTTGGAACGCTTCTGTGTTCAACTACGTAACTAATGCACCTTTGGCCGGGGCAACGTTAGTGCTCACCAACCGCACTACCCAAAGCAAGGATACCATCATCACCGATGCTAACGGCCAGATTGACCACCATTTAGACAAGAATACAAAATACAAGATAGACATGTATCAGGCTGGCAAGATGGTGGGTAGCACGGAGATCAATACTGCTGCTTGGAGCTTACCCAACCAGATTATGATGCAGAACTTCTCCGTAGCTCCTCTGCTGCCAGGTACAGTCATCGAACTGCCGAACATTTACTATAATTTCAATGACGCCACCCTGCGCCCGGATGCGCGAAAAGACCTCGACCTGGTCGTCTCCTTGCTCAAGCAGCAGCCTACCGTTACTATAGAAATTGCCAGCCATACCGACTGTCGAGGTTCGTCTAAATACAACGAAGAGCTTAGCCAGCGCCGAGCCAATGGCGTGGTCGAATATTTGGTACAAAACGGAATCAGCCGCGAACGCCTGCGTCCGGTAGGTTATGGCGAAAGCGAACCGCGCAACCACTGCCATGATGGTGTGCCCTGCACCGAGGCCGAACACGCCCGCAACCGCCGCACGGAAATCCGCATTCTTACTGGCATCGAAGGCGCCGCCATGATGTACGTGGACGGGAAACCAGCTGTTCCGCCTTCTGCAGCCAACGTGGCACCTGTGATACCCGACAAAACGGTGCCTAAGAAAAACGTCAATACCGCACCTGCAGGTGCCCAGAGTGGGTCGGGCATCGAGTCAGACCATTACTACGTCATTGCTGGCTCCTTTCAAGAAGAACCGCGCGCCCAAGCGCAGCTGCAGAGCATCCTTGCGGCGGGCTACTCTAATGCGCAAATTGTGCATTTCCCCTCCTCGCCCTACCACTCTGTCTGTGTAGAAAAGTTCACTAACCGCAAAGAGGCCGAGGCGCTCAAGCGCAAACTCGAACGCGAGAACGTAGCTTCTTTCATTCGTTATGTGCCCAAAGTGCAATAAGGAAAGGCTGATGCCGAGGTTATACCTTTGTCGCGTAAACCGACGTCCGTCATGACCTGTTATTGCGTCGGATTAATTTTCCGAGACCATGGCCATCATCATTACAGACGAGTGCATCAATTGCGGCGCATGCGAACCAGAGTGTCCAAATAATGCCATTTACGAAGGCGGGGTGGAATGGGCCATAGCCGATGGCACTTCCATAGCCGGTAGTTATACCCTGGAAGACGGCCGCGTCGTGGAGGCCAAAGCGAAGCAGCCGCCCATTTCAAACGACTACTACTACATTGTGCCAGATAAATGCACAGAGTGTGTAGGCTTCCACGAAGAGCCGCAATGTGCTGCCGTTTGTCCGGTGGACTGCTGCGTACCCGATCCTGACCGTGTAGAGACGAAAGAGCAACTCCTTGCCCGAAAAGAGCGCTTACACTTGTGAGTGCTGGGCCCTCAAAGCGAAGTTTTCATGGTTCTTATTTTGCCTGCTGCGTTTTGGCGCAGTGGGCAATTTTATTTACTCACTCTCTGTGTACTTTTGTTCGCAATGCTTCAGCCAAACCTGCCTGTCTCTTTTCGTCCCTTCCTTATAGGTTTCCTCGTCTCAGTGGGCCTGTGGCTGTTTTCCTGCCAAAAAGAGCGCTTTACTACTGACCCCAACGACCGATTAGCATTCAGCACCGACACGCTCCGCTTCGACACGGTATTCACCTCCTTAGGCTCAGCGACGCGCATCCTGAAGGTGTACAATCGGCACCAGCGAAGCATCCGAATTAGCAGAATTTACCTGGAGAATGGCGCCCAATCGCGCTTTCGCCTCAATGTAGACGGCTTGCCCGGTCCTGTGCATACCGATATTGAAATAGCGCCAGAAGACAGCCTGTATGTTTTTGCCGAGGTCACCATCAATCCTGATGAACCGCCCAGCGTCAGCCCGTTTGTCTTTACAGAGAACCTCATCTTTGAGACCAACGGCAACCTACAGGCAGTAGTGCTGGAAGCTTGGGGGCAAAATGCCGTTTACCTGCCCTCGCGCTTTGGGGCCGGCGGCGCCGTTCTCTACCGGTGCAACGGCGGCGAGTGGGTGTGGAACGACCCGCGTCCTTACGTTATCTATGGCATTGTGGTGATTGATAGCTGCACAGTGCGCATACCGGCAGGCGCGCGCATTCATGTGCACGGAGGACTTGCGCGCGTTCAGCAGGACAGCGTCGTGATACGCTACAACGACGGGCTGCTCGTCTTTCAAGAGGCGGGCCGCCTCCTCGTGGAGGGCACCGCTGAACGACCGGTTGTCTTTGAAGGCGACCGGTTGGAAAAGGAATTTGAGCGAACTCCTGGTCAGTGGACGGGGCTTTGGCTGCGCACCGGCACCTCAGGACACCGCATCGAGCACGCTATTTTCCGCAACAGCATTATAGGCATTCGCGTAGACTCTGCCGCCGACCTGAAGCTACGCCACACCCAGATTTACAACACCGCTAACAGCGGCCTCATTGGTGTGCATGCGCGCATTCAAGCGGAAAACTGCCTCTTTCACACCAATGGCGGTTATTCTATTCAACTGGAATATGGCGGCGACTATGAGTTTACCTACTGCACTGCAGCCAACTTCGGCGGGCGTAGCGAAGCCCTACGTATGGGCAATGCCTTGTGTCGAAATCCCGATTGCAGCGACTTCGAGGCTTTCCCTTTGCGCGCTCACTTCCAAAACAGTATTCTCCTCGGTAGCCGGCCCGATCAGATTACCCTCTTCAACCGCACGGGAGTGCCCAGCGACTTCGACTACCGCTTCGAGCACTGCTTAGTACGAGTACGCGATCTATTGCGCCCCAACAGTACGCCCGACTTTTTCGACTACTGTAAACCTTGCCTGAACCTGCCCAATACAGACTCTGTTTTTCTTAGTATTACCGAGCGAAACTTCAGGCTCGATACGGTGTACTCCAAGGCGAACGGCTATGCTAAACCCATACCGGGCATTGACACAGACTTGGAAGGGAAACCGCGCGACCCCTTTCTACCTGATGCCGGTTGTTATGAGCACCAGTGAGCTGGTTGCTCCGCTACCTTTGCGCGCAAAAACGCTCATGATACAACGTATTCAAACCCTGTGGCTCTTGGCTGCCGTCGCCTGCATAGCTGCTGCATTTGCTATACCTTTTCTGCGGGCTCCTGAAGGTGACGCTGCTCGCACGGTAAGCGCCCTATCCGACGGCGCCTTAACACCTGTGGACAATATGGGATTGCTGGGTCTTTCTGCCTTAGGTGCTCTGACGGCGCTGGCAGCTATTTTTCTATTCCGGAACCGACCTCTTCAAGGGCGAGTGGCTATGGCTGGCGCTGGCCTTGGTATTTTGCTATCGGGCTTGACGATGCTGGCCATCAACATGGCCTATACGGAAATGCCTGCTGGAGCCAACGCCAATCTTGGCCTGGGTGTGGCTTTGCCGCTGCTTTTTACGGTGTTCTGCTGGTTGGCTGCCCGCGCCATTCGGCGCGATGAGGCACTAGTGCGCTCCATGGACCGTCTGCGTTAGAGGGCTACGCTCAGGGCGCCCTTCGTGATTGAAAATGCCGCAGGAGTTTCGCCTAAAAATTCACCATCGGCTTCCAGACCAATAGGGCAATCGTCGAAATGCTCTACTTGCAGGGCTGTTGTCTGGAAGCCCTGTACGCGGGGGTGTTCCAGCAGAGTGCCGTTGTAGAAACGAGGTGTTTGCAGAAGCACTTCCCATTTGGGCAGCTTAGGCGCGTAAGTAACGGCTAGCAATCCATCATCGGGCACGGCATGGGGTACCAGCTGCATGCCGCCGCCGGAGTAGCGGCAAATGCCCACATTGACGGTGTAAAAAGTTTCCTCTACAGTGCATTCTGCCGCGCACAAGCGCCCGCGTACGGGCTCAAACTCGAACAGGTATCGCCCTAAGGCCAGCAGGTAGTGCACGTGCGAGAAAAAACGCCGCTGCTCCGTTTTCTGGACGAGGAAGGCGTCGTAAGCCATGCCGGCCACATTGGTGAAATAGCGCTCAGTTGGGATGCCGTTCCTCCAGTAGGTTACTTTGCCTATGTCTTGGTGCACACGTGCGCCGCTCAGCAGGCGCTCCAGCCGGGCTCTCGGATGAACGGGAATCTCATACATGCGCGCCCAGTCATTGCCCATGCCCATAGGCAGCATGGTGAACAGCACCTCTCTCGGTGGCAGGCATGACTGCCGCAAAATGCCATTGACCAGCTCGTGGCAGGTGCCGTCGCCGCCAATGCCTAAGACTTGGCGATAGCCTTGCCACACTGCTTCCTCCACCAGTTGCGCTGCGTGGCCGCGCTGCTGCGTGAAGCGCACAGAGTAGGGTATGCTTAGTGACTGTAGCAGGGCTTCGATGTCGGGCCAGCGTTTTGCTCCGCGGCCATTGCCTGCCATGGGGTTGACGATAATACACCAGGGCTGCATATGGGTCTTAGGTGCCGAAGCAATGAGGCTATACCGGAGTTGGGCGGCTGATATCTTCTAAGATGCACTGAAGCAGCCTGTAAAAACGCTCCACCGCAGGAATGTGGACGCGCTCATCGGGAGAGTGCGCCCCTGTGATGGTTGGGCCAAGCGAAAGCATCTCCATACCCGGATATTTAGCGCCAATTAGGCCGCATTCCAATCCCGCGTGAATGGCTTCAACACGCGGCGGATGCCCCAGCACGCGCTCGGCAGCTTGGCGGCCGATAGCCAGCAAGCGCGCATCCAGCTTGGGCTGCCAACCTGGATAGCTATCGCTGTGGCTCACTTTGGCACCCGCTAGTTTCAGGCCGGCAGCCACAGAGGCGGCCATGTGGCGTTTGGCTCCTTCCACCGAGCTGCGCTGGCTGGTGCCTATGGTCAGCCGGCCGTTTTCTTGGACCACCGTGGCCAGGTTAGTCGAAGTTTCCACTAAGTCTTCTATGTCGGCACTCATGCGCACCACGCCATGGGGCAATGCTAGCAAGAGCTGCACCATGCGGGTAGCAAAACGTTTCGCATAGACGCGCTCCGGCATAGGCGCAAGTTCGCTGCTTACCCTAAGGTCTGGATCGGTAGTTTTAAATTCGCTCAGAAATACCTCTTGACATTGCGCCAATCGTGCGCGAGCGGCTTCCAATTGGTCAGCGCTAACGACGATAATGGCCTCTGCCTCGCGCGCAATAGCATTCCGCTTGCTGCCGCCTTGAAGGTAGGCAAGGCGAGGCTTCAATGGCTCTAACTCGTATAGCGCGCGCGCCAGCAGTTTAATGGCATTGGCGCGGCCTGTATGAATATCTACCCCCGAATGACCACCTTTAAGCCCACTAATGCGAACGGATAGCGCCGCTTTACCTTGCGCAGCCGTAGGCTCTAATGGCAGGGCAAAAGAGCCGTTGGTGTCTATGCCACCTGCGCAGCCGATACAGAAGACACCATCCTCCTCCGTGTCTAAATTGAGCAAGTAGCGGCCTTTCAAAGCTCTGGGCGACAGGTCTTTAGCACCGTTGAGGCCGGTTTCCTCATCCACAGTAATGAGGATTTCCAGAGGGCCATGCACCGCTTTGGGATCGGCGGCAATGGCCAGAGCGGCAGCCACCCCGATACCGTTATCAGCGCCTAAGGTAGTGCCGTCTGCGCCCATCCATTCGCCCTGCCGCACCAGTCGGATAGGGTCGCCATCGAAGTCGTGTTGGGTACCGCGGTTCTTCTCGCACACCATATCGCAGTGCGCTTGCAACACCACTGTAGGCGCACTCTTGCGCCTACGACTCGCCGGCACCCGTGCCACTAAGTTGCCTCGCTTGTCGCGCACATATTTCAGCCCTAATCGCCGAAATTGCTCTTCCAGGTAAGTTGTAATCCGCTCTTCCTTTTTTGAGCAGCGCGGTATCTGGCTGATTTCGTAGAAAAACTGCCACAAAAGTTCGGGCTTTAGCCCTTCGATAACTGCGGGAGAGGCCATGGCTTAAAATGCTAGGTTGGTAAATGTCGGATGCGTGAGGAAATGGTTGCTCCAAAAGGTTATCGGGCAAAGGTATATCTTCCAAGAAGTGTTTGAGGAGAGGGAACATTCCCAAAAGTCTTCGCGTTTTTTTCCATTATCGCCCAGGAAACGGCAGCCCTTGGCACTCTTTATGCGCCGTCGTGGTGTGCGCACGGCTGCGGGGCAAGTGAGCAGACTGAGCCAGCGGGCATTAGAGCGAACGCAGGCGAGACCGCCTGAAATCTTTTCGTATCATTGCGCCCGCAAATCCGAGTCAATCTTTAAACATTAGCACAATTGCCATGAAGAAATTTTTTCACTTGCTAATCTGCTGCCTCCCGCTATTCCTTCATGCTCAGACAACTAGGACCGTTCGCGATTTTTTTGATAAAAATACGGTGGGCGAAATACGCCTAACCTTACCGGTGGCCAACTGGAACGAAGCCTTGGACTCTTTGCGCATCTACGGAGAGGGTATGCTCCTGGGTAGCGTCATCATAGATGGGGTGAGCTACGAAGGCATCGGGGTTCGCTTCCGCGGCAATCAATCCTACCAGACAGGTCTGAAGCGCAACCCTCTCCATATCAAGCTTAATTATACCGACAAATCGCTCCAGCACCAGGGCTGCGCCTCAGTGAAACTATCGCCGGCGCTGCGCGACCCGAGCATGGTACGAGAAGTGCTCTTTCATGAAATAGCCGCCCAGTACATGCCTTCGCCGCGCGCCTCGTACACGAAGTTGTTTGTTAATAACGAGTATATCGGTGTCTTTGTCAATCTGGAGAGTGTAGAGGGGCAATTCTTGCGCAATCACTTCGGCTCCGACGACGGTCCGCTGTTCAAGGCAGGCGTTGATTACAAGCCTGAAAACATACCGGCCGACTGCAGACAGAACATTTTTGGCTCTTTGGAATACGAGGAAAATGTGGATTGCTATCGCCAGAATTTTGAAATAAAGTCCGATCGCGGGTGGTTGCCTCTACAGGAGCTAACTCGCATTTTGAATAAAGAAATTACCAAAATTGAAAGCATCCTCGATGTTGACCGCGCTCTGTGGATGCTGGCGCTCAATAATGTTATGGTCAACCTCAGCAGCTACTCTGGCGCAAGGAGTGTGAACTATTACCTGTATCAGGATGCCCACGGTCGCTTTCAACCCATCCATTGGGACCTTAATCTGGCCTTCGGCAGTCTGAAAAACACGGGGCAAGGTAGCGACTTAGATTTGCGCAGCTTGCAACGCCTCGACCCACTATTGCATGCTAACAATCCCTTAAAGCCTCTGGCCTCCCAGCTGCTAAACGACCCTCTCTATCGGAAGATCTATCTTGCCCATGTGCGCCAAATCAACAATGAGTTTTTTGCTAATGGCGAGTACGAAAAGCGTGCAAAGGCGCTGCAAGCACTTATCGTGGTGCCCTACAATGACGACAAATATAAACAATACAGCATGGAAGAGTTCCAGAACAGCCTGAAAGTGACCACGGGCGCCCGTAGCCGCATTCCGGGTATTGTGGAACTGATGAGCAAGCGCTCGGCGTTCCTGAAAACGCATCCCGATCTAACAGCACTGCCCTCTAACATCAGCGACATCGGTGTGCAAGGCCGGGCCAAGTTTGAAGCGCAGCCCATCACGGCCTTCCGCATCTCTTGCAAGGCTGACCGCTATCCCAAACGGGTGTTCATCTACTACCGCTTCCAGGCTGGGCAACCTTTCCGAAACGCCCTGATGACCGAGGACGTCAGTGCCAACCTACCTGCCGGCACCAAAGCCTTCTCTATTAGCATTGATGCGCCCAGTAGTGATGCAGTGCTGGAATATTATCTTATGTCGGAGAACGCCGGCACCGTGCAATTCTCGCCCTCTAATTACGTTCAGGCGCCGTACAAAGTGAAACTGGCCGACCTGAACAGGTAAGCGGTACACATGCTCAGATGCCGCGCTAAAGACGTCGGCTATCCCTACCTGAAAACGCGATACATAGCCATGCGTAACCTCCTCTTTTCTCTTTGGCTCGTAGCTGCAGGACAGTTTTACCCTCTCTTGGCCGGCGCCCAGGACTTCTATGGCAAAGGCATTCAAGAAGTTCGTATTGAAATACCTTACAAAGACTGGGATTGGAAGCTGGACTCGCTCAAGACTGTTAATCCAGAAGGGCGTCTGCTAGGGACGGCATTTATCAATGGCGCCCGATTTGACAGTGTGGGGGTGCGATACAAAGGAAACAGCTCCTACTACCGCACGCGAAAAGAGACGTCGCGCAAGCTGCCTATTAATGTCAAACTCAACTTCCGTCTGAAGGAACAAAAACTTAAAGACGGGCACACTACCGTGAAGCTATCTAACGCCTTTTTAGACCCTAGCTTCGTCCGCGACCCATTAGGGTACCTGATTGTGCGCCGCTACATGCCTGCGCCTCAGTGCAACTTTGCCAAAGTCTTCATTAACAAAGACTTCTATGGGCTTTATGTCAATACAGAGTCCATTGATGACCTGTTTATCGAGAAGCACTTCGGCACGCGCTCAGGTTATCTTATCAAGTGCGACCCCGACCAATGGAAGCGCGTGCGCAGCCAAAGCGGCTGCCCTAAAGGTGAAAATGCCTCGCTGATGTACCTTAACGACAACCCGGGCTGCTACGAGGCCTTTTACGAAGTTGACGACCCTGCCGCCTGGCGACCGCTTCTCCACCTTATCCGAGTGCTCAACCAGGAGCCGCAAAAAATTGAGACCGTCCTTAACGTAGACCAAACGCTGTGGATGCACGCCATTAACAACGTCATCGTCAACCTGGACAGCTATACGGGCTCCTTGTCTCACAATTATTACCTTTGGATTGATTCTACAGGCGTGGGGCATCCGCTCATTTGGGATTTGAACATGGCCTTTGGTGGCTGGCGCCGCGATTTCAGTTTCAGCTCAATGAGCGACCAGGAACTCATTGAGTATAGCCCACTGGCTGAGTTCAGCAACGCCAAACGGCCACTGATATCCAAACTGTTGCGCGTACCCTTATACCGAAAGGTTTACCTGGCGCATGTGCGCACCATCGTCAACGACTGGTTGGCCAATGGCCAATGGCTCAAGGAAGCAGAGGCCATGATGAAGGACATAGACCCTTGGGTGAAGAAAGACACTCTGAAACTGTACTCCTATGAAGCGTTCAAGCGAAGCCTGGACAGCACGATGGTCGTTGGCTTAGATAAAATCATTGGGCTGCGCGAACTGATGGATCGCCGAACAAAGTACTTGGTGCAACATCCGGCCTTGAGCAAAGCCGCTCCAGTCATTAGCGCGGTCAAGCATACCATTGAGGCCGACAGCGTGCTCATTACAGTACAGTTGAAAGACGCCGATAACAGCTGGCTCTTCTACCGCAAGCACCGCATGTTTGCCTTCAAAACGCTACCCATGAACGACGCTGGCCAGGACGGCGACCAGACCGCTAGTGATGGTATCTTTAGCGTGCGGTTGCCTCGTGCTGAAGCGGTGCATTATTATGTAGTGGCTGAGAACAAAGATGCTGCAGCGCTTCATCCCGAACGGGCCTCACACGAGTTTCTGAAGATAGAATGACGGCAACCGCCTTTATGCAGGCGGAAAGACAGCTTGCGCCATCGCCATGCTCTTGCCAAAAGCGCGGCGGTCGAGACCTAAGTCCACGCCGATTTCATCGAAAAAGAAGAGTAGGTTCTCCGTTGCCATGTTGCCTGTCAGTTCATCCTTGGCCATGGGGCAACCACCAAAGCCTCTCATGGCACTGTCGAAGCGGCGACAGCCACTTTCCCAGGCAGCCTCTATTTTTTCTCGCCAGTTATGCGGCTGTGTGTGCAAATGCGCGCCAAAGACGATGTCCGGATAGGCGGGAATAAGGTTACTGAACAGGTAGGCGATGTTCTCGGGCGTCGAGCAGCCGATAGTGTCAGAAAGTGAAAAAACGTGAATGCCCATGGGCACCAGCGTGTCGACCCATTTTTGTACGATATCTACATTCCAAGGGTCGCCGTAAGGATTTCCGAAGCCCATCGAGATATAGAGCACCAGCGTCTTGCGGTGCTTTTCGCAAAGCTCCTGAATAGCTTTGGTGCGCTCTACGCTCTCGGCAATGGTGGCGTTGGTATTGCGCAGTTGAAAGGTTTCGCTGATGCTAAACGGGTAGCCCAGGTACGCAATCGGCGAGTGTTTGCAAGCCTCCGCCGCCCCGCGCTCGTTAGCCACAATAGCCAACAGCCGCGTTGGGGTATTGCTCAAGTCCAGGCGCGCGAGCACTTCGGCCGTGTCGCGCATTTGAGGGATGGCCTTAGGGCTGACAAAAGAACCAAAATCCAGGGTGTGAAACCCCACGCGCAGCAACTGGTTGAGGTAAGCCGCTTTGACATCTGTTTCAATGAAAGTGCTCAAGCCCTGCATGGCATCGCGCGGGCACTCTACCAGTTGAACAATCGGGTCAGATTGGGTCATATGCGAAGAAACGGGCAAGAGCACTTCGTTGAACAAAACCGCTGCGCCAAAGTTATACCGGGCATGCTGAACTATTGCTTGTCACTGACAAGCGATGCAATTTTTGCCTTGGATGAAACGCAAAACCCTCTGGATAGCACTCGGCCTATTTCTCATTATTAGCGGCATCACAGCGCTGGCACTTCAGCTGGTGGGGGCGCAGTGGGCATTCCTCCAGCTTTTGGAAAAGCCCGGCCGTCTTTTTGCCTTGGTGGCTAAATTGCTCATGGTCATGGTGGGATTCCTCCTCATCGCCATTGCCAGCACGGATTGGGAACGCGAGCGTCAGGAGAGCGAATAACCCCTTAAAAAACAAGGCGGCCCTTCCATAGAAAGGCCGCCCTGCTCTATGGGTAAGGTCTGTTAAAAGGGGAAAAGTAGACCTGCCGTGAGGGCAACGCCTCGATTCCTAACGACAGGCTCGTCGCCACTGCCGTGGTCGTGTTGGTCTAAGTTGGTGAAACCCAGTAGATATCGGCCATCTACAAAAAGACGAGCCGCGCCGCCCAGATTAAGCCCTAGAGAGGCTCCGATTTGCGCCCCAACATCACTCCGGCTGATTTCATCCTGTTTAAAATCAACATCCTCAGTTTCTGTGTTACTGTTGCCTCCGATCTCTAAAGTGATTTTCCTTTTGCCGTTGAGGCCGTATCCAAAGCTCGGGCCCAGCAGCAGATCAAAGCGGCCAATGCCAAAGCCCGTACCGATTTTGAGTAAGAGCGGAACTTCTACATAGTTAATTGTGAAGCGCGCGTCCAGTTTAGTGGGTACAGGAAGGGAAGATTCCTCAAAAATTTTAGTGCCTTTCTGGATGTACGTTACCTCTGGCTGGATGGCAATGTTGTTGGTAAGGCGAATTTCCATCAAAGCGCCAAAAAGCAGCAGGTTGGATGTCTTAGTCTCTGAACCAAGTTCGTTTTGAGCTACATCGTTAAGCGACCAATTGGCCATGTGCAAACCACCGCGAACCCCCAGTGCTATTTGGGCCGAAAGACCCGCTGCACTTAGAAAGAGCGCTAAGAACAACATGTGCTTGAGGAGATGTTTCATAGCAATGAAAAGTTTGTGATAGATGAATAATATTACTTCACGTCAAAGGTAACTATACAAACAAACCGATTGGCTTACTGAACGTGTTAATTTTGCGATAAACAACTAAGCACTGCTACACAACGCCTGCCAACATGCCCTTGACTATTTTTGGCGAAGCTTTGATAGACCCGGCAGCTATTGACCAGATAGAGCGCTGCTTAACTACGCCGGAAGACCGGGCCGTTCTCACAGCTGATGCCCATGTAGGCTATGGGCATCCAATTGGCGGTGTGGTGGCCTATCGCGATAAAATCAGCCTCTCCGGCGTAGGTTTCGATATTGCTTGCGGCAACAAGGCTTGCCAGACGAACATCCGCGCTGCCGACGTGGACGTAGAGAAGATAATGGACGAAATCTTCTGCCAGATAGGCTTTGGTATTGGGCGGCCCAACCCCAAGCCCGTAGACCACCCTGTGCTTGACCATATCGCCCATGCACCTTTCAAGCCGCAGCGCGCACTATTGCGTCTGGCTGCCGAGCAGTTAGGCACGGTCGGCTCAGGCAACCACTTCATTGACCTGTTTGAGGACGAAGCGGGCTGGCTTTGGATAGGCGTCCACTTTGGGTCGCGCGGTTTTGGCCACAAAACCACTACAGGTTTCATCGCCCTGTCGAAAGGTAAACGCTTCGACGAACACGTGCCCGAAGGTGGCATGAATGTTCCACCTATCCTTTTCGATGCGCACAGTGAGCTCGGGCAAGACTATCTGGCAGCCATCCAGTTAGCAGGTGAGTACGCTTATGCTGGACGCGATTTAGTGGTGGAAAAAGTACTGGAAATTTTAGGCGCCAAGGCGGTATTTGAAGTGCACAACCACCACAACTTCTTGTGGGAAGAGGAGCATTACGGCCAGAAGTACTACGTCGTGCGCAAAGGTGCTACCCCCGCTTTCCCGGGCCAGTACGGTTTTATTGGTGCTAACATGGCCGACCTGTCGGTCATCATTCGAGGCGTGGATAGCGCACAAAGCCGCAGAGGGCTTTATTCGACAGTACACGGTGCAGGCCGTGTCATTAGCCGCACGCAGGCGGCGGGTAAACGCCGCTGGAAGAATGGCCAGCTACAATACCTTTCAGAAGGCACTGTGCGCTGGAGTAAGGTAATCGAACACCTGAAAGCCCGCGGCATTGTGCTGCGCGGCGGCGCTCCCGACGAGGCTCCCGAGTGCTACAAACCGCTGCGAGAGGTGTTAGACCAACACGCCGGAACTATTGAGATTGTCCACCGCTTGCGACCTATTGGCGTGGCTATGGCACCCGCCGACGTGTATGATCCATACAAGGATTGACCCTTGCCCCAAGCTCAGTTGAAGTGGCCTTGGTTGGTGAAAATTCCTTTTGGAGCTTCAGACCGGCTTATTTTTGCCAGTGTTACAAAACTGCACTCTATCCCTAATTTTTTATGAAAAAAGCCCTCTTGCTCAGCCTGGCTCTTGCATTACCCTGGTGTTTTTTTGCCCAAAAAGCGGAGTACGAAGTAGCCGCCATCGGCTTCTACAACCTGGAGAACCTTTTCGATACGTTACCTAGCCCGAACACCAACGACCGCGATTTCCTTCCCGATGGTCGCTTGGCCTGGAATTCTGAAAAATACTGGTCGAAACAAGCCAACATGGCTAAGGTCATCAGCTTGCTGGCTACGGAGGTGACCCCCGACGGGGTAGCCTTGCTGGGCGTGGCTGAAGTGGAAAACCGCGTAGTACTGGAAGACCTAGTAGCACAACCGGCGCTGAAGAACCGCAACTATCAGATAGTGCACCATGAGTCGCCCGACGAGCGCGGCATTGACGTAGCCCTCATCTATCAGCCCAAATACTTCCGAGTGCTCGGCTCCCGCCCGCTGCCGGTTGAATTGAAAGACCCTAAAACCGGCGAGCGCGATCTCACGCGCGACGTGTTGCTCGTAACAGGTATCTTTCAAGGCGACACACTGCACGTGATGGTGTGCCACTGGCCCTCTCGCCGCGGCGGTGAGACAGGGTCAATGTGGATGCGGGCAGCCGCCGCTCAAGTATGTCGCAACGCCGCAGACAGCCTTCTGGCCCGGAATGAGATGGCTAAAATTATTGTCATGGGCGACTTGAACGATGATCCTACCAACCCTAGTCTGACCAAAGTGCTTCGCGCAGCCAAAAGCACTGACACCATGAAGCCGGGCGACTTGTACAACCCCATGTACGCCCTGTACCAGGAAGGCAATGGCACCTTGGCCTACCGCGATGCGTGGAACTTGTTTGACCAGATTATCGTATCCAAGGGATTGGTGTGGAAGCAGTTGGGCGGCTGGCAACTGATGCGCGCCGTTGTTTTTCGGGAGCCTTGGATGTTTCAGACCGAAGGTGCCTTCCGCGGCTATCCGCTTCGCACCTTCGTGGGCGACATGTTCCTCAATGGCTACAGCGATCACCTGCCTGTGTACATCTTAATAGTGCGGAAGAAATAACCCTTGCGTCAAAGGTTGTCTTAGCCGTTGGCTTTTTGGTGGTCGGCCAAAAACTTGGCTAGTCCTATGTCTGTCAGCGGATGATGGAGCAGACCCAGCAGGGCACTCAGTGGACAAGTAACCGCATCGGCGCCGGCTTTGGCAGCTTCAACGATGTGTAATGGGTTGCGGATACTGGCCGCCAGGATGGCCGTATCAAAACCCGCCGAAACGTACACTTCGGCAATCTCCTCTATCAGCGCGATGCCATCCCACCCGATGTCGTCCACGCGCCCGATGAAGGGAGAAACGTAGGAGGCGCCCGCACGAGCAGCCAGCAGGGCCTGACCGGCTGAAAACACCAACGTGCAGTTGGTGCGGATGCCAGCCTCAGTGAGGTGCGCAATGGCTTTGAGGCCGTCTCGGATCATAGGTACTTTGACGACAATATTCTCGTGTAGGTCGGCCAGCCGTTTACCTTCCTCCATCATACCCTTAAAGTCAGTAGCAATAACCTCTGCGCTCACGTCGCCGTCTTCGCCGACAATCTCACAAATAGTGCGATAGTGCTTGAGAATATTTTTCTCGCCCGTGATGCCCTCCTTCGCCATAAGCGAGGGGTTGGTAGTTACGCCGTCGAGGATGCCGAGGTCTGCGGCTTCCCGTATTTGTTCTAGGTTAGCGGTATCTAAGAAAAAGAGCATGGCGTGTGTAAGGTGAGTATATGTACAGCAGTTTAAACGAAAAATGCGCTGGACACACCGCTCAACCGCATTACCCTTGCTGCGTTTCCGCCCTGGGGGAGTTTTGCAGGAGCTGGTCGCCCAGCGCGAGGCAAAGGTAGAGCAACGGGTATAAAAAAACTAAACCCATGTATTTTTTGCCCGGCTATCTTTGCCTCTTGTCTTCCTGAATGTCTGATATTCAAAACATAAGTGCATGCAAGAAAAAAGCACTGTTGGCCCCACCGATATTTCTTCCGTTGCCCGTCAGGCCTACAGCGCCGAGGCGCTTTCCTGGATGAAAACGCTGCCCAGTTCGCTAGACCGGGTAGACCTATATGCGCTGAACAACAGTGACTTTGCTATTCGTTTTGTGCGCGAATTGGTGGAACGCCCGCAGTTTGAAATCGAAGTGGAAGCTACGCATCCGGCTACTGTATGGTTCAACCACTTCTATTTCGAAGCGCGCAACCGTGAAAAAGTGTTTGGCACACGCAACTTGGGCATTGGCTACCCGATGGTGCTGTTCCGTGCCGGCGAGATGGCTGTTAGTGCGCCGCTATTCATATGGCAAATCCTCCTGGAGCCCCACGCCCAGCACGCCGACCGCTGGCTGGTGCAACGCACAGAGATGCAGCGTATCTTGCCTAACTATCCGCTGTTCCACCTGATAGACCAACTGCACAACACGCACTTCTCGCAACGCGCACGTACACTGGCAGAGAGCGGCTTCATCGGTGCGGCACTACTATCAGCCTTTACCGACACCATACATCGACAACTGGCGCTCACTGAAGAAGGGTTACCGTTGAGCATTCAGCCCAATCCAACGACCAACGAACTGCCTCATATGCAGAGCGAAGGTCAGCTGCGCTGGGCAGCGGTAGCTGGCATCTTTCCTACTTTGCCCCGCACAATATCGGTGGAGGAGCCTAAAATCAACCCAAAACAGACAAATGGTCTAGACTGGCAGCATCCTTTCACCTTGCTCCCTTTGGACCCCTCACAGCGCCGCGTCCTTCAAGCTGCTCAGCGCAACACGCTGACTGTCGTGGAAGGAGCCTCAGGCACGGGAAAGACCTACGCGCTGGCGGCTATCGTGACAAATGCCTTGGCCAACGGAAAAAAATGCCTCGTCGTTTCTAAGAGTGTCAGTGCCCTGCGGCGCGCCCAAAAGTTCCTGCTCGACCGAGGCATTGGAGACCTGTCCTTCGTCGTGCGCGACACGGACAGCGACCGGCTTATGTTGGCCGACATGCTGCGCGCTGCCGCCGAAAGCAAACCTAAAGACTTACCCTCGCCGCAAGAGGTTCAGGCCACGCTCCACCGTGCCCTGCGACACTTGCGCCAACTAGACGGCGCTTGGGAAGCCTTGCACCGCCCCCTATTGGGCGAGTACTCCTTCACCGACGTAGTGGGCATGTTTATGCGGGCCAACCGCGCAGAAGGCAAGGAACTCCTCCTATCCCAACTTAATCCGGCCGACTTCCTTTTCACAGCAGAAGAATACGAGGGCATTAAAGCCGCTATTTTCGATAGCGAGCCGCTCTTCCGCCGCTTCCCTACCCTCCACCACCCGCTGGGGCAACTGAAGCACGATATCTTCCTGGAGCGCTCTTCTGACGATGGCCTGGCTTGGACACAAACGCAAGTGAAACAACTGCTTCAGAAGGCCACCTCGCTACACCATCTCTACATTGCTAAAACAAACGAGTACACCGAGGCCCTCACCGAACACTACGAGCAACATTACTCCGAACTGGCAAACTGGGTGCGGCGTATTCGCGAGGCCCTGGAAGACGGCGTACAGCAGTTCGGGCCAGATTTTGAAAAACCGCTCTCCACAGCGGAGAAAATCTACGGTGTCTTTTCGGAGCGCTACAGGCAAATCGTAGAAGCCAAGGAAAAAGTCAGCGCCGATTTTGAGCAGCTGCGCCAAACGCACCAGAACCGCAAATACTTCGAGTTTGAATTTGCCCCCGGAACGGATGCCGGTCAAATACCTAAAATTGCCGAGCAAACGCGTGCTTACGAGAAGACGTTGAACACCTGGCTGCGCAGCATCCCCGCTGTTGTGCGCGAAGATGTGCGCCGCCTCAACGCCCGAAGCGTACACCCGGAGATTGACTTCCGCGACGTAATAAGCGACCTGGAAACAGCACTGGATGCCTTCTTGGCTGACTTCAACCACTCTGGCCTTTATCAGGAAACGCTCAAGCACGAAATGCTTACCATTCCCAAACGCCAGGCCTTTTTGGAAAGTCTTATTGAGCGATTAGAAGAAACGCAGTTTTACCTGCGCGATTTCCAGGATTTCTATATTTGGCAGCGCCATTGGCTCCATCTATCGCATCCCGAACAGCAAGTAGTGCGAGCCCTATGCAAAATCAAGCCGCATCAATGGGAGGCTGCATTCGATAGCTGGTATCTGCACCATTTTCTGCAAAAGCACTATCACCCCGGCCTCCTGTGGGATGAGGAAACTCTTCAGGCGTATCACGCCGATATTAGGGCATTGAGCCGACTGCTGCCCGCACAGACGCGTGCCCTTTGGCACAACAGAAAAAACGCCGCGCTGAAAGCCCTGCGCGCAGCTAACCCGGACGCCTACAAGACCTGGTTTGGCAAGAACAACCGCGTGCTGTCCCTGCAGCATAAGCCGGAAGAGCTGTTCGAAATGCACCTTATACCGCTCTCCGAAACACTGCCTGCTCTCTTCGTAACGCCGCAGGTAGCACTCGACGTCGTGCAAGCCTCCAACATGAAATACGACCTGGTACTCGTAGACGAGGCCCACAATATCCCCAAGCAAGAGTGCTATCATCTCTTTGGGCTGGCCAGCAGTCTGGTTGTCTTTGGCGATGCCAAGCAGGACATGACACCCTCTGAGGAGGATGACCTGCTGGAATACTGCAGATCTATAGGCGGGCACACCTACCAACTCGAATATCAGCACCAAAGTACCCCAGAAGAATGGCTGCGCTTCAATCAGATAGCCTTTGGTACGCCATTCAAACGCCTTCCCTCCGGGATGTCCGCGCGCGACGTGACGGTAGTAACCAACGTAGAAGGGCGCTACGACGAGCAAACTGGCACCAATGATGCCGAAGCCCGACAAATTTTGGATTGGCTCAACCTCATCGAGCCAACCTCTGCCAAGACCTATCCTGTGGTGGGCATTGCCTGCGCAACAGTGGAGCAGCGCGATCTCATTGCGAGCCAACTGCTCAAAATTCGCCAGCGCAAACTGGCCGGCCACGAAAAAATCCAGCAGCTGCACCTCAACGGGCTGGGCGTCTATCAGTTTGCCGAGTTGCAAGGCCAGCACGTGGATGTGCTGCTCGTTTCCATCGTCCACGGCCTGGTGGACACGCAAGGTACGCTAACACAGCACCTCCATTTTTGGAATACACAGCTGGGCTTCAACCAGTTGCACGTGCTTATGACGCGCGCCACTCAGCGCATTTACATAGCCCACTCCATCCCGTCGGGATTATACAAAGCCCTGGCGGCTAATAAAAACTTCCGCGGCACTTGTGTGCTTTCTCATTTGGTTACATTCGGCGAGCTCATCCAACGCGGCGACTATACAGCCGCTGAGCAGCAATTAGCCCATATGCGCGAGTTGTTGGAATACCCAGAACCAGCACATGATACCACTCTTTTCGCTCGCGAGGCAGAGACACACCTACAGCCGTACTTCTCGCCAGGGCAGCTGCGCCGCAATGTCGAGGTGGAAGGCATGGTGGTGCCTACGTTAGCCGACAATGGCCAGACGCGCCGCCTGCTGCTATACGACGGTGTACTGGTGCCTACGGAGTTACCCTCCTACGAATGGGAAGAGCGGGTGCGGCAGCATTTTGCCCGTTGCGGCATCGAGGTAGTGCCGACGTTTTCGGCCCAGTGGTGGAAAAGTCCACGCCAAGAAGCGCGCAAGTTAGCTGCTCAACTGCTTCGATAAATTCGAGACACCTAAAGACCCTGCCTATGAAGCGGCTACGCGCCATACTCCGGCTGCTTTATTTTGTTGCCTTTGCCATAATCCTCATCGCGCGGGTGCAGTTGCGCTTTTGGTTTTCTGGAGAAGACATGGACTGGGCGCTTCGCCTGCGTCAGCGCTGGGTACGGCGCTACCTATTGCCTGCGGTGGGTGTTCGGCTGCGAGTGGAGGGGCTGCCACCCACCGGCCCTTGCCTATTGGTGGGCAATCACCGCTCTTATCTCGACCCAGCCTTAATTGTTGCGGAGGTGTTGGGCTGGCCTCTGTCCAAGGCCGAGGTAGACCGTTGGCCTCTCGTTGGGCGAGGTATTCGAATGACCGGAGTCCTCTTTGTGCAGCGAGAAGACACGAACAGCCGAAAAGACGCCCTAACTGCCATAGCCGCCAAAATTCACGAGGGCTATCCGGTCATCCTTTTCCCAGAGGGTACCACGCATGCTGACGCTCACACGCGTGCCTTTCGGCCAGGAGCTTTTCGCGTCGCTGTCGAGGCGGGCGTGCCCATTGTACCCGTAGCATTAGACTACCGCACCAGCCTCCCTTATTGGATAGGCGACGATGCCTTTTTGCCTCATTTCCTTCGCTGCTTCGGAGCGCGATACACCGATGCTGCTGTGCACTTTGGCCCACCTCTCCGGAGCACAAATGCCGACGAGGCCATCGCTGCCGCTCGCTGCTGGATAGATGAGCATCTGGACCGTATTCGTCAAAATTTTTCTGCGACCTAACGCCGCGCGTCGTTTCGCGCTCCCGCTTTTGTCTCTACCTTTGTGCCGCCTGTTGAGCGCGGTCCCGTAGTTCAATGGATAGAACGGAGGCCTCCGGAGCCTCAGATAGTGGTTCGATTCCACTCGGGACTACATCGCATACGCGCCGCCAAAATCTCGCGAAGAGCGATTTTGGCGGCGCTGTATTTGATACGGTGCTTTGCCGGGTTCCGCTTCAGGCTGTTTCATTTGCTTTTTTGCCTCAAAACAGCCCGCTAACGATGCCATTTTCGTCCACGTCAATTTTTTCTGCCGAAGGGACTTTGGGCAGACCCGGCATGGTCATAATATCGCCACAAATCATGACAACAAAACCCGCACCCGCGCTAAGGCGAACTTCGCGGACGTTGACTATGTGTCCAGAAGGAGCGCCTAACTTTTTCGGGTCGGTAGAGAAAGAGTACTGGGTCTTGGCCACACACACAGGCAGATGCCCGAAGCCCTCCTCCTCCCATTTGCGCAGCTGGCGCTTCACGCTTTCATCAGCACTGATATCGGCAGCACCGTAAATTTTGGTGGCGATAGTGCGCATTTTCTCCCATAAAGGAAGCGTATCGTCGTAAAGCAGGCGAAACTGCGCCTCGCCGCGCTCGACGGTTTCTACTACGACGCGGGCGAGGTCTTCAGCGCCTTTGCCTCCTTCTGCCCAGTGCTTGCTGACCACAACGGGCACGCCATGCGGAGCCATCTTGTCCTGCAGCAGGCGTATTTCGGCGTCTGTATCAAAAGTGAAATGGTTGATGGCAACCACGCAAGGCAAGCCAAAGTGCTCGCGCAAGTTGCGCACATGCCGTTCGAGATTGACTATGCCCATAGCCAACGCGTCCAGGTTTTCTTGTTGAAGTTCCTTGAGGTCGGCTCCGCCGTGGTATTTGAGGGCGCGCAAAGTGGCCACTACCACAACAGCATCTGGTCTCAAGCCCGCTTTTCGGCACTTGATGTCAAAGAACTTTTCGGCGCCCAAGTCAGCGCCAAAGCCCGCTTCCGTCACTACGTAGTCGGCTAGTTTTAGCGCGCTGCGCGTAGCGGTGACGGAATTGCAGCCGTGGGCGATGTTGGCAAAAGGCCCGCCGTGTACAAAGGCCGGTGTGTGCTCAAGGGTCTGCACTAGGTTGGGCTGGATAGCGTCTTTGAGCAAGACGGCCATGGCGCCGTGGGCGTTTAAATCTCGGGCGCGCACGGGCTTTCTGTCGGTGGTATAGCCTACAATGATGTTAGCCAAACGCTCTTTGAGGTCACTCAATGAGGTAGCCAAGCAAAAGATAGCCATCACTTCGGAAGCGACAACGATGTCGAAGCCGTCCTGGCGGGGAAAGCCATTGGCATGGCCACCCAGACCAATAACGATGCTGCGCAAGGCGCGGTCGTTCATGTCCACCACGCGCTTCCACTGAATGCGGCGCACGTCTATTTGGAGGGCGTTGCCCTGGTGAATGTGATTGTCCAGCATGGCCGCCAGCAAGTTGTTTGCCAGAGCAATGGCGCTGAAATCGCCCGTGAAATGGAGGTTAATGTCTTCCATGGGGACAACCTGGGCGTATCCGCCGCCGGCAGCGCCGCCCTTCATGCCGAAAACAGGGCCAAGGCTGGGTTCGCGCAGGCAGATGAGTGTCTTCTTGCCTATGCGACTCAGGGCATCTCCCAAGCCCACGGTAGTAGTAGTCTTGCCCTCGCCAGCGGGAGTTGGGCTAAGGGCTGTCACCAAGATGAGTTTGCTCTCTGGTCGGGAAGGCAGGTTGTTCAGGTAGTCGAGCGATACCTTGGCTTTGTAGTGTCCGTAAGGTTCGAGGGCGGTGTCTGGAATACCGAGTTTTTCAGCAGCCAGCGCGGTAATACGCTGGGGGGTCGCCCGTTGGGCAATTTCGATGTCTGTCAGCATAGGTCTGGATGCGTTTTACTGTAGTCAGGAACCAGCGGGCAAGGTACGGCAGTCGTTTTTTTCTAAAAAGAGGCGAGGTGCCCCCTCCACCGAGATGGCACCTCGCCCACCAACTAAAAAGAGACTGCCTGTGAATCAGCGGTTACCTCTGAACGACAAACTTCTTTGTGAGTGTGCCGTCTGGCGTAGCGATGCGGGCCAGGTAAGTACCTGCAGATACGTTTAACAGCGGATAAGAAAGCCGTTGGGATGTCATGGCCGGATAGTCCTGCATCAAAATAACGCGACCACTCAAGTCAGCAATTGTGATAGTAGCGTCAGTAGGGCGCTCCAACTCGACCAGTAAGTGGAGTACATCTGTAGCGGGGTTGGGCGCGATACGCAGCGTATTGTCGGCCAGCGGCTTCTCGTCCGTAGTGCTTACCAAGAAGATAACCATGCGAAGCACTGCGTTGATATCAGGGCCGAAACCACCTGTATACCAGCGGTCAGAGAAGGTAAACGTTGAGGGGAAAAAGTAGCTCACATCATCGTTGAAGCCGTGGTAGGTAACATTGCTCAGAGAAGCATAGCCAATAGCCAGTAGGTAGCGTGCTCCCTTGTCGAGTTTGACCCCTGGAAGGCTGGTGGTCAAATCGAGAATCTCGGTTTGTTGCAACAAACCGCCCACCATAGTATCTGGTGCCGAATAAGCGCCTACACCAACCCACTCTAAATCAGGAGAAAGGAACTGGCTAACGTCAAAGTTGCCCGCCACATTGAAATCTACGTCGTCATTTACGCGCAGCAGATAAATGGAGGCCTCTACATCCTTGACGTTGAGCTCAGATGGGCTCGTGGTGAAGGTAAACTGCGCCAACCTGGCCTGATAGTTTTCCTGACTGGCAGGGCTCATCGTATACAAGTTGGCCACGTACCATTCTTGTGGTGGGCCGCTGGGGCGATAGGCTTGTTCGGGGCGAGGCTCTTTGGAGAAGGTGTTGTTGGTAACTAAAAAGATGTTCTCCTTAGCGTTGTTCCCTGGAAATTGGTCAGTCGAGTCAGCTTGGACGGTGTACTTAATCTTGTAAACACCTACCGGCAAATTAGGCACATAACGCCCCGGCAAAACGAAAAACGAGTCCTTGACCCCCGGAGTTAGAGACGGGATGCGGAGGCTGTCGGCCCACAGCTCTGTGTTGTCTTCCCTTGTAACGGCAGCGCGCAGGACAATGTTTGTCTGCACAAGTCGGCCCAGGTTCGACAGGTCAGCACCGAAGCTAAACGTATCTGTAGGGATCTGAGAGGCGGGCTGAGCGAAGCTGGATGCCGGGTAGAAGAAATCGCCGATACCCAGGTTGTGATCCGGCGTAGGATCAGCATCGTACAGCTTAACATCGTCCAGGTTCCAGAAATATTCCCAATTGCCCGTCCATTCCCATTGGAGGTAAACTGTGGATTGGTTAGCCGCTACGGAGGAAATATCTATGACCGGAATAGTTGGGTTAGCCGACCAACGCACTTGCGTCGTCAGGCCAGGAAAGATGGTAAAATTCGTCCAAGCAGTGCCGTCCGTGCTAACGCGCAGAATGGCTCCGGTTTCTGCATTAACTTCGTAAACGCCGATGTGGGTCTCAAAAGTAACAAACACTTGCGAGCGCCCGGAGCAGTTGATAGGCGCCGAGGTCAGGCGCGAAATGTGATTGGTAGGCAGAGCGCCCGGGCGGTCTGAGTCCAACGTCATAAACCCGTTAGCAGCGGTAGAAGCCTTGAACGGCTCCTGCTGGTTAATGGGGTCATCAAAGATGGGCGGGCATCCACCAGTCTGGCCTTTACCGGGGTTATCGCACCACGTCCACACAACATTCTGGTTAGAAGCGTCTGTGGTAGTCCACCCAGTGGGAATGCCTCCCGCAAAGGTTTGGGTCCAGAACGGCGTTTGGGCTAAAAGTGCCTTCCCACTCATTAGCAGGGTGAGCAGAAGACACAACGTTGAGCATTGTTTCATAACTTTCTTGTAAAAAATTGAGTGAGATAATATGCACAATTATAGTTAAGCAAATGTATAGCGCTTACAAATGAGAAGGCAGGAATTTTTACAAAATACCAAAATCCGTCAGAAATAGCGGCCATTTCCTCTACATCGCACCGCCCCGTGGCTCCCAGGATGCCCTGCAGACTTGAGGTGGCGCGAGTATTAAAGGTCAAATTTAATGCCCTGGGCCAGCGGCACCGTGTCGGAATAGTTAATGGTGTTGGTCTGGCGGCGCATGTAGGCTTTCCAAGCATCGGAACCAGACTCGCGCCCGCCACCAGTTTCCTTTTCGCCGCCAAAGGCTCCGCCAATTTCGGCGCCTGAAGTGCCAATGTTAACGTTGGCAATGCCGCAGTCGGAACCGGCCACGGACAAAAACAGCTCCGCCTCGCGCAGGTCGTTAGTCATAATAGCCGAAGATAATCCCTGAGGCACAGCGTTTTGCAGCGCGATAGCCTCGTGAATGGTTTTGTACTTAATAAGGTAAAGGATAGGGGCGAAGGTCTCCCGCTGCACGATATCCCAGTGGTTTTCCACTTCAGCAATACACGGCTTCACATAGCAGCCACTCTCGTAACCTGGGCCGGCAAGTACACCGCCCTCCACAACCATCCTGCCACCGGCTTTTTTGATTTCCTCTAGCGCATTTAGGTAGTTATCCACTGCCTGGCGGTCAATAAGCGGGCCCACGTGGTTAGCAGGGTCCAGCGGGTTACCAATGCGGAGTTGGGCATAGGCCTTCATGAGTATCTCCTTGACAGTGTCGTAGATGCTTTCGTGAACAATAAGGCGACGCGTAGAAGTGCAGCGCTGGCCAGCAGTACCTACAGCGCCAAACACCGCACCGATGAGCACGACCTTGAGGTCAGCAGAGGGCGTGACAATAATAGCGTTGTTGCCTCCCAGCTCCAGCAGACTACGCCCCAAGCGCTCGGCCACTGTGCGGCCTACGATGCGGCCCATGCGTGTGCTGCCCGTTGCACTAATGAGCGGGATCCGATGGTCTTTGGTCATAAACTCGCCAACGCGGTAGTCACCAGTGATGATACAGGAAATACCTTCGGGCAAATTATTGGCCTTGAGAACCTTCTGAAACAGATGCTGGCAGGCAATAGCGCACAGAGGCGTCTTCTCCGATGGCTTCCAAATGCACACATCACCACACACCCAAGCGATGCACGCATTCCAAGACCACACCGCTACTGGAAAATTGAACGCCGAGATGATGCCTACCGGCCCTAACGGATGCCACTGCTCGTACATACGGTGCCGAGGGCGCTCGCTGTGCATAGTAAGCCCATACAACTGCCGCGATAAGCCAACGGCAAAATCGCAGATGTCTATCATTTCCTGCACTTCGCCCCACCCTTCTTGCAGGCTCTTGCCCATTTCGTAGGATACTAACCGCCCCAAAGGGTCTTTGTACTGGCGCAACACTTCGCCAAATTGACGCACGATTTCGCCGCGCTTAGGCGCAGGCACTTCGCGCCAGTAGCGAAAAGCTTCCTGGGCTGAGGCAATGACCTGTTCGTATTGCTCCGCGGTAGTGATGGTAACAGAGCCGATGAGCGCGCCGTCCACCGGCGAGTAACTGTTGAGGCTGCGCGCGCTGCCCTTTACGTCGTAAAGCCCCGTCCAAGTACCTGCATTTTTCGCCTTGAGGCCAAGTTTTCGGAGAAAATCTTTTTCCATAATAACGATGTTTAAAAAACACGGACAGCCGCTTTGCGTTATCGCCTGCCCACAGTCAAAAAGTGAGGCAAAAGTAGAGGGCTGAAACGCATGCACAAGCTGGCGACCTGCTTTTAACCCTAATCGCACTCCGATGACCGTTACTTTTGCCGGTCATCAAGACCTTAACCACTACTGTTGCTCAATGCTATGCGTCCAACCATAGGAATTTTCTGGCTCCTTCTTTCCAGTTGGCTGGCTAAAGGACAGGCTCCAGCAGCCACCGATCGCTCTGCAGCCGATGCGGATGGCCCTCATGTGTTCTTCCGGGGAGGCGAGATTGTCGTCAGAACCCTCGAGCGCACAGGGGGCGCCCCTGCCCTGCGCGAGCGACGGCACGCCCGTCGAGAAGACGTGCTGCTCACTTGCTCTCTGCCCGAAAGTGGCGATGTTTTTGAGTTTAAGCTCAAAAAACAGCTTCAGCCCGACCCGTGCTGCTATTCAGAGGTAGAGCGTATTTTAGTCATCTCGGATATTGAAGGCAACTTTGAGGCTTACAAGCGCCTATTGCGCGCTGCCGGGGTCATAGATGATGCTTTTCGTTGGACGTATGGAAGAGGGCACTTGGTGCTTCTGGGCGATTTCTTTGACCGGGGGTTAAACGTTACCGAGGTCTTGTGGCTGAGCTATAAGCTAGAGGACGAAGCCGCCCGCGCCGGTGGTAAAGTGCACTACCTCCTTGGCAATCATGAGGCTATGAACCTCTGTGGCGATCACCGCTATGTGCGCAACAAGTACCCTGAAAACGCCCGCTTGTTAGGCGAAGGATACCACCACTGGTACGATGAGAACAGTGAACTGGGCCGATGGCTGCGCACAAAGAATGTCATCGAGCGCATCGGGCCTTACGTATTCTGTCACGGCGGCATTAGCCCTGCTGTGGCGGCTTCGGGGATGTCGCTGGAAGAGATCAACGAGACTAGCCGGCGCTATTTGGGGGTGTCGTTTGACCACATCAAAGACCCGGTGGCCGCGCTGGTATTTCACCGCGAAGAAGGGCTTCTTTGGTATAGGGCCGCTGCTCGCGGCAAGATGACATCCGCAGAAATAGAGGCTGCTCTGGTGTTTGCCGATGCTAAACATATGGTCGTAGGCCACACCCTTATGCCTGAAGTGTCGGCGCTCTATGGAGGGCGTCTGCTTTGTGTAGACGTGCTGCACGAAGAAAATCTGCGAAATGGCAACTTGCACACCTTACTCATCGAGCATGGCGAGCCGTATATTATTTACAACAGCGGCGAGCGCAAGCTCCTCACGCCCAGACCTGTCCTCCAGCATGCTCGCGGCGGTGGTCAATAGACACACCTTGTCCTGCCATGACTACGTATAGCTTGCTCGACTTGAATACCTTCCTGCGCCAAGCCATAGCCCTCAACTTCCCTGACCCGGTGTGGATTAGTGCAGAAATTGCTCAGGCAACCCCCGCGCGTGGTCACCTTTTCTTAGAGCTGGTGCAAAAAGCCGAAACCGGCGAAGACGACATCGCCGCTCAAGTGTCGGCCATCTTGTGGCAGCGACAATACCGCCAGCTGCGCCATAGCCTGGGCGCTGCCTTAGACGAAGCCCTCTGCGAAGGGCGAGAGGTGCGCCTATGCGTACGCATAGACTTTCACGAGCGCTACGGCCTCAAACTTTTCGTACTCGATGCCGACCCTGCCTACACCATCGGACGTCTTGAGTTGCAACGCCGAAAAACCCTACACACCCTGCGCGAGGAAGGGTTGTTGGAGCGCAACCGAGCCTTGCCCCTGCCTCGCACCCTGCAGCGCATCGCCATTGTCTCCTCGGAAGGCGCTGCAGGCTTACAGGACTTTCAGGAGCACCTTCAACAGAACCCGTTCGGCTTTGCCTTTTCTTGTCGTCTGTTTAGCACGGCCGTGCAGGGCGAGCGCTTGGAAATAGAATTTTTGGAGGCACTCCAACAGATTGCCCAACAAGCCAGCGCTTTTGACTGCGCTGTCGTTTTGCGCGGTGGCGGAGCGCGCCTCGACCTGGCCGGCTTCGACGCCCTGCCGGTGTGTCGGGCAGCCGCGCAACTATCTATTCCACTGCTGATAGGCATTGGTCATGAAACCGACGACACGGTGCTCGACCACGTCGCCTTTGCCTCCTTGAAAACGCCTACTGCTGTAGCCGACTTTTTAATTCAGCACAACCTGTTTTTTGAAAACGAACTGCTGGAAATGGCCGGACAGGTGCGCCAGCTCGCTCAAACACTTGTCAGCCAACAGCACCTCCAACTAACCCAATGGCAAGAAGCCACCCAATGGGCTGCCCAAACGCACCTGCGCAGTGCCCAACAGAAAATCGCCTATGCCACAACTACCCTACCTTGGCTGCAAGGCCACATCCTGCGCCGCGCCCAAGAACAACTGCAACGCGCCGAAGCGCTGTGTCAAGCCTGGCACCCAGAGGCCGCCCTTCGCCGCGGCTTCAGCTTGACATTTAAGGACGGCAAGGTGGTGTCCTCAGTCCAAAGAGTACAGCCGGGTGACGTAGTAGAAACTCGCCTCGCCGATGGCACCTTCCGCGCTCACGTGACGGAGTGAACAAAAAGGCGCGCAGTGAAGCCCAAGAAAACCCGGCAAGCGTGCAAAAAATCGCCCTAAATCCCTCTTTGCTTCCAAGGGCGCCTACCTTTGCGGAAAAATTACAGGGCTCTTCGCACCGTCGCAGGTATCCACAGGCTCCTCTGACATGGAAAAAACCGAACAGCAATTCCGCGCCGTAGTGGCCCAATGTCGCGCCGTTTTTCTACAAAAGATGCGCGACTACGGCACAGCCTGGCGCATCCTGCGGCCCTCAAGCATTACTGACCAAATCTACATCAAATCGCTGCGCATTCGGAACATCGAAGAAAAAGGCCGCCAAATGGTGAGCGACAGCGTAGAGAGCGAGTTCATGGGCATTCTCAACTATTGCGTGCTGGCCCTTATTCAGCTATCGTTGGCTGAGGACTCGCCGTTGGAAATGGCCGAGAGTGAAGTGGCGCAGCTATACGACCACCACATCGAGGAAAACCTTCGGCTGTTGCGCGCCAAAAACCACGACTATGCCGAAGCCTGGCGCCTCATGCGCATCAGTAGTATGACAGATCTTATTCTTCAAAAAATACTGCGCATCAAACAGATAGAAGACAATGCCGGCCAGACGCTGGCTTCCGAAGGGCTGGAGGCCAACTACCGGGATATTCTCAACTATGCCGCCTTTGCCCTCATCCGGCTAAGCGAAAACAAACGGGCCGGTGAGCAGCCTATTGGCGAGTAGGAAGCACCCTGTCGTCAAATTGTCTTTTTTTTGCCGCGTTTTTTGAGCATAAAAAACTACCTGCTAACCATGACCTCATTGAGTACCCTCGTCATTTCCTTTGCGCTTGTTGCCGCCGTGCTGACATTCCTAACCCATCGGCTGGGGCGCGTACGGAGTGTGGCTCTGTCGTTTTTGCAGTATTTCTGCGGTGTGTGGTTCATTTTTTCGGGCGCCGTCAAGGCTATTGACCCTATTGGCACCGCCTACAAAATGGAGGACTACTTCGCCGCATTCGAAAGCACCTTTGGCGGGCTTCAGAATGTTTTTGTCCACATAGCGCCTCTTTTTCCGGCCTTAGCCAAATACAGCGCAGGCTTTTCCATCGTCATGATTGTGCTGGAAATAGCGCTGGGCCTAATGCTTGTGCTTGGCTATATGCGGCGCCTGACGGCGTGGCTTTTCTTCTTCATCTTGCTGTTCTTCACCTTTTTAACGGGTTTTACCTACCTCACTGGCTTTGTTCCCGTAGAGGCCAATTTCTTCGACTTGGCCCAATGGGGGCCTTACGTGAAGACGCAAATGCGTGTTACCGATTGCGGTTGCTTTGGTGATTTCCTTAAACTCGACCCCAAAGTATCCTTTCTGAAAGACGTCGTCCTGCTGGTACCAGCCATTCTATTCTTATTGCGCAGCCAGCACTTACATCAGCTCATCACAGCTCGTGGTCGGCGCGTGTTGACCGGGGCGACAGTGTTATTCTCGCTGATTTTTTGTTGGTACAGCACCTACTACAATTTGCCCGTAGTGGATTTCCGGCCTTTCAAAATCGGCTCCAACATTCGAGAGCGCAAGGCATTAGAAGAAAAAGCCCGAGCCAATGTGGAAATCATCGGCTGGGTCATGGAGAATACCAACACCGGTGAGGTGAAAAAAGTCATGATACCCATGGCGCGCTTTAAGGAGTTGATGGAGCAGTATCCTAAAAGCGCCGGGTGGAAAGTTAAAGACCAGATCAAAACCGAGCCTTTCGTAGAAATAGACGGCAAGCGGGTAGAGGTGCAGGAGACGAAGGTGAGCGATTTTCTCATCGAAAGCGAAGAAGGCGACGTCACGGAGGACATTTTGCAAGAAAGCGGTTACTCGCTGATGATTATCGCTTACAAGCTGTACGGCAAGAAGATGAGCGAGACGATCATTATCCAAGACACCACTTGGGCGTACGACACGCTGCGCATCAGCCGCGACTCGGTCGTGGTGCAGCCGCGCGTAGCAGAAGTGACACCTCGCAAAGAGGTACGTGAGGCGTTTGTCCCGGAGGCCTGGTATGGCGACCTCTTCCGCCAGCAAGTCAACCCCTTGGCACAAGCCGCGCAGAAGGCCGGCTGGAAAGTTTTCGCCGTGAACACTTTCCAAGACACCGAAGTGGCCGAAGCGTTCCGGAAACAGGTGAGTGCGGACTATCCGTTCTACCATGCCGACGACAAACTGCTCAAGACCATCATCCGCTCCAACCCAGGTCTGGTTATCTGGCGCGATGGTTCGGTGGTGGGCATGTACCATTGGCGTCACCTGCCAACCCCCGACGCTCTGCTAAGGCGTTTCCACTAACACCTTGAACAACAAAATATTGGGCAGATTGGGCTGCGCTGCGTAATTTGCAGCGTTCAATACAAGGGTTATGCTCCGGGTCTATCTTTCCTACAGCCCAGCCGACAAGGCCTATTTGGAAGCGTTGCGGCGCTGGCTGCGACCGTTGGAGCAGAAATACCACCTGCATGTGTGGCATATTCCTTTGCCTCAACCTGGTAGGGAGCAGCCGTACTACTGGGACGATATGCTCAACGAGTTGGAGCAGGCGCATCTTTACCTTTTCCTGACGTCGCCCAATAGCCAAAAAACGGCATACATCCAAACAGAGGAACTTCCGCGCGCACACAAGCGGCAAATGGCGCTGGGCAAGGAACTGATACAGTTATATCAAATTGTACTGCCCGGAGCTGGCAGCAAAGAGGTCTTAAAGCGCCTCCCCACCCTGGGTATGGCTAAGCGGATAGACGACTGGAGAAGCGACCTGATCGGCTATGCCTTCTTAACCAAAGAGATTGAAGCCGTGTTATGCGAATTGGAGCGCAACTGGATAGAAGAGCAACACCGCACCGGCACCGCACCAGCGCTGCTCCCTTTGAGCAAAGCCAAGGCATCGCCAGCACCGCTGAAACCCATTCCTGGCTGGGTGGGCGCCTCCTTCCTCTTAGCTATTTTGTACATGGTGAGTAGTCTCTATTTTCAAGAGTGCGCCCCGCGCCGCTACCACGGTATCCCGCCTAATGTAAATCTGCCCAGCAACCTGCCCGAGCGCCCCTACGCACGCGAAACTCCGGTCACGCCCCCGCAGCCCGTGCCGCCGCGCCCTGAATAGGTAAACGATAGGCAAGCAAAGCATCGCTAAGGCCACCGTTATGCTTACCTTCGCGCGCCAATTGGTGCACAGCGCCATTTTGTTGAAAAAAGCCGTCAGGCCGGGCGAAAAAGCCCGCTGAAACACAACCAAACACGCATGGACACGAAGATTGTTCCCATCAACATCGAAGACGAACTAAGAACCGCCTACATTGACTACTCCATGTCGGTCATCGTTAGCCGCGCCCTACCCGACGTGCGCGACGGCTTAAAACCTGTGCACCGGCGCGTGCTATACGGCATGATGGAACTGGGGCTTTCTTACAACAAACCCTTCAAAAAATCGGCCCGTATTGTGGGAGAAGTGCTGGGCAAGTACCACCCGCATGGCGACAGTTCTGTGTACGACACTATGGTGCGACTGGCCCAGGAGTGGAGTATGCGCTATCCGTTGGTAGATGGTCAAGGCAACTTCGGCTCTATGGATGGCGACAGCCCAGCAGCCATGCGCTACACGGAAGCCCGGCTGCGGCGTATTGCCGATGAGATGCTCGACGACATCGACAAGGAGACGGTGGATTTTCAACTCAATTTCGACGACTCCCTGGAAGAGCCAACCGTGCTGCCCACCAAGTTTCCCAATCTATTGGTCAATGGCGCCAGCGGCATCGCCGTAGGTATGGCCACGAACATGATGCCGCACAACCTGCGCGATGCTTGCACCGCAGTCATTGCCGCCGTGCGCCAACCCGACATCAGCCCGGAGGAGCTCATCCAAATCATTAAAGCGCCCGACTTTCCCACGGGCGGCATCATTTACGGCATTTCAGGCGTGCGGGAAGCCTACCTGACAGGCAAGGGCCGCGTGGTAGTGCGGGCTAAGGCAGACATTGAGACCGACGACAAAGGGCGCGAGGCCATCATAGTCACAGAAGTGCCCTACATGGTTAACAAAGCGCTTCTCATCAGCAAGATAGCCGATTTGGTCAATGAAAAGAAAATTGTGGGCATCTCTGATGTGCGCGATGAGTCGAACCGCGAGGGCGTGCGCATAGTCATTGAGGTGCGGCGCGATGCTGCGGCAAACGTCATTTTGAGCCAGCTGTTCAAGCTGACGCCTCTGCAGACCAGCTACGGCATCCAGCACATTGCCTTGGTAAATGGTCGCCCGCGCACCCTCAGCCTCAAGGAGTTAATCGAAGAGTTCATCAAGTTCCGCTTGGAGGTGGTCGTTCGGCGCACTCGCTACGAGCTGCGCAAAGCCGAAGAGCGAGCCCACATTTTGGAGGGGCTGCTTATCGCCCTGGACCACTTGGACGAAGTTATCGCCCTCATTCGCGCCTCACGCGATGCGGAGGAAGCCCGAGGCGGCCTCATGGAGCGTTTCGGTTTAACGGATATTCAAGCGCGCGCCATATTGGCCATGCGCCTACAACAGCTTACTGGCCTGGAACGCGATAAAGTACGCGAAGAATACGAAGAACTGGAGCGCAAAATTGCCGAGTTGAAAGCCATTCTGGCCGACGAGGGGTTACAGCGCGGCATCATCGAAAAAGAACTGACCGGCATTGCCGAACGCTATGGCGATGAGCGCCGAACGGCCATCGAAACGGACGAAGCTGATATCAGCATAGAAGACCTCATCGAAGACGAACAGGTGGTCATCACGATTAGCCACGCCGGCTACATTAAACGCACTCCCATTACGGAATACCGCGCACAAGGGCGCGGCGGGCGCGGAGCACAGGGGGTGCGTACTCGCGATGAAGACTTTGTAGAGCACGTGTTTGTGGCCACCAACCACCAGACCATTCTTCTTTTCACTGAGCGGGGGCGCTGCTACTGGCTCAAGGTGTACGAAATTCCCGAAGGCGCCAAGAACACCGCCGGGCGTGTCATTCAGAACCTGCTCAACATTCCGAAGGAGGACAAGGTGCGCGCGTACATCATTTTGGAAAAGAAGCTCGACAACGCAGAATTCATTAACAGCCACTACATCCTTTTCTGCACGAAGCGCGGCATCGTCAAGAAAACCCTGCTGGAGGCCTACTCGCGCCCGCGCCAAGATGGCATCATTGCCATCGAAATAAACGATGGTGACTCGCTCATTGAGGCCAAAATGACCAACGGTAGCAACGACGTGCTGCTGGGCACGCGCAGTGGGCGTGCCATCCGCTTCCGCGAGCAACTTGTGCGCCCTATGGGTCGGGCAACCGCAGGTGTGCGCGGCATCCAAGTGGACGACACGGCGAACGATTGCGTGGTAGGGATGGTTTGCGTAGACCCAAAGGACGAGAAAACCACCCTGCTGGTAGTCTCAGAAAAAGGGCTGGGCAAGCGCTCGCCTTTGAGCGAATACCCCACTCATGGCCGCGGTGGCAAAGGCGTGAAAACGCTGCAGATAACCTCCAAAACCGGCTCTCTAATAGCCATGAAAGCAGTGGCCGAGGAGGATGACCTCATCATCACCACCGCAGCGGGCGTAACCATCCGCATGCCCGTGAGCGATATCTCGGTGTTAGGACGTGCTACGCAAGGCGTCAAAATGATCCGCCTGGACGAAGGCGACAAAATCGCCGACGTAGCCGCCTTGAAACCAGAAGATAACAACGACTAAAGCCATGACTTCGGACGGCAAATTGCTGCTCAGTGACGAGCGCTTCCAACTGACGATAGAGCGCCTGTGCCACCAGGTTTTGGAAGATTGGGAAAGCTTCACCAACGCCTGCCTGGTAGGCATCCAGCCGCGAGGAGTAATGCTGGCTGATCGCATCTTTCAACGCCTGTGTGCTCTTACTAACCGCTCAGATATTCCCTACGGACGCTTGGACATTACTTTTTACCGCGACGACTTCCGCCTGCGCGAAACGCCCCTGACGCCTTATCCGAACGAGATGAACTTCCTCATCTACAACCAAAAAGTGCTTCTGGTGGACGATGTGCTCTACACAGGTCGCACCATACAAGCTGCCTTAGCCGCTCTACAGCATTACGGCCGCCCCGAGCGCGTAGAGCTGATGGCGCTGGTGGACCGGCGCTTCAACCGTCATCTGCCCATACAGGCCGATTATGTAGGCTTAGCTGTAGATGCCTTAGACGAAGCCTACGTCAAAGTGCACTGGCAGGAAATTCACGGACGCGACGAAATCCTCCTCTTCGAAAAACGGTAAACCTTTCGCCATGAAAACCCTCAGTACGCGCCACCTGCTCGGTATTAAGGAACTGACTGAAGACGATATCCAACTCATCTTTGAGACAGCCGATAATTTTAAGGAGGTCATCAACCGCCCCATTAAGAAGGTACCCTCTTTGCGCGACATTACTGTGGCTAACTTATTTTTTGAGAGCAGCACGCGCACGCGGGTTTCCTTTGAGCTGGCGGAGCGCCGCCTCAGTGCGGACATAGTCAACTTCACCGCTGCTTCTTCCAGCGTCAGCAAAGGAGAAACGTTGCTGGACACGGTGAACAACATCCTGGCCATGAAGGTAGATATGGTAGTGATGCGCCATCCAGCCCCAGGCGCCTGTGCCTTTTTGAGCCGCCACGTCGAGGCAAACATCATCAACGCGGGGGACGGCACCCACGAGCACCCTACCCAAGCGCTACTGGATGCCTACTCTATCCGCGAGCGCCTGGGCAGCGTAGCGGGTAAGAAAGTAGCCATCATCGGCGATATTTTACACAGCCGTGTCGCCCTGAGCAACGTCTTCTGCCTGCAAAAATTAGGCGCCCGGGTGCGCGTTTGCGGCCCGCCCACCCTCATTCCCAAATACTACACGGCATTAGGTGTAGAAGTGTCGCACGATATACGCCAGACCTTGCAGTGGTGCGACGTGGCCAATGTCTTGCGCATCCAGCTGGAACGCCAGGACATCAAGTACTTCCCCAGCCTGCGCGAGTACCAGCAATACTTCGGCATCACCCGCGAAATGTTGGATGCTTTGGAGCACGACATCGTCCTCATGCACCCAGGCCCTATCAATCGCGGTGTAGAAATCACCTCCGACGTGGCCGACAGCCGCCAGAGCATCATTTTGCAACAGGTGGAAAACGGCGTAGCCATCCGCATGGCTGTGCTTTATCTGCTGGCCGCTCAGCGGGCTTAGGCACGCTGAATGGATAGGCCCCTTTTAGGCCAAAACCCGAATACGCCGCCGCGGCCTTCGTAACTTTGTTTTGATTAATAAGCCGCGTTATGAGAAGCAAAACACCTATCCACCTAGGTGCTGACGCCCTATTTCGGATGGTTAGAGATAGCCGTAAAATGGCTTCCCCGTAGCCCATCTACCCTAAAACTTATAGTTTTTGACAACTTCAAGGAAGTTTCCAAGTTAATTTGCCCCCTACCCTTGTTCACTTGTCAGAAGCGCTCTACTTTGGACGCAAATTTCTATCAGAACAAAAAATAGTCAGTTGGCCTATGATGAACGAAGCCATACACACGATCATGAGCAGCCGGCTCATTACTCTTACTCCTGATGACACCTTAGGCAAGGCACGCGAAATGTTGATGGCAAAGCGCGTTCATCACCTACCCGTTGTCGAAGGGAAGCGGCTGGTGGGCATGATAACTTCTTGGGACCTCTTCAAATTAGGCCTATCGGCAGCGGACTATCAGAACATTAAAGTCCGCGAAGTGATGACAACGAAACTGGCCACCTTGGAACCTGATCAGCACATTGGCGCTGCGGCAGAAGTACTTATGGAGCACCTGTTCCACGCCATCCCTATCGTCAACGAAAAAGGAGAATTGGTGGGCATCATAACCAGCTACGACCTCCTACGCTACTCTTACAACAAGGAGTATCCGGAAAACCTGGATAAGTTTATTCCTGAGAATATGTAAGATGCAAGGCGCCAGCGTTTTTTAAGCGGCGCGGCGACAACTCTCTGTGGGCAGTGCTGTTTATGGGCAAAAAACACCATTATGGCCGTTTACACATTAGAGCGCATCCAGCGCCTGCCCATTTCGCTCGAAGAAGCGTGGTCGTTCTTCTCTTCACCTCTCAACCTGCGGGAAATCACGCCTCCTTACATGCGCTTTGAGGTGCTTACTGAGGGGCGATGGGTAGAGCGCATGTATCCAGGGCAGGTCATTGCGTACACCGTTCGCCCCGTGTTAGGCATCCCGCTGTTCTGGATGACGGAGATTACGCACGTGCGCGAAGGCGAATTTTTTGTAGACGAACAGCGCATAGGGCCGTACGCCTTGTGGCATCATCAGCATCACTTCAAGCCTATAGAAGGCGGAGTAGAAATGACCGATCTAGTGCACTATCGCCTTCCGTTGGGGCCTTTGGGAGCGCTAGCACACCGGTTATTTGTCCGTCGGCAATTGGAGCACATCTTCGACTATCGCTATCAAGTATTGGAGCGTCGCTTTGGCCGGATGTATACCTCCACCGCACCAGCGACCGTCTCACAGGTTGTGTAAAAATGAATGCGCGGCTCAGCCTCTTTGTCTGAACCGCGCTCTTCGTCTTCATACTGATCAAAATTGCTTCTCAGCAACGTCAGGTATCAATAGCCGCTACACTATTGCAAAAGTGAAGGAATTACACCGCTGTAAACAAGGCACAAAATTGACCTTTTTTTCGATGGCCTAATGGCTTAGCGGAAGGCCTCAATGGCGGTACTGCTTCGAGGTAATACTTTGATTTTCAGCGGGCTATCCTCTTCATAAAAACATTGAATTTCGAACGAAAAACCATTCTTTTGATATTTCAATGTTTTGTCTTGCACACTGAAAGCAGAGGCGTCGGTGCTGCCACAAACACCCATAAGAGCCGCTTTCTGGTCGGAAGTGCGATATTCAAGTAAGCATTGGACTCCGCCCACAACCAGACGCGTACGGGCATAGGACCCCGAGGAGACCGCCCAAGAAAAAATATAAACCGAATCGGCTACTGCTGTAGGCTGGTGGTAGTAACGCGTAGTCGTGCTGTTGCACAAAGGCTCCGTGGTGGAGGGTGGAGCGATAGCGATGATAACATCGAGGATGATGATGTACAGAGCGAATGCGTTCATAGCTAAAAAATTAGTGTGATGTAATATTGTAGCAGAATTTGAAGGCATCACAAGAACTGATTACCCTATGTTGAGGTCAGACTTAGTGGAGGATTTGCTCGCTTTTACAGAAGAGGACAGGAGAAGATTTTTGCTTTATCTCAGCTCTTTTTTTGTTCAAAATGGCAAGAGCGCAGGAGAAGAAGTCCGTTTGCTGCACTACCTGTTGCAAGTTTTGTTCGTTGCAAACGATGACGGCCCGAAGCAATTGCTGACGCGCGAGGAAATTTTTAAACAAGTCTTTCCCTCTTTTTCTTTTGACGAAAAACGTCTTAATCGAGTGCTGCATGCGGCGCGCGAGCGAGTACGGGCATTCGTGCAAACGGTTATAGGCAACGCAAGCGCGTCGTCGACAGAGACCGATTTGTCGCGGATGGTCGAGTTTTTTCTGGAACGCGGGGCCATCAAAGTGGCAGAGCGCTACGCTCGGCAATTGCAACGACAGTTGGACAAAGACGACTCTATCGGTCAGGAAAGAGATCAATGGACCATCAGCGCCACCCGCATGCTGCTCAGTTTTCACATGAGTACAGGGAGCGAAGAGAGCAGCAAATATATTTTCCAGGCCATAGAAGCCCTTAACAACCAGTATCTTACCCTGCGTGCAGACTTGCTGTTGGCATTGCTCAACCTTCACAGCCAGCGCGCCAGCATGGAAGAAACGGATGTGCAGCAACATGTCCAGGCGTTTTTCGAGCTTTCTCAGGGTAGCTCTTGGCAGGCTTCGCTGAATGGTCAATTGTACACGGCTGCGCTGCACACCATGCAAGGCTCTGCCGAAGAACAAGAGCAGGCATTTCATACGCTGTTGCATCTGTACATGGACAACCGGGAGCGCATGGGCGAGCACGAAAAATCCCGTTTTGAAGCCCTAATTTTCAACTTTTGTGCTCGCCATTTTAACCAGTTACAGTACAGGGAGTATTTACTCGATTTCTATCGACGACAAGCTGACCGCCTCACGCGCATACCTGCTCGAGGCATCCATGCTAACGAATTCCTCAACTTGACTATTCTGGGTGTTATGGCTCGGGATCTGAAATTCGTCAGAGCACTGGCAGAGGAGAGTCATCACCATATCTACGGTCAGGACCCGCCGGAGATGTACCACCAACTGGTTAAGGCATATTTGGCTTTTGAGAAAGGAGACTTTTTGAAGACGTTTCGCCTGCTCCAGCAAATCAACTTCAGCGCTCCCGAGCACCAATATCTGCTGAGGGTACTCGAGATTAAAGCCCTTTATGAAATGAAGGAAGAGGGTCTGCTGGAAGGGCGCCTAAACGCCCTGCGTGTGGCCCTGAGCCGTGAAAAACTCCTGGTTAGAGAGAAGAAGCAAGTGCTTAAGAACTTCTACGCGCTGATGATGCGCCTGTGGCGTTTGAGCAGCTTAGGAGCCGCTGCGAAGCCCTCAGAGGTTCGGAAATTAGAGGAGGACATTCTGCAAAAGGCACCCAAACTGGAGTTACAATGGCTTCAAAAAAAACTAAGACTTCTGGAGGTGGCTCGGTCGCCCTCGCGCCGCTACTGAGGGGTAAAACGCTGTCGCGTGGCGGGTGCTTGCCGAGCAGGTTGGTCTGGAAGAGGTGGCTGGTCTGGGGGTAAATTGCTCTGGCGAAAGCGTACCTCCAATCGGTAATTTTTGCCCATGCTCTTGACCACTGGTCCCAGCATCAGCTGCATAACGCTATCGGCGCGTTCTTTAGCCCGCTCCAAAATGTGCTCGTTTTCGATAGCATCTTGCCTAAACTGACGACGCAGTTCGTTAAAGTTTTGGTTGACCTCCTCCTCGTTGATACCAGCCAGAAAGCCCACATCCAATTTGTCCATGCGCGGGTACACTTCATGCGACAAAATCGTAGGTGGAGGTAGCGTTACAAACACGATGCCTTTGCTCGGATTGAAGGTTACGTCAAAATTTTGGTCGAGCTTGAAGCCGGCTTTGATGACGCTTATTGCCTCTATGCGAATATCTGTGCGCGAGATGGGTATGCCAAAAATCTTGTACGACAGTGTTTTGTCCAGCCCCATCCGGCTGCGCACCTCATAGGTGGCCAATTCAGCAATACCCTGGCGCACTTTGTCCTTGAGCATACCGCGAGAGGTGGTGAAGTCCATGATAGCAGCTCGTTTTTGCAGGCGCTCCACCATAGGTCGGAGCGCTTCGTTGATAGCAATGCCGCACGGATTGTCCACGCGGCGACCCTTAGCCAGCAGCTGGCCATCCGTCACCTTGAGCAGCGTAGCTATAATTTGAGTGACAAAAAAGCACGTGTACTTGCCGGCCACCTCGTTGAAGATGCGCACCGCCTGGTTGCTGTTGTCGTGGTACCAGTTTTCGTACAAGTAGGCGGTAGTATCTTTCAGAGCGACAAAATCGTTGAAATATAGCGACTTGAGATAGTCATGGTGCTTTCGATACTCCGGCTCCAGGCGGCGTTTGATGCTATCGTCCAGGCTCATGCGGTTGGCCACGTGGTAGAGCAGTGACAGGTTGAAGTTGTACACCAAGTCGTCGAATTCCTTTCGGTACTTTTCGGGCTGGGAAAGTATCAGCAACGTGGTTTCTTCGTTCAGGTTAGGGTTGAAGTCTGCCGGCACATAAGTCAGCTGCACCGCCTGCGGCCCTTTGAGCAGGCCAGTTACAGCATTATCGGAAGTCAGGAGCCGATAGAGCAAGACGGCGGCAATAGAGATGAGCGCCAGTAGAAGCACCTGTTGGCCTATAGAAGACGAAGAACCGGTGGGCGGTGGAGCATCGGGTTGTTGCGTAGCCATGGGAAACGTGCTGGATGAGAGATACAAAGAATAATAACAAAGCCCCTTTCAGCGGGTTTCAGGCAAAGTTAAGGCACTGCTGTACCTTTGGCGCCGCTATGCTTACCCTGAATAACATCTTCGTTCAGTACGGCGACCGGGTGCTGATGGATCGCCTCAACTTAGTAATAAAACCCGGTGAGCGCATTGGCCTGGTAGGGCGCAACGGCGCAGGCAAGTCCACACTATTGAAGATTATTGCTGGCGAAATGTCGCCTCACGAGGGGCAAGTGGTAAAGCCAGCGCACTTTACCATCGGTTATCTGCACCAGGATATGCTACTACCCAAAGGCAAGACGGTGCTGGAAGAGGCCATGACGGCGTTCACCGAGGTGCTGGCGTTGGAAAAACAACTTCAAACGGTGCAAGAAGCGCTCGCTCAACGGGAGGATTACGACTCCGAAGACTACCACCACTTGTTAGAGCAGATGGGCGACCTCACCGAACAACTGCATCACTTAGGACAGGCTTCCACTGTCGCCGATGCGGAGCGCGTGCTCACGGGGTTGGGTTTCCGGCACACCGACATGACGCGCCTGACTGATGAGCTCTCCGGCGGCTGGCAAATGCGCGTCGAACTGGCCAAGATACTCCTTCGCCAGCCCGACCTTATCCTGCTGGACGAACCCACTAACCATTTGGACATCGAGAGCATCCTATGGCTGGAAGAGTGGCTCAACCGGTACCCGGGCATGCTCATCGTCATCAGCCACGACCGCCGTTTTCTGGATAACGTGACCAACCGAACGATAGAAATCGTGCTGGGCCGATTAGAAGACTACAAGGCACCTTATTCTGAATACGTCGAGCTCAGCGCAGCCCGCCGCGAAAAACTCCAGGCCGCCTACGAAAACCAGCAGCGCCTTATCGCCGACCGGGAGCGCACCATTGCCCGGTTTATGGCCAAAGCCACTAAGACTAAAGCCGCGCAGAGCATGCAAAAGCAGCTCGACAAAATGGAGCGCATCGAAATCGAGGAACAAGACACCGCCGTCATGCGCTTGCGCTTTCCCGACGCGCCTCGCTCGGGCGAGGTGGTGGCCAAAGCCGAAAGACTCAGCAAGCGCTATGGTGCCATCAAGGTCCTGGAAAATGTGGATTTCCAAATCCTCCGCGGCGAGCGGGTAGCCTTTGTGGGCCAAAACGGCCAGGGCAAGACTACATTGGCCAAGTTGCTTATTGGCATCGAGCCGCCCACCTCAGGCCAAGTATCGCTGGGCCACAACGTAACCGTAGGCTATTACGCCCAAAACCAAGCCGAAACGCTCAACCCTCGGCTGACGCTGCTGGAGACGATGGAACAACACAGCCCGCCCGACATGCGCCCCCGGCTGCGCGCCATTCTGGGCGCCTTCCTCTTCAGTGGTGAGGATGTGGACAAAAAAGTCAGCGCCCTCTCCGGAGGCGAGCGCGCTCGCCTGGCCTTAGCCTGTATGCTGCTGCGCCCATTCAACTTGCTGGTGCTCGACGAGCCAACCAATCACCTGGACATGCTCTCCAAAGATGTGCTCAAGCAGGCGCTGCTCGACTACAACGGCACCCTCTTGATAGTGAGCCATGACCGCGAATTCTTAAGCGGCCTCACTACGCGCACCATCGAGTTCCGCGACCACCAGCTGCGCGAATACCTGGGCGACGTCAACTACTTCCTGGAAAAAAGACAGCTCGACAACATGCGTCAGGTCGAGCTCCGCAGCCCTGCCCGCGCCCTGCGGCCTAACCCAAGTGCCGACAGCTATGCCGCTCCAGAGCAGCCTGCCAAAGCAGGTGCTGCTCGCTCGCCCGAAGAGAAAAAGCAACTGCAGCGCCAAGTGCAGCGCGCCGAAAAGCGCATCGCCGAAATCGAATCGGAGCTGAAAAAGATAGAGGAGCAAATGGCTGAAGCCGACTTTTATCACCGCCCCGACCACCGAAAAACGCTGGACCGCTACCAGGCCAGCAAGGCCGAATTGGAGCGCTGGTATACCGAATGGGAAAGTGCGGCGGAGCAATTAGGCTGACCCGAGCCTCATTTCAAGCGCAAAATGTTGCCTTTGGCATAACAGGAGCGGCAACGCGGCTCGTAGTGCTCTTTTTCGCCCAACAACACCACCTCTTCCTCTCCACTTAGGCGGTAGGAATGTGTGGCTAAGTTGCCGCAGTGCACACAAATCGCATGCACTTTTGTGACATACTCCGCTGTGGCCAGCAGGGCAGGCATAGGGCCAAAAGGCTGCCCGCGATAGTCCATATCTAAGCCAGCCACAATAACGCGCACGCCATTCAAGGCCAGGCGATGGCACACGGCAGGCAGCTGAGCGTCGAAAAATTGCGCCTCATCAATGCCTACGACGGACGTGTCGGGGTGAAGGTCGAGTAACTGCTCCGAGTGCTCTATGGGCGTGGCCAAGAGCGCCGTCGTATCGTGGGAGACGATGCTTGAAGCATCGAAGCGCGTGTCCAACAATGGCTTGAACACTTCTACGCGCAGGTCGGCAATGCGCGCGCGCCGTAGGCGGCGAATGAGCTCCTCTGTTTTACCAGAAAACATGCAGCCACAGATGACCTCTACCCATCCCGTGCGGCGACCTTTGAAGAACGGCTCTAGAAACATAGAGGCAAACCTATCGAACATTCTAACTTTTTTGGAACTTCGCCGCCCGAAATCCTTTTTTGGCGCTCACCTGCCGAGCCCGACCTGCCGTCCGCAAACTCGAAACCACACCCGCATGGATTTACACAAGGCGAAAGTTTTCTTAGACAAAATCAATCGCGAATACGCACGCATGAGCAAGGACCCTGACAACATCATGCGTATTGATGTGGACATTATGTTAGCCTATGTGCGAGATCTGTACGACGCGCTGTTGACCGAGCCGGCGGCAGTGAGCGTAGCATCTACGCGCGAAGCAGCCTCGCGCCCTGCCCCCCCTATACCACCTCCGCCGCCATCCGTTCAGACGCCGCCACAGCCTGCGCCAGCTCCACCTCCGCAGCCTGCCGCACCGCCAGTGGACCCTCCAGCACCACGCGTAGCGGAAGCGGTCAAAAACAGGGAGCCGCTGCCCCAGGTTAAACCGCAACCACCGGCAGAGGTACCCGCCACACCACCGAGCTTTCCTGCACCCTCCCCCGAAGCAGAAGCGCTCTTCGAATTCAAACAAGCCGTTGAACTATCAGAAAAACTGTCTGAATTGCCCATCCCTGACCTGCGCAAAGCCATCGGCCTGAACGATAAACTCCTCCTCACCCGCGAGCTATTTGGCGAAGACAGCACCGCCTTTGAAAAAGCCCTCAACACCCTCAATAGCTTTACCAATATGGAGCAAGCTAAGGCATACTTGATGGAACACTGCGTTATGCGCTACCGCTGGACGGACAAGAAGCGCATAGAAACAGCGCGCAAATTCATCAAATTGGTGCGGCGTCGCTACGCTTAATGCATATCCTCATAGTTGGCCAGGGCATTGCCGGCACGGCGCTGGCTTGGGCACTGATGCAGCGCGGCGCTACTGTACGCGTGGCCGATGGCGATTTGCCCCAGGCATCCTCTCTCGCCGCGGCAGGCCTCATCAACCCCGTTACGGGTAAGTTCTATACCAAGACCTGGCGATACGACGACTTTTTTCCCGCAGCGCGCCGCTTTTATGCCGAGATGGAAACAGCTTTAGGGGTACGAGTTTGGACAGAGACGCGAGTGCTCCGCTTGCTTGACTCACCTAAGGCCGCTAACGACTGGGCTGCGCGAATGGCTGACCCCGACTATACTGGACTGGTAGGCATGTGCGGCGATGCCGGCGCCTGGCAACCGCTACTGCGCTCAACGCCGACCGCCGTGGGCGAAACGCACGGCGCTGCTCGCGTGGACTTTTCCCTGTTGCTTCGGGCCTTTCGCGAACACCTTGTACAAAGAGGGCTTTTCGCGCCGCAAATCCTAACTCCTGAAGCCGTTCTTCAGCAGGAGGCAGATTACGACGCCGTGGTGTTTTGCGAAGGATGGCGCAGTATCATGCAGCCGGTTTTCCCCAACCTACCTTGGCAGCTGACCGTTGGCGAGGCAATACTGATACGCTTCTCGCAGTCGAGCGCCGCATCACTGGGCGATGTTCTGAAAAAAAACCTATTGCACATTCCATTAGGCGACGGACTGGTGTGGGTAGGAGGAACCTACCAACGCTGGTCGCCCGGCGAACCTGCTCCGGAGCCTCGATTCGCAGTCATGGAAAGCGAGCTGCGCGCGCTGTTGCGCGAGCCATTCGAAATCGTGCGCTTGTTGAGCGGCATTCGACCTACTGTGCGCGACCGGCGTCCGCTCATTGGCCCTAGCCCAACTCACCCGCGTTTTTACCTATTCAACGGACTGGGTACCAAAGGCGCCTTGCTGGCTCCCTATTGGGCCGAGCATTTAGCCGACCACCTTTTGAAAGGCTGGCCACTAAGTCCGGAGGTTCTCCCTTCGAGGCGTGTAGGCTAATATTTGTCGCCGGAGGAAGGCAGGTCGAGGGGCAACTTAGGGTTGATACTGCGCGACATGTCCACATACAGCGCCCGCCAAAGCGGATGCGCCTCTAGCCAGTGCAGGTGTCGTTGGATAGTATCCATATCGCCCCGACGAGCCGGCCCTGTCTGCATCATTTCGGGCGAGGTTTGCAGTGCTTTGGCCAGCGTTTCCTCCATGAGCGGATGCAGCATTTCAAAGGGTAAACCCTTTTCCTCCATGATTTTTTCCGCGACGGCAAAGCAGTGGTTAGCAAAATTGTTGGCAAATACTGCGGCGATGTGGAGCACAGCTCGTTCCTCGTCATTGATTTGGTAAACCAAATTGCCGAGTATTTTGCCCATTTTTTTCAAAAAAAGCACATCCTCTGGTGTGTGGGCATCCACGCAAAAAGGTACTTTCGACCACAATGGTGCATGCTCTACGGAAAAGGACTGGAGAGGATAAAAAACGCCATAGCGGCGGCAATAGGGCGCCAATACAGCACCGGGAGTGGCACCCGACGTGTGGGTAAAGAGGGCCTCCGGGGCAAGTGGTCCGAGTTGTGCGCCCACCTCGGCGATAGCATCATCTCGCACTGCCAGAATTATCCATTCGGCGTTAGGTGTAAGGTCAGCCCACTGGTCAGACCAGTCGGCGCCCAGTTCTTCAGCAAGCGTGCGGGCGACTGAGGCGGAGCGGTTGAGCACTTGCGCCACGTGCAGACCCTTAGCGCGCATACGCCGGCCCAAATGGGTAGCAATGCGCCCGGCTCCAATTAGCACGATGTTAGCGGACGTACTCATGCATCGGCAGGTTGCGAACAGATAGTAAGTGGGCGACGCAGCAGGCGCCAAGTTATTGGCCTTGCTGAGCGAGAATGAGAATGAGGGTACTCTGCTCCGGGCTAAGAATGCGGTCTACGCGAGCAAAAATGCCCGGTTGGAGCTCGAAGTCTTCACCCAGGCGCATGGCGGGGCGCGCCGCTTCAAGGGCATCGGCCCAGGCTTTCAGGGGGGCTTGTTTAGGCGAAAAGGTGCTGAGAAAAACCAGCTGCCGGGCGGCTTCCTTGAGCCACAAGGAATCGGCAAAGCGACTGTAATCGCCTTGAACGGTGAAACGAAACTCTTGGCGCGTATCGCGGCAAACTTCTTGGCTAATTTCCAAGAGCACCTGCGTATCGAGCCGAAGGGTTTCCAGCGACTGCTGGTCTTGTTTTTCAAAGCGATATTCCAACACGTGGGGTAAGTCTTGGCTGAAGATAGGCTCGGGTTTGTACGGGCACTTCGGTGCCGTGAAGCACGCCTGGAGCAACAAAGTGAACCCGCAAAGGAAGGGAAATAAGGGGCGCATAGGTGTGGCAAGATTGCAGTTTGGGCCAGCATTCGCTAAAGCCCAAAAGTACAGCCTGCATAGTTTTGCGGCGTTTTTATTTAGTGGAAAGCAACGAGGAGCACATATGGGAACCTTGCTAATCCGGAACATCGGCCTATTGGTTCAGGCCGAAAAACGCCCGCGCTCGGTAGTGAAAGGCGCGGAGATGAGCCACCTGCCTACGATAGCTGGAGCGTTCTTGTTAATAGAAAATGACCGTATCGCTGCATTTGGGCCGATGGAGCGCTGCCCAGAGCGAGCCGACACAGTACTGGATGCGTCGGGGCGAATGGTATTTCCTTCTTGGTGCGACTCTCATACACACTTGGTCTTTGCCGCTCCGCGCGACGAGGAATTTGTGGATAGAATACGCGGGCTATCGTACGAGGAGATTGCGCGGCGCGGAGGAGGCATCCTCAACTCGGCGCGGCGGCTTCGCCAAATGCCGGAAGAAGCGCTGCTGGAAGGCGCCTGGCAGCGGCTCTGCGAGGTCATCGCACAGGGCACAGGCGCTATTGAAATCAAAAGCGGTTACGGCTTGAGCACAGAGAGCGAGCTCAAGATGCTGCGCGTCATTCGGCGGCTCAAGGCCATCAGCCCTATTCCTATTAAGGCGACTTTTTTGGGTGCGCACGCCGTGCCAGAAGAGTACCGCACGCGGCGCAACGACTACCTCGATTTAATCATCCACCAAATGTTGCCGCGGGTCGCAGAAGAAGGGCTGGCAGAGTACTGCGATGTCTTTTGCGACCGCGGCTTCTTCACCCCCGCTGAGACGGAGCGCATCCTACAAGCGGCCTGGCGATACGGGCTCAAGCCTAAAATACATGCCAACGAATTGGACAACTCCGGCGGCGTTCAGGTGGGAGTGGCGAACGCGGCGGTTTCGGTAGACCATCTGGAATGCATCGGCGCAGAGGAGATAGCGGTCTTGCGCCACAGCACCACTCTGCCGACCTTGTTGCCAGCATGTGCGTTTTTCCTGGGTATTCCGTATGCTCCGGCGCGGCAACTGATAGACGCCGGGTTGCCCGTCGTGTTGGCCTCCGACTACAACCCCGGCTCTGCGCCGTCAGGACGGATGGCTTTTGTAGTATCGCTGGCTTGTATCCAGATGAAGATGCTGCCAGAAGAGGCTATCCATGCGGCAACCCTCAACGGTGCCCGGGCGATGGAGCTGGAGACCGACTACGGCAGTATAGCCGTAGGAAAAAAAGCCAACCTGTTCATTACGCGCCCAATGACATCGCTGGCGCAGGTGCCGTACTTTTTTGGCACCGACCCTGTGGAAACGGTCATCCTGAACGGCCGAGTGTGGCAGCCGTCTTAAGTGCGCATTCGGTTGAAAGGAATTTCTTTACCTTTAAACAATTACTTACCACCGCACCTATTGGATTTGCTGCCGTACCAACAATGCTTTTGACTTTGGCCAGTGATTGAGCGCGGTTTGCCTACTTTTGCGACCTGTCTCAACGAGGGTTCTATCCTTTTCTTCGAGTAAGGTTGAACTGTTAAATGTAGGCTTATGAACAGCAAATCCACTGGACGTTGCATCTCTTTGCAGTCTAAAAATACGCCGATTGTATTCACTTACTTCAATTTATTTAGCATGCGCAAACTGCTAATCCTTCCGCTCTTATACGCATGGGCGTCGGTTTCTCTGGCCCAGACACCGCAGATGATTACTGTCAAAAAAGGCCAAGCAGCAGGAACAACTAAAGACATGCCTTGCTCTGCGGGTACGTTTACCGTTGGCACGCTCCTTGGTAACAGTAATGACGTAACACTGGACACTATTTTCTTGTGCTTTGGCGACTCTGTACAAGTTGTTCACAACGGAGATGCCGTATTCGATGACCCCATACCAGCTACTCCCGCGGGTGTTGCCTATGCCATTTACGAATGTCCGCCTACTCAGACAGGAAGCGATCAGCTGGTGTTATCGGATACATGCCTGTGGCCAGGAGCATTATCGGGCTTTTTTGCTACTACAGGGCCTCCGAGCGGTACCCACTGGTTCTTTAACACCGGCAACATTCTCAACTCTACCCTTTTCTGCAATGGTAAACCCTGCCTGCTGTATTTTGCTCCCATAACGGTTACCGACTACCCTAACTTTGAGTTGGAACCAGGTTGCGTAGACGTAGGCATTAACTCGGCCTTTGCCGTGGTTTACTTGACGCCTATACAGGCGGTAGGTTTAGATGTCAATTTCCAAGGTAATAGCTGCCTGGGCAAGTTTCGCTTGCGGGGCGGCTTTTCAGAATGGGACCTGACGAGAATCTACGACGTACACATCTACAAACAAGGGCAGCCCAATGTGAAAGCCCTCATCTACACCCCACCACCACAGCGTCGGCATAACATTGACGTCGTTTTTTCTGTACCCGAAGCCGGCACCTACGTCATTGAGGTCAGGGATGGAAAGAGTTGCCCCCTCACTTTTACCATGGATATGGGCAGCTGTAACGCCAGCGATAATGCACTATTAAAGACGCCTAACTTGATAGGCCAACCAGGAACGACGTTGTGCGTACCCATTCAAGCGGAAAATTTCGGTACCATCTTTGGCACGTCGTTCTCCATTTCCTGGGACACATCGCTGCTTCGGTACGTCGAAGTGCGCAATCCGAGTCCAGTTATTGAGCCTTTCAGCCCTGCTGGCAACTTGAACGAGAACATCTCGGGTGAGGGCTTTTTGGGCTTTACTTACTCTGAGTTTTTGGGCGTCGGGGCAAGCATTCCAGACGGTGAAGTCTTGTTTGAGGTTTGTTTCGATGTGATCGGGCCTAAGGATAGCTGCACGCAGCTCACGTTTGGCAGTTTTCCCACGGTAGTTACTGTGGACGAAGCCTCGGGCGCCCAAGTAGCCGTGAGCGCTCTGCCGGGACAGATTTGCATTGACTCTATTCCTTTGGTAGTCAGTTACTATGTAGATGCGCCTAAGTGTGACAACACAGCGAGCATTGGCGCGATTATTCAGGGCGGAGTACCTCCTTACATTGTTAGCTGGCAACCCTGCGCCGGCGGGCAAAGCAGCTTTGTCGTCTCCAAAATAGCCGACACTATTCTGACGCTTCCGCTGCAGGAGGGCTGCTGGAGGGTTTGTGTTACCGATCAAGATGGTTTTGGTACGCAGATTTGCGAGGATAGAACTATTGACATACCCAGCTTAGGCGTAACCCTGTCGGTCATTCAGCTGCCCTCTTGTAATGGCAGCTCGGACGGAGTGTTGCGCGCTGATGTATCTGTTGACGGCGTATTGGTGCCCAACCCGGGCAATGACTACGGTTTCAACTGGAGTACGGTTCCTCCTCAGAACACTCAAACCGTGCCGGGCTTGAGTGCAGGGCAGTACAGCGTTACGGTAACCAACCTGGCCAATGGCTGTACCCAGATAGCCGCAGGGACCCTGAGCCAGCCTCCTGTGCTGGCGATCAATATTCAAGCCACACCGGCTTCGTGCCCAGGCGTACAGGACGGCATTATCGTAGTCAATGCTACAGGAGGCACTCCCGACGCCGTAGGGCGCTATCTCTTCCAATGGGAATATGCCGACTGCAAAAACCCGCAGCGCTTTCCGGATGACTCTTTCAACGGCAATCCCTACAACAGCTCTACCAAAGCGAGCGGCTGTTATTTCGTTACGGTAACGGATGCCAATGGCTGCGTGTATGTACACCCCACAGCCGTTGAAGTGACCAATGCCCGTAACTTTGAGATTAGCACGCTGGCCACGATAAATCCGGCCTGTGCGGGTCAATCGAGTGGGTCTATCCAGGCTGCTGCTGTGGCTACGCCGCCATTCCCTAATCCGCAGAATGCCATCTATGCGTTTGTTTGGACGGCTATTCCGCCTACGCCACCGGGGCCCTATACGCAGTCCAATACGAACAACGAGTCTCAACTGAGCCAGTTGCCCGCAGGCACCTATGAGCTGACTGCTCTTGAAGTAAATTCGGGCTGCTCGGCGCGAGATACCTTTACCCTGACCGAGCCACCGGCGGTAGATGTTACTGTAGTTTCTCAGGCTAACCCATTGTGTTCGCAACCTACTGGCGGCTCAATAACGGTGTCGGCCTCAGGCGGCACGGGGAGCGGCTATACCTATACCTGGAGTGCTGAACCTCCGCAAACGCTACCTCCTCAGCCTGCCCTGCAAAACCTCGGTCCGGGCACGTACACTGTGACCGTGCAGGATGCCAATGGCTGCGTAGACTCGGCGAGCGTTATTTTGTCACTGCCTGGCCCACCGCCCATCAATGGCATTGACTCCGTGCCGGTGGTCTGCGGCAACGACGGCTGCCTGCGCGTCATTGCACCTACAGCGACCTCCTTCCTCTGGTCGAGCAGCAGCGGCCCAATAGATACTACCGCCCAGGTTTGTAAGTTGGAGGGCGGCACCTATACGGTGCTCGTACGCGATGCTCAAAGTTGCACTAATACGGCTACGGTCACGCTGGCATCTAAACCACCGCTGGCTATTGCAGACAGCTTGCTCAAAAGCCCCACCTGCAATGGTGGCGTTGACGGTAGCATTGCTATCACGGTCACAGGAGGCAACCCAGGGTACCTGTACAATTGGGCACCCACGGGCCAAAATACGCCAGTCATCTTCCCGCTTTCGGCAGGTACCTACACGGTGACTATCACAGACTTGCGCAATTGCACGCTGGTGCGCACGTTTGTGCTGCCGGATCCGCCGGGTATCGTCATCCAGTATAACAACATTCGGCCCACGCGCTGCATTGACACCTGTGACGGCGGAGTAGAACTGGTGGTTTATTACAACACGACACCGCCCACTTCGGCGAACTTTGACTTTGAATGGGAAGACGGCGGCACTGACTCTTTGCGCGCAGATTTGTGTTCAGGGTTCAATACCATCATTGTGCGCGACCCGCTCAACGGCTGTTTTCGCATTGATTCCGTCCAGATTGCCGCTCCACCAGACCTGACAGCGTCGTTTGCCAACGACTCGGTGTCCTGTTTTGGCGGCAGCGATGGAAGATCTCAAGTGACCGTCAGCGGAGGAAATGGTTTGCCTTACAGCTACCTGTGGAGCAACGGACAGACTCTCTCCAACGCCACCAACTTGTCTGCCGGGCCAGTTACGCTGACGGTGAGCGACAACAGGGGCTGCCGACGGGTATTCAATACTACTATCCTCCAGCCCGCGCAGATACAAATTACCGTACCGACCGGCGGCTTGGCACCGCCTAAGTGTTTCGGCGGCCAGGATGGGCAAATTCGAGTTACGGCGAGCAACGGCACGCCGCCGTACTCGTATAGTTGGTCTGGTGCGGGTGGACCAGTAGGCACAAGCAACCCGTTGCCTAACCTGAGCGCTGGCACTTACACCGTGACGGTGACTGACTCCAAAGGCTGCACCGAAGTGCAGTTCTTCATCCTCAACGACCCAGCTCCTATTGTCGGCTCTTTCCTGCCGCTCGAGCCTATTCAGTGCCACGGGGAAGAGACTACCCTCTTTATTGACACCATCACGGGCGGCGCTGGCGCTCCGTATCAGTACAGTATTGATTTTGGCGTTTACCTGTCGCCCAATTTCCCTATCAGCATCGGCGGTGGCAAGCACTTCATTACTTATATTGATCGCGTGGGCTGTGAGCGTACCGACTCGTTTGTGGTGTTTGAGCCAGCGCCTATTGAGGTGAAGTTTGACCCAGCGGAAGTGGAAATTCAACTGGGGGATACCTTGTTCCAGCTCATTCCCATCATCACGGGAGCCAACGTGGATACGTTCGTTTGGAAGCCAGCCGATCTGTTGAGCAACCCCAGGGATCTGGAGCCTTTTGTGCGCACGTTTGAGTCGCAGCGATACACCCTGACGGTGTACGATGCTAACGGCTGCTCAGCCTCGGGCTCTATCCTCGTTGTGATTGACCCCAACCGCAACGTGTACCTTCCCAACGTCTTTAAACCAGGCAACACGCGCGGCCTAAATGACTACTTTAACCCGAACGTGGGCTTAGGGGTGGAAATCGTCAACTACATGCGCATCTTCGACCGCTGGGGCAACCTCATGTACGAACGCACCAATTTCTACCCAAACAACAACGACTTGGCGGAAGGCTGGGATGGCCGATACAAAGGCCAGTATGTTGCTCCAGGGGTGTACGTCTACGCTATCGAGGTAAAATTCCTCGATGGTCGCGTGCTGCTGTATCGCGGCGACGTGACGGTCGTGCGATAAGGAGCAGCGTGCGTTCTGAACAATAAAAAAAAGCAGAGCGCTCTTACGTGCGCCGGCGACTTTTGGCAAGTCGCCGGCGCACGCCTTTACAGGAGGCATTTCGGTGATAAGCCCAAAAAGAAAAAGGCCGCACCAAAGTGCGACCTTTTCGCGAGTCGGGACGACTGGATTCGAACCAGCGGCCACACGCCCCCCAGACGTGTACTCTACCGGGCTGAGCTACGTCCCGAATGTCAGAGTGGGTAATACTGGATTCGAACCAGTGACCTCACGCGTGTGAAGCGTGCGCTCTAAACCAACTGAGCTAATCACCCTCAAAGGAGTCGGGCCAACGGGACTCGAACCTGTGACCTCCACGATGTCAACGTGGCGCTCTAACCACCTGAGCTATGGCCCGATGAACGTTCCGCCAGCGCCTACAAACGCCTTTGGGGCGGCAAAGGTAAGCAAGCTTTCAGCAGATGCGCAATAGGTTGAGGATGGGATTTTTTCTTCGCTGCGCTATGGCGCGTTGCTGACCAAATGGGCACAGAAACACCGGAGAAATCAGCGCAAGAACTTATATTTCAGGCGCTTTTCCATGTACATTTTCTCATTTAAAACTGTCCGATATTGCTTCATGCGCTACCTCCTTTACTTTTCTTCCGTCGTAGTATTGTTGCCGCTTTCGGCTTTTTCTCAAAAGTTTTTCAACGATGTGCAGCCCACAGAGGCTTTATCTGCTCGTCTATCGCTACCGGAGCGCTGTCGGTTGGTTCGCTTCGATGCAAGAGGGTTGGCAGAGGCGCTGGCAGAGGCGCCCGAGCGCTTTTCTGTGCAGCGGGGCTCAGCTATGCCGGAGCTGGCGCTGCCGCTGCCGGATGGCCAATGGAAACGCTTTCGGGTGATGGCTTCGCCTGTAATGGCCGAAGCCTTACAGGCAAAATACCCCGATATCCGCTGTTACACGGGTGTAGGCATAGACGACCCGACAGCTTCGCTCAAGTGTGAGCTCACGCCTCGGGGGTTTAGTGCTATGATCCTATCGGCCCGGCATAGTCCGGTTTTTCTCGACCCATTGCTGGCTAATGAACAAGCGTATGCAGTGGCATATTTCAAAGCCGACTCAAAACACCGGGAAGCGTGGACGTGCTTGGCTAGCGATGAGGTGCCCGTTCGCGATCGCTTCGAGCAAAACGCGCCTGAGTTGTCGGGCGACTGCCAGTTGCGGCGCTACCGACTGGCTTTGGCTTGCACTGGCGAGTATGCTCAATTCCACGGAGGCACCAAACCGCTGGCGCTATCGGCCATGAGCACCACGCTGAACCGCATCAACGGCGTCTATGAGCGCGATTTAGGCATTACCATGGCGCTGGTGCCCAACAACGACACGCTCATCTTCTTAGACCCCGCTACGGACGGCTACTCGAACAACGACATCTTTGCCATGCTGGTGCAAAATGTGACCAAATGCAACACTCTAATTGGGCCCAACAACTACGATATTGGACACGTACTCGCCACTGCCTCTGGAGGCGCAGCCAGCTTGGGTGTAGCGTGCAACAACAGCACGAAGGCGCGCGGCGCAACCGGCTCTTCTACCCCGGTAGGCGATGCCTTCGACATTGACTTGGTCGCGCATGAAATAGGGCACCAACTTGGCGCCAATCACACCCAAAACAACAACTGCAGTCGCAACAACGCCACAGCTGTAGAGCCAGGCAGCGGCTCCACTATCATGAGCTATGCAGGCATTTGCAGCCCCGACGTGCAGGACCAAAGCGACGACTATTTCCACGCCATTAGTCTGCAGGAAATTCGACAATACACTACCGCTGGCTTGGGCAATACCTGCCCACAGAAGTTGGACTTGGGCAATTCGTCGCCCGAGGTCTTCGTAGTGGGTGGGACATCCTTCGTCATACCGCACTCCACGCCCTTTGTGCTGACGGCTGCGGGTGCCGACCAGGACAATTACACGCTCACCTATTGCTGGGAGCAGATGGACAATCAGGCCGCCCTGATGCCGCCGCGCCCTACGAATACGGGAGGGCCTATGTTTCGCTCGCTCCCACCGATGACTTCGCCGGAGCGATACTTTCCTGCGCTGCGCTACGTGTTGAGCAACACCACAGCCACTTGGGAGCGCTTGCCTTCAGTAGGGCGCAGCCTGCATTTTCGCGTGACGGCTCGAGACCATCACTTAGGCGGCGGCTGCACGGCCTTTGCCGATGTCAACGTGGCGGTGGCTCCCAACGCAGGGCCCTTTGCCGTCGTAGAACCCAACACTCCTACCGTCTGGTATGCCGGTGAAACACAGACGGTGCGGTGGAATGTAGCCGGCACCGATACCTCACCGGTGCAATGCGCAGAAGTGCTCCTCTTGCTGTCTACCGACGGGGGCTGGACGTATCCTCATCTGCTGAGCGGGCCGGTGCCCAACACCGGGGAAGCCCAAGTGGAAGTGCCTGCTTTGGTCTCGGATAGCTGCCGCGTGCGCGTACAAGCCGTGGGAAACCTCTTCTTTGATGTCTCCGACCAGGATTTCCGCATTGCGTTGCCGCCCACGCCGGCCTTCTTGCTGCAGATCAGCCTGCCCAATACAGCGCACTACTGTGCGGGCGATTCACTGGTGTTTTGGGCGCACACCCTTTCTCTGGCGGGCTACGACAAGGCAGTCACCTTGCAAGTAGATGGGCTTCCCAGCGGTGCCGAAATGTCCGTCTGGCCCAACCCCCTGCCGGTTGGCGACAGCGCGCGCATTGTCGTAAAAGGGCTCCAGCCGGGAGAGTACGACCTTGTGATCAGGGCTACCAGCGATACCCTGACGCGCCAACGCTCGCTAACGGTGCGCGTCATCACCGACGAGCCCTCCTCGGTGGCTTTGCGCATGCCTGTAGATGGTCAGCGCGGCGTGGCGGCGGGCTCCGCGTTCTCATGGGCGCCTGTGGCCGATGCCTCGCTTTATCGGGTGCAGCTAAGCCTTGATCCTGCCTTTGCTTCATCGGTCTGGGAAACGACGACAAGCGACACGACCCTCCGCATCAGCAACCTGCAGCCAGAGGCGGTGTACTACTGGCGTGTCCGCGCAGAAAACGCATGTGGCCAAGGGCCCTTCTCTGAGGTGTGGGCCTTCCAAGGCGCCCGAAAGGTGTGTGGCTTCGAGGCGGAAAGCGCCGATGTGCCCGTGGCCATATCAGCGGGAGCGCCGTCCACGGTGAGTTCGCTCCTCTCTTTGGCTGAGACGCGCCTCTTAGCTGATGTAGATGTTTGGCTTAACGTCCGACACACATGGGTGGGCGACGTGCGCGCTCAGCTGATAGGGCCTATGGGCACGGCAGCGCTTTTGTTTGACCGGCCGGGCGTGCCCGCGCTTTCGTCTACGGGCTGCGGTGGCGACGATTTGGCGCTAACCTTCGACGATGACGCTTTGCTTACTGCTGCACACTTAGAAAACACGTGCAACAGCCAGCCGCCCGCGCTGTCGGGTGTCTTCCAACCTGTAGAGGCGCTAGAGCGGTTCAACCTGCAGCCGGCAGCGGGCACGTGGCGCTTAGAGCTGAGCGACTTGGAAGAGGAGGACGGTGGTGCTTTGGAGGCCTGGGGCATGCGCTGTTGCTTCTGGGACTCGCTACAAGCCGCTGCTTTGGCGAATAACGAACTGCTGGTGGTGCCTGCCGGTCAGCAGCGCCCGGTGGGGAGCGACTTGTTGGCGCTGGAATTGGGCGGGGCTGCTCCCGAAGAAGGGCTTTTCACGCTGCTGTCGTTACCATTGCACGGCCAGGTGCTGCGCCACGGCTCGCCGTTGGGGGTGGGTGCGGTTTTTTCCCAGGCCGACATAGATGCCGGCGCCATCGCTTATGCGCACAACGGCAATGCTGCGACCAAGGATGCTTTCGCGCTGGATGCGCGCCATGCAGCCACTGGCCAATGGCTACACGGGGTAGTTTTCCGCGTCCAAATCGTCCAAAACGACTTAGTGGTTGCTCTCACTTTGCTGGACTCGCTGCGCTGCCACAACGATACCTCTGCGCGCATAGAGGCCACAGTGAAGGGCGGAAAGCCGCCGTATACGTATCGGCTGGCAGGCAGTGCCACAGAGCAAGACAATGGGCTGTTCGAAGGCCTGGCGGCGGGTACGTACGCCGTTGTTGTTACCGATGGGTGGGGATTTACGGCGGAATCGCCGGCGGTTGTGGTGCCCAATCCGGACAGTATCGCGCTGTGGGCATACTCGTCCAACGACTCGGTGTTTGTGGCCGCATCGGGCGGGCGAGCGCCTTACCGTTACCGCCTCCTTGGGGGCGATTACCAAGACGAGCCGCTTTTTGCGCCTTTGAGCAACGGCTCTTATTGGGTAGAAGTGCAGGATGCGCTGGGCTGTACGGCTACCACTTTGGTGTGGGTGTACGTCGGCCCTTTGGTGGTGCTCGAGGTGCAGGCGACTGACGTAAGGTGCTTTGGCGGTGCCGACGGCTCGGTGCGTATCGTTGTTGGCGGAGGCGTGCCGCCCTACGCCTACAGTTTGAATGGGACTGATTTTCAGGCTGAAGATAGCTTCTTCAAACTGTCTGCCGGTCAATATCTTGCCGTGGTGAGGGACAAGAACGGAGCGACGGCAGAACAGGTGTTTGCCTTAAAAGAACCGCCCGTCCTTCAGGTGAGCGTCGAGGTGATGCTCAATCGCATCGAAGTGAATGCGTGGGGCGGCACGGGAGGTCTGGAGTATAGTTTGGATGGGCTTAGCTTCCAGTCTTCGCCGGTTTTTGGCTCTTTACCCAATGGCACCTATACCGTCACGGTGCGCGATGCTAACGGCTGCACGGCTAAAGCCAGCGCCGTGGTGGAGGTGCCGCCATTGCAGGTGGGTGCGGTAGAGGTAGAGGGGGTAATTCGCTGCGCTGGCGAAACGGTGCGTCTGGTAGTCAGCGTGGTGGGAGGTGTTCCGCCGTATGTATATGCGCTAAATCAGGGGCCGTTTCAGCCTGATAGCCTCTGGGAAGGGGTGGGCAGCGGGCTGTATTGGATTGAAGTGCGCGACGCTGCCGGCAACGTGGCGAAGAGCGATACGGTGCTTATCGAGGCTCCGGCGCAATTAGAGGCTGCCGTGCGGGTGGTGGGGCCTCACGCCTTTCTGGCTGCTGTCGGCGGCACACCGCCCTATTTGTACGCGCTGAATGGTTCCTCTTGGACGCCGGACACCGCCTTTTTCGACCTACCTAATGGCCCTCATTTTGCCGCCATAGCCGACGCCAACGGCTGTACCGACACGGCGTTTTTTGCCATCGCCTATACTCCGCCGATTGCTCTGGTGGCACATCAGCCGCCTACTTGTGCTGGAGCCGCCGACGGCGCTTTTGCTGTAGAGATAGTGGGCGGCGCGCCTCCTTTCTATTGCGATGGTCAGTTGCTAAGCGATAGCCGCTGCTCGCGCGAGGGACTGAAAGCAGGTCAGTACGTGGTCACCATAGAAGATGCTGCTGGCCGTGTCCTCTCTGTGACGGTAACGCTCGAGGACCCGCCCGTTCTGTCGGTCTCTGCAGAGGCGAAAAGGGACACGCTTGTGGCCATGGCCACAGGTGGCACGGGTGCGCTGGAGTACAGCCTGAATGGCTTAGATTTTCAGCCCTCGCCCATCTTTGTCGGCTTGCCCAACGGCACTTACACGGTAGTGGTGCGCGATGCCAACGGCTGCACGGCCGTTTCGGTGCCCGTGCTGATAGACGTGGTTAGTAGCGGCGCCCCTCCGCTCCAGCCCTCGGTCGCGGTCTATCCCAACCCTAACTCGGGGCACTTCTGGATACGGTGGCCCGAGCCGAGGGGTGGCCGCTGGCAGTTGGCGCTCTACGATGGGCGAGGTGCCCTGATGGAGCAGCTGTCGCACTTCCCTGAGGAAAACACCCCGCTGTGGGAAGTTACCTTGGCCTCTATTCCCTCGGGCTTTTACGTGCTGGTAGTGCAAAGCGACCGCCATCAATACGCAATGCCCCTTTTCATTGTTCCTTCAGGCCCATAGCGTTCTGCTGCGCTCGGAGCGCGCTGGAAAAGGGCTTTTTTGCCGTGTTTGTATCATGCAGCTATATCTGGACTCTTTCGGTGCTTTTCTTTCAGTGTACAACGGCATGTTTCGCATTCGAATGCGCAGCAGCGGCGCCGTGCGGGACTTTCCGGCGCGCGCTGTAGAGGCCATTTTGCTAACTAAAGGGACGGGCATGACGACCGACGCTGCTCTTTTAGCGGTGGAAAATGACATTCCGGTGCTGCTCATTGAAGCGCAGACGCATTACCCCTTGGCCCAGCTCAGCAGCGGTCGCCCCGCAACCATTGCGGCCGTGCGGAAAAACCAGGTCGCTTTCGCGCGCTCAGCCGCTGGCCTGAGCTGGGCCGCGGGGTGTTTAGCCCAAAAGGTGGCCCGACAGCGCGAGCTGCTGAAGCGTTGGATGGAGCAACGCGACCTCGACGCCGATGGGGCGAGTCGTGTGGCAGTGGCCGACCGGATGCTGGCCGCCCTGCAACGCACCTTAGGTAAACCCATTGCCGACGAGGACGATTTAGACACCGTGGTAGCCCGGCTGCGCGGCCAAGAAGGCACTGCCTCCCGGATATATTTCCAACAGGTCGCTAGCCTTCTGAGCGGCGCTTTTGAGCACTTCGAATACGATGACCTCTCCGATATCGCCTTTCAGGGGCGTCAGAAAAGGCCTGCTCACGACCCGTTCAATGCTCTGCTCAATTACCTGTATGGCATGCTCTACACCAGCGTGCATTTAGCCCTGCTAAAGGCCGGACTCGACCCCTATCTGGGGGTCTTGCATGCCGACCGCTATGGCGCTGCGCCAACCCTTGTTTTCGATGCCATAGAGCCCTACCGCCCATGGGCCGATGCCGTAGCCTTGCATATTGTGCTCGGCGGTTGGGTGGGCGCCGAAGCCTTTGAGCAACGCGCCGACCCGCTGGAAGGGCTCTGGCTCTCCCCTTCGGGCAAAGACATCGCCATAGAACACATGCTGCGCTACTTGGACGAAAGCACGCCTTACGACGGCCGGCAAGTGCGCCGAAAAGTCCAGATAGACTTAGAGGCACAGTTTTTGAAAAAACGCATCAGCAACGACTAATCTGCCCTCCGCTCTCCCGCGCTGCACCAAACCATCTCATTCGTTATGCACATATTGCCAAAAAGACGGCAGAGTTTATGGGCTTTCCCCTATGGCAGACGGTTTCCCATGGGCAGCAGAGGGCTCAAGTCTTGGCTATTGGCTATTGCACTTTATCCCACGGCTTGCTTTTCTCAAAACTCAAACACCGAAGCCGAGGAGCCCCACCCGGCGGAGGAGTACTTTCGCACCAGCGAACAACCGGGCGAAACGCCAGTCAACCGCCGCCAGCGCGAGCGAGGCGCTCGGCGCTTTAGCGCGCCGCCAGGAGCAGCGCGCGTAGGGTGCCTATGTATGGACGACACCCCAAGCAAGGCCACCAGTGTAGGCGCCTGCAGCGGCCACGGCGGCGTCCGATACTGGCTCTACGCACAGCCCAACGGCGACACCCTCCGGGTGCCCACAGCCCGCCACGAGCAGCACCCCCAACCCCTGGACAGCCTCGAACGCACCGAACTCGTAGGCCCCACTAAAAGAAAACAACGACCTGCCACAGGCGCTCAGGCCCCTACCGTGATCGTCGTCCAGATGCCACCCCCACCCGACAACGACCCCTTCACCCTGCCTACCTGGCCAGAAGCCCTGGGCATCATAGGGCTGAGCCTTATCGTCCTGGCTGCCATCTATATCCTACTTTTGTGGGCCCATGCGCAAATCCCTTTCCTCCTAGATGCATTACGTGATTACTTACGATATCGAAGACGACCGCCTGAGGACCCAGACCGCTAAGGTGCTCCAGCGCTTCGGCTGTGCCCGCGTCCAAAAGTCGGTCTTCGTAGCCGCTCAACTGGAAAAGCGCTATCTGCTCCAACTTCAAACTGCCCTCCACCAACTGCTCGCTAAACGCCTCAAACCAGGAGAAAGCCTCCTCGTCTTCCCGCTGCGCCACGAACACGCCCCCGAAATCTTTGTCCTCGGCCATAACAACATCCTTACAACCTTCGACGACCCTCCGCGCAAAACCCTCCTCTAACACCCCCCTGCTTAACTTAAAAGAAGACTAACCAACACCTAACATATGACTACTTTTACGACTATCCAACCCACATCCAGCATAGGAGGATTGAGACAACAGGGCTATTTCCTCGTTGTAGTGGTGCCGGCTATCCAACCCACATCCAGCATAGGAGGATTGAGACCGCGAAAAACCTGGCCGCGACCGCTCTGCAACGAAAGCTATCCAACCCACATCCAGCATAGGAGGATTGAGACTATACGCAGCAAATGGAGTGGATTAAGTAAGCATGACTATCCAACCCACATCCAGCATAGGAGGATTGAGACTTTTTGGCCAAGTAGCCAAGGGCACAGGTGTGTTTTCTATCCAACCCACATCCAGCATAGGAGGATTGAGACAATTTAAAGATATTGCATTTCATTATTTTCTTATGCTATCCAACCCACATCCAGCATAGGAGGATTGAGACTTTAAAGCCTCAAAAAGCCTACTTTTTGCCATTTGTCTATCCAACCCACATCCAGCATAGGAGGATTGAGACGTTCAAATTTAACCATTAAAGGATTTGTTAGCAACACTATCCAACCCACATCCAGCATAGGAGGATTGAGACGCCTTTGCCAAAAGCGACGACCCGTTGATACAAAGCTATCCAACCCACATCCAGCATAGGAGGATTGAGACGCCATTTAATTTCCGGAGCCTCGAAGGTGCTCCACTATCCAACCCACATCCAGCATAGGAGGATTGAGACGTCGCCGTCGGCAGGTGATATGTTTGGTGTCTGTGACTATCCAACCCACATCCAGCATAGGAGGATTGAGACTTGTAGATTACAATGGATTAGAAAGATTGGCTAACTATCCAACCCACATCCAGCATAGGAGGATTGAGACACCAAAAAAAGCCATTTTTAAACCTTTGATTATCAGGCTATCCAACCCACATCCAGCATAGGAGGATTGAGACGACAAATGGCAATATGTTACCCTCATCTTTGGGCTGCTATCCAACCCACATCCAGCATAGGAGGATTGAGACACGAAAATAATAAAATCAACGACTGACATAAGGCAGCTATCCAACCCACATCCAGCATAGGAGGATTGAGACAGCGCAAAGCCTTACTCGCCGAGCGCCAGCGCTTCTATCCAACCCACATCCAGCATAGGAGGATTGAGACACTCTAAATCCAGCCTTTACCCAAAATCCCAAATCCCCTATCCAACCCACATCCAGCATAGGAGGATTGAGACACCAATCCATTTTTACTTTCATATATTTCTTCTGCGCCTATCCAACCCACATCCAGCATAGGAGGATTGAGACAAATTGTTTTTTCATGTTAAATGATGCTGGATGCCGCTATCCAACCCACATCCAGCATAGGAGGATTGAGACAAAGGCATTCTATGCGGTCAATAGTGTTGGCGACTATCCAACCCACATCCAGCATAGGAGGATTGAGACTCACTTTGCGCGTTGTGTAGTTGGCGCTGATGGTGCTATCCAACCCACATCCAGCATAGGAGGATTGAGACTCCGATAAAGTTTTCCAGAGCCCGTGCAAATTAGCGAGCTATCCAACCCACATCCAGCATAGGAGGATTGAGACTTTTGGAGTGATCTATTTCAAAAGGTATAAAATTCGGCTATCCAACCCACATCCAGCATAGGAGGATTGAGACGATAACAAACTTCGTGTCCATGTTGCAGGCCAACTCTATCCAACCCACATCCAGCATAGGAGGATTGAGACAGCGCGAGTACCGCCGCCTGCCCGATGTAAGTAAACTATCCAACCCACATCCAGCATAGGAGGATTGAGACAGTACTGATCCGCTGGATATCGCATTTCTTAAAACTATCCAACCCACATCCAGCATAGGAGGATTGAGACAAATGATATTTTGAGAAATGAGAGTTTTGCAGTTTTTTCTATCCAACCCACATCCAGCATAGGAGGATTGAGACTTGGCATATTCCATGACAGACCATATAAAATTTTGACTATCCAACCCACATCCAGCATAGGAGGATTGAGACATTTATTTAAAATCAGACAACAATGAAAAACGTTAACTATCCAACCCACATCCAGCATAGGAGGATTGAGACGGCCTTTCCCCTTCGGGGGCCCATTCTGAAGCCAGGCTATCCAACCCACATCCAGCATAGGAGGATTGAGACTACCAAAAATGTGGTCAGCATCATTAAAAACTTCCTATCCAACCCACATCCAGCATAGGAGGATTGAGACTTTTTTATCTCTTAAGTAACCAAAAAATTGCTTTTCTATCCAACCCACATCCAGCATAGGAGGATTGAGACCATCCTCTTTTTGGGTTTACATTGGTTTTTTGTTGTCTATCCAACCCACATCCAGCATAGGAGGATTGAGACAATTTGAAAAATGAAAGGAAAAAATAAAATAAAATTCCTATCCAACCCACATCCAGCATAGGAGGATTGAGACATAATGTTCTGTGTTTATAGGGTTGCGGAAAATTTACTATCCAACCCACATCCAGCATAGGAGGATTGAGACGCCAAGCCCATACTTCCGCAAAAAAGACAATCCACACCTATCCAACCCACATCCAGCATAGGAGGATTGAGACTTATTGAACCAGAAGACCAAGCATTTAAAGTAGATTGGCTATCCAACCCACATCCAGCATAGGAGGATTGAGACGGCAATAATTACTTCTTTCATACGTGCATTATATCTATCCAACCCACATCCAGCATAGGAGGATTGAGACCTGTTTTTAAAAAAGGTTTGCCATTTTTGAATAACTATCCAACCCACATCCAGCATAGGAGGATTGAGACCGAATTACCGAATAGCTACACCGGTAGATGTCATCTGCTATCCAACCCACATCCAGCATAGGAGGATTGAGACAAATGTTGAAGGCTTTGAAATCCGTAATTTTGAGGCTATCCAACCCACATCCAGCATAGGAGGATTGAGACGGTAGCCTGCATCGTATATGGGCATTTCATTACCTTCTATCCAACCCACATCCAGCATAGGAGGATTGAGACCGATCCCATAAATATGGATCCAGGGCTCCTTCTGTAGCTATCCAACCCACATCCAGCATAGGAGGATTGAGACTCCCTTTATGTACTTGTGGGCTTTTATTGGGACTCTATCCAACCCACATCCAGCATAGGAGGATTGAGACAAGTTACCTTTTTCATGACTGCGATTTTTTTTGTCTCTATCCAACCCATATCCAGCATAGGAGGATTGAGACCTTCGCCATTTTGTGGCATCTTGTGGCCTCTCGCCTATCCAACCCACATCCAGCATAGGAGGATTGAGACAGCCAGAATTATGTCTCTGGAGGCATCGTAAAAGATGCTATCCAACCCACATCCAGCATAGGAGGCTGAGTGCACTGCTTTTAGCAGAGGGGGCAGTCTTTTGGGAAGCGCTATTTCGAGGGTCCTTTGGCTTTAAGGAGAAGGCGGGTTTTTTCGGGGTAGTGCCTTTCCTGCGGCAGTGGCCGGATGGGTATTCTCCCTGCGAGGAACAGCCCGAAGCCCTTTTGGGGCATAGAATGGCATGTGATTTGCCGTATTTGCGGTGCAAACGAAAAAATTACGTTTTTTTATTTTATTGATAAAACATCCGTAATATTGGGCGAAAAATCAGCGCTCATTTCAGCGGGGGTAAGACGCGAGGAGCGCTCTCGGGGCACCAACTATCGGGTCAACCACCACCATCCAATTTTTCTCCTACCGATGAAAGAGTACCAAAAAGGCCAAGACCTTCACCCTTACAATGTGTTTTTGTGCGGCGACGTCTCGGGTATTCAGCCTTTTATCTTCAACATCAGGAGCGAGGGTGCCGCCAAGACCCTGAAGGCGCGCTCGTTTTTCGTCGGAGCGATTACCGACCTTTGTATCGCGCGCATAGAAGAGCGCTTGGGCCAAGACCAGTGCCTCCTCTTCTACAACGGCGGAGGCAGTTTCTACGTCTTTTGCCGGATCTCGGACGAGGCAACCCTGCAAGACCTCCGCTCGGAAATATGGGCAGCATTCGCCCGCGCCGACATACACCTCTGCTTAAGTGCGGTGAAGTTCGACGCCGACGGCTCCTCCTCTTCAGAAGTGTGGAAGACCATACACCAGCAAGCCGGCAGGGATAAACTGCGCAAGTTCGACAGCTACGCCCCTGCCTTTGCTCCTTTCGCTCCCTCGGAGCTGGACTTTGCCGACGACGAGACGTGGAGAAAGTTCGCCAAAAAGATTATAGAGAGCAACCGCTTTCAGCGCGCCAAGGCCCCACGCAGTAGAAGAGTGGAGAGCGACGCCATCACCCTTTTTGGTCTGACTTTCTGCCTAAGCAAAGAGGGCGAGGGCTTGCCCGAAGACGTCAACTGGCACCTGCCGCTTTGGGATAAAAAACTCATAGAGAACCACCGCGCGTGGGTAGATCGGTTGAATGAGGAAAACAAAGACGAGGACGGCGAGTACCGCGGGATTGCTCCGGGCCATATCATTGAATTCGCCACGCTGGGCTATTTCGCCGAGACGCGCACTGGGACCGATAACATAGCGGTGCTGAAAATGGACGTAGACTCGCTGGGCGACCTGCTCGCCCAGCAGACTGGAGCGTGGCCCAAGCTCAAGGGGCTTTCCGATGCCCTAAAAACGTTTTTCGAAAGGCACCTCTACCGCCTTTGGGAAGAGGGTACTTTTAAGAGTGGAGGCGAAGAGGCGGTGCCTTTTCGCGAGAACATCTACCCCATTTTTGCCGGCGGCGACGACTGTCTGATGATTGGCGCCTGGGACGCCATTTTTGAATTTGCCGTCGAGGTGAGAGAAAAATTTGGCGCCTACTTGCGGGAAAGGTGCCAAGAAATTGGCATTGCCAAAGTGCCGACTCTTTCGGGCGCCATCGTCATGGTGGACAGCAAATACCCTGTGGTGCGCATGAGCATCCTGTCGGAAGAAGCGCTGAAGGCCGCTAAAAACAAGCCCGGCAAGAACAGCATTTCGGTGTTCGGCCGGGTGCTCACGTGGCAGGAGTTCTCCGATGCCCGCGACATTGCCCTGGCTCTGGAAAAGATAATCCTCAATGACCAAGGCTCGCGCCGAATTCTGCAGTACATTCGCAATAGCCACCTCGGCTTCGAAAAACTGATGCGCCAAGCCGTAGAAAAGGGCACTATTCACAACCCCGCCGTATGGCGCCTTCTGTATTACATTCGAGGAGATAAAAAAGACCTCGCCGGCTTAGAGGGCATTGTACGCAAATACCAGGAGGCACTCCTAAAAGCCGCTATTAAAAGGGAAACAACTAACCCCGAACTCTTTCCTGTGGCTGCCCGATGGGCGGAATTTAAAACGAGAAAAAAAAGAAGTAAACCATTAAAAATAGATAAAAGACATGAACGGCAAAACGCACCATAAGCAAGATAAGCACGCCTCGGATACCTCAGAATATGAGGAGTATTTGAAGAACAATGTTGAAGCCATCCTCGATTTCAAGACAACAGATAAATTGGAGGAGCTCCTGAACAATTTAGAAAGCTATGTGCGCTGCAAAGGGGAAGGCATCTCTACGCACCAGCTGCGCAATATCTTTTCTATAGTTAAGAGGGCTAAGACGAGGCAAGAACTCCAACTTATTCGGCCCAAATTGGCCTATGTGGGCGCACGTCAGAACAATACAAATGCCAAAGAATTTGTAGGATTAATAGAGGAGATTGTCAAAAAGGTAACGGATGACAACCATGTGAAAAACTTTATTGCCTTCTTTGAGGCCATTGTGGCCTATCACAAATTCCATCAAGACAAAAAATAACCACTGCCATGGAACTAAAAGGGAAGATTTTTATTCGCGGCGAGATTCACACCCTCACCGGGCTGCACATTGGCGGCGCCAAATCGGCGCTGGATATTGGCGGCGTTGACCTTAGCGTTGTGAAAAAGCCCGGCGGCGTTCCCTACATACCAGGGTCGTCGCTAAAAGGCAAACTGCGCTCGCTGTTGGCCCGAGCGGCCGGCACCACTTGCATCACGGCCAGGGAGGCTAAAAACAACCATAAGAGCGACGAAAAAGACGCCCAACACATCGCCGAAATCTTCGGCCTGCCCGGCAATGAGCCCGGCGAAACTGCAGAAGAGGGCACTCCTCGCACCACGCGCCTTATCGTCCGCGACGCTGACCTCGACGAGGAGAAGTTTAAAGAGCGCTTTGGCGAGGAGTTAGAGTTGGGCTTTTCTGAAGTAAAATGGGAAAACAGCATCAACCGCACTACTGGCACAGCGCAGCACCCCCGGCAACTGGAGCGCGTGCCCGCAGGCGCCGTGTTTAAATTTGAAATGGTCTACGATAAGTACGACGACGACAAGTACAAAAGTCATCTGGAATACATCATCCAAGCCATGCGCCTGCTGCAAAGCGACTACCTCGGCGGCCACGGCTCGCGCGGCTATGGGAAGATAGCCTTTGAGAACGTCGAGTTCTTCGAAAGAGACGTAGAGGATTTCAAGGACAAAGAGAAAGAGCCCAAACGCATGGAAGGTTTTGTTTTCTAACTGACTATGAGAGCTGTTGTACTGACCTGCAAACCCGGCGCGCGCTTTCACTTCGGCGGTATAGCCCCGGACGAGAGTACCTGGCTGAGTAGCTCCGAGGAATGGATGCGGAGCGACACCCTGTTTTCAGCCATCCTCAATACAGCCGCAGAAGTATGCCCTCCAGCTACTGTTGAGGCCATAGTGCGCGCTTTTGAGGCAGGGCAAGTGCGGATTTCCTCTGGATTCTACCTGCTCCAAGGGCCCAATCGCTCTATTTTTTTCTTACCCAAGCCGGCTCACTATGCCTTAATCGTAAATAAGGACTTTGACAAATTCCACACCGTCAAGTTCATCTCCAAAGGCGTGTGGGAGTCAGGCTGGCCGTGGGAAGAATGGGAAAACAACTGTTGGTTTCTCCAAAACGGCGCTGTTGTGGTGGCCAAGGAGGAACTGCCAGAAATAACCGACGCCCAAGCCGCCTCCACCATTCGCCTCTGGACACAAGAGGACTACCCGCGCGTCAAAGTGCACGCAATAGACCGGAAGGAAGGCTTTTTTTACCTGACCACTACCAACATTTGCGATAACACGGCGACCCTGAAGGACGGGCGAGTGCACTTCTATTTTCTATTGGACAACGACGAGGGTGAAGACGCAAACGAGGAAGTGCTCAATGCCCTCGAAATGGCAATTCGCCTGTTGCCCCACCGCGGCCTTGGCGGCGAGCGCTCCGCAGGGTGCGGGCAAGTGGAAGAGGTTCGCCTAGAGCCCTTTACCCTCCGTCCAACTTTTACCGACAGCACCTGGCACTGTTCGGTATCGTTGACTTCGCCTACGGAGCAAGACCTGAAAATAGCCAAGTGCTACGCGGTGCTCCTGCGCGGCGGCAGGCGCTACGGAGGCCAGAACAAACGCTTCGCCTTCGTGCGCATGCTGGCCGAAGGCGCTGTTTTTGAAGAGCAGCCCTCCGGTCAACTGCCCGTGATCGGAGTCAACCTCGGCCACCAAGTTCGCCGATATGGAAAGCCTCTGTGCCTGCCTGTCCGCTCATTCTCCTAACCCACCACGCGCCGTATATGGAAGCCTTTACAATCCCTCTAAAAATAACTACCGTTACGCCACTTCACATCGGCGACGACAAAGGGGAAGTGCTCTCGCCCTATTGCGACTATGTTTTTAAGGACAATGAATCCTTGTATTATCTCAATCTGCGCCGCATAGAGGAGAAGGTCGTCAAAGCCAATGCTTTAGATGAATACGTCAGACTCGTCCGAGCAATGGACAACACGCGGTCTGAATTTGACCTGAAGCGATTTTTGACCGATAGACTAAAACTCCGCTTAGAGGATGTTGTTAGCCACACTATTCGCCAAAAGGGACTTAAGGAAAAACAGAAGCTGCAAATCATGCGAACGGTGCGCAATGGTTACCAGCCCTATCTCCCAGGGAGCTCGCTGAAAGGCGCCATCCGAACGGCTATCCTCTACGATTGGTTGGTCTGTACCGAAAGCGGCGAGCCTGTATTGAAAGACTACTCCAAAAAGTTGCTTGCTATAGAAAAAGAAAGCGATAGAAAGAAAAAAGAGGATGAAAAGCGGCGTTTTTTTGACGAGAGCAAACTGTGGGGTAGCCTTTCAACCGGCTCGGATGCCCGTTTCCTACGCGTACGGGATAGCCAACCTTTATCGGCGGAGACGCTCATGGTCTGTGGCCTACGGCGCATCCGCCTTGTTCAAGGAAAAAGCAAAGCCGATATACCGCAGGCCGTCGAAGCGATAAAACCAGGAGCGATACTCCACACGGAAATCAGCATAGTCCCTGAATTTAAGCATGCGTACTTCGAATACCTAAAGAAAAAGGATGACGTCGAGAGCATGTTAAACAATTGGACCTCCTTCTCTAAGGACTGCATAAAATACGAATGCGAAGAACTACAAGACGCCCTAAATAATAAACACAGCCCAGAAGAGATAGAGAATCTCTTAACATTCTATGAAGGTCTTTCCGAACGTGCTGAAAACGGAGAGCACTTTCTCCGACTTGGCTTTGGAAAAACGGTCCACGATAACAGCCTTATTCTTTCGTGGTTAAATGGTTTGGAAGAGGCAGAAGGAGAAAAGAGTTGGAAACTTTTTTTAGAAATTTTTCACAAAGGTAGGCGAAACAGAGACTTTTACCCAGTTACCCGAACTGTAACATCTGACTATAAACCCATGGGATGGGTTAAAATCGAGTTAGACGAATAAAGTAGTCATAAAGAAAATAGGACCTCTGTCGGCACCTTTAGTAACCAAAAAACCTCACCGCTTGTACGAGGCTTGCTTGTTCTTTGCAGTATTGGTGCTATCTCTTTGCGGTGAATAAAATTAACCACAGAGAGCACGGAGATACACAGAGAAAAGAAACCCTGTGCCCCTCTGAGCTCTCCGTGGTGAAGTAAAAATCAACCACAGAGAGCACGGAGATACACAGAGAAAAAAACTCTGTGACCCTCTGTGAACTCCGTGGTGAATAAAAATCAACCACAGAGAACACAGAGATACACAGAGAAAAAAACTCTGTGACCCTCTGTGCTCTCCGTGGTGAATAAAATTAACCACAGAGAGCACGGAGATACACAGAGAAAAAAACTCT